>Ga0208044_1001112_pt1 | contig 15709 bp, 17 predicted proteins | sample Sb_taG_8_FD_187712 | JGI IMG/M metagenome (GOLD analysis project Ga0208044, IMG submission 187712) | Peat soil microbial communities from Weissenstadt, Germany - Sb_50d_c_BC metaG (SPAdes) (version 2) | ecosystem: Environmental > Terrestrial > Soil > Wetlands > Peat | place: Germany... | reverse complement strand
CAGTTCGGTGGCTAGCCGCCCGGTGTCCGCGGCAGGCAGCTGCAGGGCGCGGGCGGCTACACGGCGGCTGGCGAACTCAATCACCAGGCGGCCGGCGTAGGCGTCCAGGGTGGCAGCGTCCCGCGCCACGTGCCTGCGGCCGTCGCCGTCGCCGCACCGGTAGACGGCCCGCAGCTTCCCCGGCTGGCCGGGGACGCCGGCGGATGTCGCGATCAGCGTGCCGCCGCAGATCCCGCACAGGTACAGGCCGGAGCCGAGGTGGCGCCGCTCGCTGCCGGGCGTGGTGCGCCGGGCCGGGTCGAGCAGGATCGCCCGGCAGCGGGCATTGCCGAGTTCACCGGGTACGCTCCGGGTCGCCGAGCCGGACTACGGTCGCGGTGATGACCTTGCTGCCCGACCAGGCGCCGCGGGCGGTGAGCGTGGTCGACTCGGCCGCGCCGAGATCATCCAGCTCGGTGATCAGCGACCGCAGCTCGCCGAGCGTGATCGCTCTGTCGACGGCTCGTCTGGTGACGGTGATGTCAGATCGCGTCACTGGCGGCCGTGGTTCGTCGTCAGGCCGGCCGCGTTCCACCGCCGCGCGATCGCGTGCAAGGACACCCCGGCGAGCACGTCGGCGGTCGCCGGGGCGATGGCGTCAGCCTCAGCGGGGCACAGCGCCAGGCCGCCGCCGCCGGTGTTCTTGCGCCAGCCGAACGGCACCGGGCCGCCCAGCCACTCCCCCGCCGCGGCCGCTTCCAGTTTCTGCGCCGTGATGCGCTCGATCGCGTGGTCGACCTCGTAGGCCGCGTCGGTGGCGTCATCGCGGAGGCGCTTGCGGCCGGTGGGGGTGCCCAGGTCGTAGGAGCCTCCGCGCGGCGTCTCCACCAGGTGCCCCCCGGCCGCGCAGACCTCGATGAGGGTCTTGGTATCGTCAGGGTTGCGGAGCAGCCGGTCGGCGTGCCAGGCGGCGATGCGGACGCCGGGACGGCCGCGCACGAACTCCAGCATCGCGTCGAACTGCTCCCGCACCGGCCGCTCTCCGCCAACGCGCTGGAAGGCCGTCCGGTTGATGTCGGCGAACTCCCGGATCACGGTCCCGCCGAGCTTGCCGATGTAGCCCGCGGTGACGGTGCGCTGCCGGGAGATCCCGGCGCGGCCCTTCGATTTCCGCAGGTAGAGAACGTAGCCTACGGGTGGCGCGTCATCCATTCCGTAAGTATGGCACGCCGCGCTTTACCATTTGGAAAAGTCGCACCAGGCCGATTCTGCCAGCGGACGCGGAAAAGCCGCCCCGCGCCCCCGGCGAGCGGGGATGCGGGGCGGTTTCAGCCTGGTCGTGTCAGGCGACGGCAGGCGGCGCGGGACCGGCTGGCGGTGGTACCGCCTGCGCGGTCGCCGTGCCGCCCGTGACGGCGAGGATCTGGACCGGCGGCATGGGTGCCGCTCCGGGCACCGGCCCGGCTGCCTGGACGGTCACCGCGCCGCTCATCGTGTTCTGCGGCACCGCCGGGGTGACGGCATCGACCGCACCGGCTGCCTGCCGGGCGTGGGCCAGCACCTTGTCGAGAGCGGTGTGGACCTGGCCGAAGTCGGCCTCGAACCTCTGCGTCAGGGTCGGCAGCATGACGGAACCCGGCGCGGCGGCCTTCGCGGGTGACTCCTTCGGCGAGACATGCAGGCGGAGGATGAGGCCGACCAGCAGCGACGCGACCGGCATCTGGTAGCCGATCCAGGCGGCCGGCAGGTGCAGCCCGAACGCCCCCGCCGCGACCGCGAGGGCTGACAGTGCCGCGGTGACCGCGCCGAGCCGCACGGGCCGTGTCATCGCCGCCGCGGCGGCACCCGCCGCGGCGGTGATCGCGGTCAGCACGGCACCTGACTGAGCTGCCGTGAGGTGCAGGTACCCGAGGTGCCCGGCGAGGACCAGGGCCGCGGACAGGAGCCCGGCGGACAGCCCGGCGGACATGACCGGCTCGGCGCGGACCGCCGTCCCCGTCGCCGCGGCGCCGCTGCGGGCTGCGCCGGCGACCGCCAGGGCTGCCCGCCGGGCCCGGCGCTTCCGCGACGGGATGCTGACGCTGCCCGGCACGCGGAGCACGATCCCTCTCGGCATCGGCGCGGTGAGGTTCCCGGCTGAGACATACCCGGCCAGGTGCGGCGCGAAGAACCGGTCGGCCTCGACGGTCACCCGCAGGATCGTGGACGCGCCCACCGGCGGATCGCATGCCGCGGCGATCTGCACCAGCGACTCCCGGCCCGTGGTGACGTAGTCAGCCCACTGCTCAGCCCATTCCCACTGGCCGAAGTCCGGTGTCATGGCCTCGTCGAGGTCCCACCGGACCCCGTCGGTGACGCCGCCGGTGGCGTACTGCCGCAGGTTGTCGCCGGGCAGCCACTGGCCGGCGGACCAGGCCGCAGTCTGCCACCGGTACGCGACGTGCCGCGCCTGGGTAACCGCTGCGAGCGGCCCGTAGATGCCGTTGCGCGCCTGCGTCAGGACGGCCGCGGTCGCGTCGAGACAGGCGTCGATGACCGCGATCTGGCCGGCCGTGATCTGGAAGTCGTCGGCGAAGTAGACAGGCGCGTGCGCGGGGGCGCCGAGCGCGGCCAGCTCGCGCCTCGCGGTCTCCGCTGCGGCGGTGCCTGCCTGGCTGCCGCCGAGCATCCACGTCGCGGCATCCTCGTAGACGGTGACGATCAGCAGCCCCTCGGCGCGGTAGGCCTGCACTTCGGCGGCCGTGAGGTTCTTCGTCGGGTCAACGGCGGAGAGGTAGCGGACCACGAAGCCGAAGCCCTGCGCGGCCAGCGCGCGGGCAAGCTCGCGTTCCCGGCCGGGCACCACGCCCCAGGCGAAGTCGACGCCGCGCATCACGGGCCTGCCTTCGGGTCGCGCCGGGCAGGCGTCTCACGGCCTGGTGGCGGGACCGCGGGCACTGTACGTGCCGCGAGGACTGCCCTGATCGCGTCCGCCAGCTCGGCGGTCTGATCGCCGAGCTTCGCGACCGCGTCGAGAACGGTCTTGAGGCCGCCCTCGGTCCTGGTGTCGAGCAGCCCGAGCGCCCTCAGCACGCCGTCGCGGGCCTCGCGGAGGGTGTCCAGCATCAGCTTGTTGCGGGCGTCCGCGACGGTGTTCTGCAGGTCCTGGCCGACGCCGATTCCGGGCAGCAGCACCAGCTGGAAGTACGTCTGGGCGACCCAGGCGACCAGCGCGATCGTGGACGCCCGGATCAGCACCGCCGGGAACAGGCGTGCCAGGCCCGGGCCGACGAGCACCAGGACCGCGGGCAGCGAGCACAGTGCCAGCAGGTTGAAGACGTAGAACATCGTCATCGACAGGAACGTCTGGGTGATCCACAGCGCGAGCCGGTCGTTGAACCGCTTGTAGGCGCTGTCGCCGGGGTGGCCGTGCCGCCAGTGGTCCAGGGTGTGCAGGTGGACCGGCAGCCCGTGCGGGTGGTCCTGGGTTGGCTGGGTGTGCCCGAAGTGCGGACGGTGGGCCGTCATGTTCCCGCCTTCTCTCCTGTGATGATCGTCAGGACCCTTCCGTGGTGCGCGGTCAGCTGCTGGTCGACGTGGGCCACCAGCGCGTCGTGATGTGCCTGCTGCTGTGCCATGTGGTCCCGGTGATGCCGGGCGGCCTGGACCAGGGCCTCGACATGACGGGCCTCCTGCTCGGCGCGGAGCTTCAGCCAGACCGCGGCGGAGCAGACCCCGGCTGCGGTGAGGTTGGCCCACAGATGCGAGACCAGGTAGCCCAGGACGTGACCCGGTGCGCCCATCTACGACCCCCGCTCCGTGCGCTTCACCGCGTCAACCACGTCCGCAAGACCGCCCGGGCTCGACGTGTCGAGCAGGCCGATGATCTTCTCCTGCCGCCTGCGGTGCGCCCGCAGCGGCCGCCAGGCGAACAGGTGGGTGACGATCACCCCGACGGTGGCGGCGATCAGGTCCCGGTACAGGCCGTTGGCGATCAGCCAGCTCCACACCGGGTACCTCCTCCGCGGGCGGTCTAGCAGCCGACAGCGACCTGGTTGCCGATCGCGGTGGTGGTGCCTGCTTGCAGCCTCGCGGACTTTGCGGCACGGTACCGACGCGATCCAGCAGCCGCTTTGGCGGCCTTGCACCCGGCGCAGGGGGTTTCTTCCTGCCGCCGGTGAAGGTTGTAACCGGATTCGGTCCCGCAGGCAGCGACCGCGAGCCTGGTGGGCGTCAGGCGCGGCGTCTCACTGCCTGACGCGGCGAGCGCCTTCGAGGCGTCCGACCGTACCTTTGTCCTGTGCCGATGGCAGTTGGCGCACACGACATCGCATTTGTCGATCTCTGCCAGCACTCTCTCCCAGGGGAAATTCCACATGAGAGCGACGCTCTTGGTCTTTACGCTGCCTGGCCTGTGGTCAAAGTCCAGCGCCTCGGGGTAGCGGTCATAGCCGCAGTCCGCGCAGCCGCGCCCCACCTTGATGGCGGCGATCTTGATCCTGAACGCCGCGTGGATCTTCCTGCTGCGGTCACAGTTCGCCTGCCTGCCGTACGGCGTCAGCTTTGCGTATGACCTGCACTTGTAGCAGAAACCGCTGCGGTTGTCAGAGCGGAGTTTCCTGGCGCATCCCGCGCACGTACGATTGCCCATGTCGGCCACCGGTCCACTCGGTGAGTCGTCAGGCCCGGTGGTGGTTAGACACCGCCGGGCCACCCTCGTACATTCTAGCGAATAAGGCCGTTCTGACAGGTGCGATTCCGCGCGGGATTACGGAGTGTACGACCAGTCACTTGCGCCAGTCCCGTTGTACGTCTTGGTGACGGCGGTGACGGCGTGCAAGGAGTTGTAAGTGTCGGCGAATGATTCGATTGCGATATCGATGTCCGATTCGGTCTGACCGCCGAACGGGATCTCGATCTCAAGGCTGTACGGCCCGGATTCCACCGCGACGTTGTAAAGGATCGTCGTTTCGGTCCACGTGGTAGCCATTGGCTTACTTCCCTTCAGCAACCGATGGCGAGCTGGTTCGCCATCGTCGTCGAGGTACCGGCCCATTTCAGGAACCAACCAGCCGGTAGGCGCACGCTGAACAGCTCCGTCGCTGTCGGGGTGGCGCTGACGACTATCGCGTTAGCCACGCCTGACGTCGGCCCGATTGCCAGAGTGAAGGCGGTCCCCGGTGTGCCGACCTGAAGATACACCTCGTAATCCCGCGTCGTGTCCGTCAGCTGCGCGGCGGTGCCGTTGGCGAACGTCGGGGTGAGGACCGGCGCCGACCCGGCCGAGTCGGTTCCGGCGTTCAGGTTGACGATCCCGGTAAATGTGGCCCCGGCGACGACGCTGCCGACCTGGACCCAGGTGCCCGGCGTCCCGGCCGCAGTGCAGATCCACGCGGCGCCGGTCCCGTCCACCGCGATGTCCAGCTGCGCGAACGTGCCTGACGTGGGGTGCCCGGACGCGTTGCCGCCCATGAGCCGGCAGGACAGCGGGACGCCGGTCAGGCCGCCGACGGCGACCGAGTTGTAGACAACGGACTCCTGGGCGACGGCGACAAGCTGGCCGTCCGCGGCCAGGGCACCGGGCGGGTACGTCATGGGGGGCTGCTCCTAGCCGTGGGGGTGATACAGCAGGTACTCGATGAGCGCGGCGGCGCCGTTGGTCACGAGGACGGCGCCGAGAAGGGTGTACTTGAACCGTTCCAGCGACCGGACCCGCACCTCGTGGTCCGGGAGCACCGTGGCCAGGTTCGCGCCGGACAGCACGTTCTCGGCAGCGCGGATCCGGTCGGACTGCTCCCGGTGCAGCTCGTCGGCGGCGGTGTTGCGGGAGTCAAGCTGCTCCATGTGAGCCCTGATGCCGAGCAGCGTCAGGTTCAGCGCGCCGAGCGAGTCGCCCAGGGATCTCTCCAGTGACTGGGTCTGCTGGTAGACGTCCTTGAGGGTGATCCTGACCTGCCCGTCGCGTTCCTCATCCATCCGGCACGGGTCCCTTCGGCGATCCTGGTGATTGACGGCGCAGCCCGCTATACGGTGTCGTACGACTCGTGATAAACTCACGACATGGACCAGCTCGGATGGACGGTCCGCAGCGATGAGGCACGCCGCGACTTCCGCGTCCTGCTCAACTCGGTCGAGCACGACGGCGCGCACGTGACGATCGCCCGGTACAACACCCCGGCCGCTGTCATGGTGCCCGTGGAGTGGTACGAGCGGGTGACATCGGCCCAGCGCCCGCAGGATCAGGGAGAAGGCACGCAATGAACCGCATCCTCAGGACCGCCGCCGCGCTCGCCGCGTCGTTAGCGGCCGTCGGCCTCGCGATTCTTCCCGCATCCGCCGCCCCGCAGTCCCCCCAGCCGGCGGGGCAGATCTACAACGAGATCCCGTACTTCTGCATCGCCCTGGCCAGCCACGGCGCGGGACACCGCGCCGCCGGCGCGATGTGCTCCGGCAGCCGGTCGCAACTGTGGGCCGTCCGCGGCAGCCGGATCGTCACCGCGTCAGGGCTGTGCCTGACGGCAACGGCGGACGGCCAGGTCATCACGGCGCGCTGCGGCTGGCCGCACGGCCAGCGGTGGACCTTGCTGCGCGGCGCCACCAGGCCCATGGGGAGCCACCGGATCGAGTCCCGGCGGTTCGGCGGATCGTGCCTCGCGCTGCCGCCGTCCTACACCGGGCCGGTGCAGCTCAACCCGTGTGACGGGCCGCCCGTCAATCAGGGCGGAACCGGGTACTGGGTGACCGGCCAGTAGGGACCATTACAGCGACGCCCAGACGATCTCCAGCGTCGACTGCTGGCCCGCGGTCACCGAGGTTTCCGGTGCCGACGCCGAGCCGGCGTACTGCACGGACACCGCGATCGAGTCCTCGCCGCCGATCAGGTAGAACCAGAACGTGCCGCTGGTGCCCTGCCCGTGGACGGTCTGGACATTCTGCTGCGGGTACTGGTAGCTCGCCGAGTAGTCGTTGCCGGCGGATATGACGGCGTACAGGTCGCCGCCGGCGGTCGGCGTCTGCATGAACCCGGTGGTGGTGGCCTGGTACCAGCCGCTGAACGGGGGGGTCCACCACCAGTTGGGCGATCCGCTCCAGCCGCCGTACGGGTCCTCGTCGACCGTGTCGATCTGCAGCGGGTTGGCGGTGAGGAGCGACTGGGGGGTGACGGCCTGGCGGCCGCGGAACACGACTTTCGTGGTGAGGAACCACCAGTTGTCGTAGACCCAGGTCTCGAAGTCGGACAGTTCCGGTTCGTCGCCGGCGGGGAAGAACGGAACGGCGGGTGCGGGCGGAACCGGTCCCGAGGGGCCGCCCCCGCCGCCGCCGCCCCCACCTCCGCCGCCGCCTGCGGGGGCGAATACCGGGAAGTAGGTTCCCGAGCCGCCTGGCACGGCTCAGCTGCCGTAGATGTCGTAGACGCTGCCCGAGCCCGGCGTGGTGGTGCCCCCGAAGGAGCCGGTCGCGTTCCCGTAGGTCTGGACATACAGCCTGGAGTTGGTGGGCGCGGTGCCGTTGATGTAGACGCCGTAGCCCTGGTGCGGCGTGCCGTTCCGGTCGTAACTCGTGCAGCCGTACGCCTGGATGTCGGTGAGTGCCGAGCCGAAGTAGAAGCCGTGGTAGGTGGCGGTGCTGCCCAGGCTCGCGGAGTCGGAGTGGCAGTGGCTCATCGCCATCTTGCCGGCCGTGATGTACCAGTTGTGGTAGGAGCTGTCGATGACGACCACGTTGGCGAAGCTGATTCGTGCCGCGCCGCCCGAGATCCCGTACCCGTGGGAGTTGTAGACCCGGCAGCCGGAGTAGCAGGTGGACCCGCCGGTCGCCTGGATCCCGCCCGAGGTGCCGGCGGTGCCGTTGCCCTCCAGGTGCAGGCCCGTGACGACCGAGTCGATCAGGCCGCTGCCGTCAAGGCCCCACCCGGCGGCCTGCTCGATGTGGCAGTCCCGCAGCAGAGTGGAGCGCACCGACGTGCCGAACACGATGCCGCCGCCGCCGGGATTCATGACGGTCAGGTCCCGCATCCTGTGCTTGGGATCGGAGTACGTGAACGGGGTCTGCGACACCTGGGAGTTGCGGTAGATCCCGTGCACCGACCCGACGCCCTTGCCGTCGAGGTACAGGTCGTGCAGGCTGGTCCGCTCGGTATAGGTCTGGGCGTCCTGGATCATCGCCGTGCCGGTGAACCCGGACGCGCAGTTGATGTGGCAGCCGGCGTTCCCGATCGCGCCGCCCAGGTCGACCCAGGACTGAAGCTGGATCGGGGCCGAGATGCCGAACGTGTTCCCCAGCAGCAGCACCGACCCGCCGCCGCCGGACGGCGGGGTGCTGGAGGTCTGCCCGGTGGCCTGCACCGCGTTGATGGCGGCGTTGATCTGCACCTGGTCGCCGGTGCCGGAGCACTGCCACACGTAGGCGGAGTCGGCCGTGACGTACTTCAGCGCCGACGGGCAGTCCGATGAGTAGACGACCGCGAGACCCGACACCGGCCCGACCTCCAGACTGCCCGGCTAGAACCCGCGCCAGATCGCGATCATCTTGCAGAGCAGCCCGGCGGAGTTGTGCAGCTGCAGGGCGGAGCCGAGGTTCTGGGAGCCCATGACCTCGGCGTACTGCCCGGCGGTGACCCGCAGATGCCGCCGCACCGTGGCGCAGCAGCCGACGCCGCCGGACGACCCCGGTATGACATCGCCCCACAGGGTGGTGCCGCCGGAGATCCGCAGCCCGGCGCACAGCGAGTACGCCGACGCCGACCCGAGGGCGGACACCTGGCCGTAGACGTACCAGACGCCGGGGAGCGGGAAGACGTACCGGGTCGGGCTGGAACCGGACCACCCGCCGTAGTTGTCGAGCCACGCGGCCTGGCCGGTCGGGGAGGGGCCCTGGTTCCAGGTGACGGCCGTGCCGGCGGGGAACGTCTGGGAGGCGAGGTTCTGGGTGGCGGCGCCGCTGTTCGTGAGCCGCGCCATCGGCGGGAAGGCGAGCAGCCGGATCTGGTCCCGGACCTGCTGGTTGAGCCACGCCGCCGAGACGGGCACGGTGACCGGCGCGCCGGAGCTGTGCGGGTAGGCGCAGGGCGTGATCGAGATCGTCGTCCCGGTGATGGCGGTGATGGTGACCGGCTCGGCGCTGGGCGGCGAGACGCCGGGCGGCGGCACCACGTCCAGGCCCAGCGTGCCGTCGGCGATCATGCCCTGCGCCGATGAGACGACGACCGATGTCGCCCCGGCCGCAGCCGGGGAGGTCAGCGTCACCCCGGAGCCGGGCGGCCACGGCGCCGGCGCCACGGGGCTTGCGATGACGGTCCCGGACGGCGCGCCGGCCCACTGCATGGTCAGGTAGGCGTGGGTGATAGCCGGGGTCGAGGCGCCGGTCTGCACCCCGTACAGCGCCACCGTGTCGGTGGCGGTCACGGTGCCCGATCCGGTGGACGTCACGGCCTGCGGCGATCCGCCGGAGGCGGCTGACAGCTGGAACGCCGGGCCGGAGGCTGAGACGACCCAGTACGTGACTCCCGCCGCGAAGCCGCCCGGCAGGGTGGCGCCCGCCGACGAGAGGACGACGGGCGTGCCGTTCGAGTACGCCGACCCGGGTGCGGTGAACAGGCTCCCGGCTGAGGTGGCGGTGAACGGATAGGGCGTGACGGTGCCGTTGAGCAGCACCAGGTCCGCGACAGCCGGCGCGGGGCCGTTGGACCCCTCGGTGCTGGTCGACGCGCCGCCGACATTGTAAGCGGTCCCGTTCTGGGTGTATGTCAGGCCCGCGGTCGTCTGGCTGGACGTCACCGCGTTGTTGCTCGCGTGGTAGCCCTCGCACAGGTACCAGCCGGGCAGCGGCGCGGAGATCTGCGGGCTCGGGATCTGGTGGGCGGCCCACGTGTCGGTCAGGTCGGTGTCGAGGCCCAGCTGCGTGATGACGTTCTGCGGCAGGCTCTGCCCGGTGGTGAGCTGCGCCGCGACGACCAGCGGCGGACCGGTGAGCAGCTGCACCGCGTTCGTCACGTCGCCGCGCAGGTAGCGGGTCAGGATCTTGTCGCCGGGCGACCAGGTTCTCGGGGCCGGAAGCACGGGATAGGAGGGCAGCGGCACCGTTCACCGTCCCGGCTGTCGGTACCTGCCCCTATGGTGGGACGCAAAGTGCCCGGCGACGGCGGACCTGAAGGTCAATACCCGAGCGGGTTTGTCCCGTTTAGGAGCCCTCTGACCGTATCGTCCGCCGTCAAGACGTTGCCGAGGTAGCGCACCAAGGAGACCACGGTCCGCCAGCTACCGGGCTGCGTGTTATGACTCAAGGTCATGATTTGAAATTGCCCCGTGATTTCGAGCTGGGTGCCCGCCAGGCGCAGGTTCAGAAATGCGACCTGGCCGCTCTCCAGTGACAGGACGACGGGCCACAGTGCCGGGTTCGCCGACGGGTCGAGGGTGAGCTGCGCGATCCTCGTGGCCGGGTCGCCGTACTGGTTCGCGATCCACTGCGCCGTGTCCATGATCACGGCCGGGTCGGACAGGTACACCGTCTGCTGCAGCGTCAGGTCGCCGTACTGGCCCATCGACGTGGGATTGGTGAGCGCGACCGTGACCCCGGCCGCCGCGCCGCCGATGACCTTCGGCCCGGCGAGCTGGGTCATCGTGAGGTCGTTGAAGATCTGCGTCGGGTCGTAGTCCGTCGCGATGTCGGCGAGGAACGGCTGCTCGGTCGCCGACGCGGTGAATGCGGCGGCGTCGGCGAAGAACTGCACCGAGCTGGCCGGCGTTCCCGCCGCGGCGATCGTGACGATGGCGTGGTCCGCTGCGGCCGGCGCCTGCCCGGCCGCGGTGATCTCGGCCGGCAGCCCCGCGGTGAGCGCCGTCGTGGCGGACGGGCTGGACGAGATGAGGCTGCCGCCCGAGGTGTACCAGGAGATGGTGACGGTGACGCCGGACGCCCAGCCCTGCGGCGAGTACAGCCACGGGCCGGTGGTGTACGAGTCGCCGGGTATGACCGGGATGCTCTCGCTCGCGATGCCCGGCACCGCAGTCGTGCCGCTGCCGGTGAACAGCGCGGAGTGCTGGCCGCCGTAAGACCACAGCGCCGACTGGCTGAGCGCGGCGGAGTTCTGCGCCGTCCACGGGCTGACACCGGACTCGAAGCCCGAGTTGGCGTTGAGCTGCGCCGCCACCAGGCCGCCGAACGTCCAGCTGACGGGCAGGTCCCACCCGGCCTGGCGGCCGAGGACGAACAGGTAGCCCGGCCCGTCCACCATCAGCAGCGACGAATCGGACTCGGCGATGTTGACCAGGTTCTGGCCGACGGCCTGCCCGGCGACATCGGTCGCGCCGACGACCGTGTCGATGCCGGGCGGGATGCACCGCGGGAACGCGCAGTTCCCGGCCGACAGGAGCCGGTCGATCCGCTGCCCCGTCAGGTCGTCGCCGTACAGGCCGGTGAGCATCGACAGGTAGTGGGTGACCAGCCGGGACTGGGTCAGAGTGCCCGCGTAGACCGCGCAGTGGGCTACCTGGCCGTCGAAGAACGTGCCGGTCGCCTGCCGGTCAGCCTGCCCGCAGAATGACAGCCAGTACGGCGTGGCCGCCAGGTTGCACGTCCCGGAGGCGACGACGGCGGACCCGGCGTTGACGTAGATCCTCCACGTCGTCTGGGTGAATTCCAGCGCGACGTGGAACCAGCTGCCCGACTGCCAGTCGACGGTCGACACGGTGGTGTAGGTCGGCGTGCCGGTGGTCTTGTCGACCGTCACGACCTGCATCTGGCCGGTGGCCATGACCAGCAGGACCGCGATGAGGATGGCCTTGGAGTTCACGACGGAGATCAGCCGCTGGCCCTGCGCCGGTGCTGCGGTCGAGACGTTGAACCAGCCCTCGGCGGTAACGCCGCCAGGGACCGGCGGCAGGTTGCTGTCCTGGTAGTACAGGCTGTAGCCGTTCAGCGCCGCGGTCAGCCCGGACTGCTGCCACGAGCTTGCGGAGCCGTCGCCGGCGAGGTAGGGGGCGGAGACGCCGAACGCCGAGACCGCGCCGGCGGGGCCGTACTTGGAGACGGCGACCTGGATCGGGCCCGCGGCGGTCGGCGCGAGGTTCGCCCCGGAGACCGACCCGGCGGGGTCGTCCAGCGGCCAGTACGCGAACAGGCCCGGTTCCTGCAGCACCTCGGCCCGCGGCAGCGTCTTCAGCTGCGTGGTCAGCACGGACCACACGTCCGCCGATACGGCGTTGGTGACCTGGTATCTGGCTGAGGTGAGTGCTTTCGGCCACCGTTCCATGAAGGTCCGCGTGACCGGGTAGGTGCGGGAGTTCGCCGCGGGTGGCGGTGGCCAGGTCACCAGCAGCCGGACCGGGGTGTAGACCCGGACGGACGGGTAGTACAGGCCGGCGGCGTACTCGGGGGTGAGGTTCCCGTCGTTGTTGGCCAGCGTCCAGTTGCCCTGCCCGGCCTGGATGGAGTCGAGCTCGTACTGCTTCCCGCGGCCGGTGTTCATGCCGCGGAACCTGGACGTCATGCCCCACCAGGACTGCTGATCCCAGGGTGTGGTGGCGCCGGAGCCGAACGCGGCCTGGGCCTGCACCAGCGGCCAGTTCGGGTTCGGCGCCACCGGTGCTATCCCCTGGACGAGGACGGCCGCGGCGACGCCCGCGAGGTCCGCGGCCACGCTGGCGCTGTAGCTCGCGGTCGCCCCGGCGCTGGCGAGCTGCCAGGCGGGGGTGATGACGCAATCCGCGGCGTGGTCCGTGCCGTTGGATGACACGACCGGGGGCAGCGCGTTCCACCCCGAGCCGGGGCCGCTGATCAGCGCGGCGGTGCTGTCGGAGGCGAGCAGGGTCAGCAGCAGCGCCTGGGCCGGGACGCCGATGATCGCGTCCGACACGTACAGCAGCGTGCTGGCGGCCGGGGTGCCCGTCATCACGACCGTCATCGCCGCCGCGACCGCGGCGGCCGGGGCGGTGCCGGAGACGGTCAGGAACAGGGCTTCCCCGGCGTCAGCCGGGACAGCGGCGGCCGTGGCTGAGGAGATCGGGGAGCCGCCGGAGCTGTACCAGGTGATCCCGGCCTGGACGGAGGGCCAGCCCTGCGGCGACACGGCCCACGACGACGCGGTGCAGGGCTGCCCGGCGGTGACCGGCACCGTCTTCTCGCTCGATGCGCCGGGGCTGGCGGTGACGCCGTCGGGGGTGATCTGCAGGGAGAAGTCGGCCTGGTAGCCCCAGCAGGAGACGGCGGCGAGGGCGGCGTTCCCGAGCCCGGTCCAGGGCGTTACGCCCGCGGCGAACGACGGGTTGGCGTTCAGCGGCGTTCCGGCCGGGGACTGGCCGAGGGCCATCGCGGGCAGCGACGTCGCGCCGCTGGCCAGGCCGGTGACGATCCCGGCGAGGGTCTGCCATGGTGACAGGCCGGTGAACTCGGCGACCAGGGCCGCGAGGGACGGGGTGAGGCCGTTGGGCGAGACGTAGACGTTGCCGGCCTGCCGCGGGTTGGCGGTCGCCCAGATCGACGCGCCGGCGAGCCCGGATGTGCTGGCCGCGGTTCCGGCAGGGGTGCCGACCGGGTCCCACTTGTTGTGCGCGTCGTCGCCGACGCCGACCGTCGGCGCGAGCCCGGCCGGGGATTTCCAGCCGCAGAACGCCACCATCCACGAGCCCGGCGCGCCGGAGTTCGCGACCGGGATCTGCAGGGTCGGCGCGGGCGGAAGCGGCGCGGTGAACCCGGCCGGCGCGGCCAGGCTGCCGGACCATGACCGGAACGGCGTGAGGGGCGCCAGCAGGGCCGAGAACGGGGCTGTGACGGGGGCGCTCAGGATCGGCACGGTCCGGCCCTCCGGTCAGGGCACTGTGATCGCGGTGGCGTTGACGTAGTAGCTGCCGTTCCCGATCACGAGCGTGTCGGCGGACTGGTTCGCAATGTTGCCGATCGGGCACTGCGGCTGGATCACGATGGCCGTGGCCGAGCTGCCGACGTTGATCTTCGCGGTGCTCGCCCCGCTGCCCAGCCAGGACGGGGAGTCGATCTTGGTGAGGATCGTCGTGGACTCCAGGGCGATGTCGTAGTGGCTGCCCATGCCGGAGCCGCCGAGCCGCTGGTAGTCGTAGATGGACGTCGCCGCCGACCCGGATCCCGCGGAGGCGTTCTTGCCGATGCTGACCAGGTCGTTTCCGACCGTCAGCGCGGCCAGGTCCCAGATCACCACCCGGCGGATCACGGTGCCGCTCGCGCTCTCGATCCGGATCGCGCCGCCGGCGGGATACTCCATCGAGATGTCGGAGAACTCGTTCGCCCTCGCCCGCACGTCGGTGCCGGAGTTCGTCGAGGCGATCCGGTAGTGGTAGCGGGTGTTGTCCTGGCCGGCGTTGAAGGTGTGGTTGTGCTCCCAGGTGTTCTGGTTGATCAGGGAGCCGTTGCCGGTGAGGATCCAGCCTTCGATCGTCCGCGTCGCGCCGTTCAGGTTCTCGCGGTTGTGGTCGAACTGGCACTCGATCATCTGGGTGAGGCCCTGGGCGTTCCAGATCGCGCCGCCCGCGTTCTTCTGGTCCAGCTGGCAGTCGTGGACGCGTGCGCGGCTGCAGTTGGCACCGGAGAAGATGTCGCTTCCGCCGCTGGCGGACTGCAGGGTCAGGTGGTCGATCTCGACGGTCTCGAGCAGCCCGGCCGGCTGCATATTGAACAGCGCCGACGCCGCGTTCGTGATCGTCGTCGAGCCCCACCCGTCGCCGGTGAGCCGCATGCCGGAGACCGGCGTGAGCGCCGAGCTCGTCTTGTACGTCCCGGCCGGCACGTAGATCGTCCCGCCGCCTGATGGCAGCGCCGCGATCGCCGCGGTGAACGCGGCGGTGGAGTCGGCCACCCCGGTCGGGTCGGCGCCATAGGCGTGGGACAGGACGTTGATCCAGCCCTGGGCGCCCGTATAGAAGTCGCGGGCCGAGGTGCCGTGCACCACTGCGGCCGTCCCGGAACTGTGCGCCGGCGCGGGTGACCCGTCGTCGCCGCGGACGCAGTTCGCGAACGTGTAGGGCCCGGTGCCGGTCGGTGCCTGGGTGACGGTCACGACTTCCTGGTTCGCGGTGAAGTACTCAAGCAGCAGGGTGTACGGGTAGTACGGCGGGAACCCGGTCACCGAGGCGACCTGGACGGACGCGACGGTTCCCGGCGAGACCGAGCCGAGGCTGGCCGACAGGGTAGTGAGGACCGCGCCGGAGGAGTAGTGCAGCACCGGGCCTCCTCCGTCAGGGTGTTTACCGGCGGCCGGCGCGGGTTGTGGTCTGCGACGTCGGGTTCCGCTGCTCCAGCTGCAGGACGGCCTTCTGCACGACGGGCTCGAGCATGGTGAGCAGGTGCGCGTCGTTGGCCAGCGCGAACCCGGACGCGAGGTTGAACGGGCCGACGTGGTAGTGGTTCTCGATCGTCACGGTGCCGCCGGAACCGGCTGCGGCGCCGCTGCGGCCGGCCAGGGCGAAGCCGGCGGCGCCGGCGAGCCGCTTCGCCGCGGCGTCGACGAGCGGCCGGCCGGCGTCCATCCCGCTGGCGAGGCCCTGGGCGAACATCAGGCCGTGCCAGTGCGCCACGGTGGACTCCGAGTGGATGCCCAGCTCGCGGCGGATCCGGTCGACCATCGCCTTCGCGATCCGCGCCATCAGCGCCTCGATGGCTTTCTGCTGGTGCTCCAGGCCGGACAGGAATCCCTGCCCGGCGTACTTCCCGCTGTCGTACATCGCGTTCGCGGCCTGCTGCCCGAGCGCGGTCGCGCCGGCGGTTATCTGCGTCTCGGTCTTGT
>Ga0208044_1001110_pt1 | contig 15758 bp, 14 predicted proteins | sample Sb_taG_8_FD_187712 | JGI IMG/M metagenome (GOLD analysis project Ga0208044, IMG submission 187712) | Peat soil microbial communities from Weissenstadt, Germany - Sb_50d_c_BC metaG (SPAdes) (version 2) | ecosystem: Environmental > Terrestrial > Soil > Wetlands > Peat | place: Germany... | reverse complement strand
AAACTCGCCCTCGCCGCGCAGCGGCTGGAGGCGAAGGTGGGTGCGTTCCGTACCCGCAAGGAGACCATTAAGGCCGCCTACACTGCCGCCGAGGCAGAGACCCGCATCGGGGAGGCGGTCAGCGGGATCTCCGAGGAGATGGGCGACATCGGCATGGCCATGCAGCGCGCTCAGGACAAGACCGAGCAGATGCAGGCCCGGGCTGGCGCGCTGGACGAGCTGATGGCCTCCGGCGCCCTGCAGGACGCTACCCTGCCCGGCGGCCGCGATGACGTCCAGTCTCAGCTGGATGCCCTGACCGCAGGCCATGACGTGGACGGCGAGCTGGCCCGGATGAAGGCGCAGCTGCCTGCATCCGCCGCACCGCCGGCAGTGGAGGGGCCCGGGACGGCATCCGCCGATCCGCCGGCATCACCGCCAGGGCAGCAGGCCACCTCATGAGCGGGTTCCGGCCATGCTGACGCTAGGGAGCGTACTGCCCGATGACCAGGGAGGCGGGGCTGTGCTGTGGCCTGAGCACCGCGATGGCCAGCCGGCTGGCACCTGGGCGCCACGACGCTAGCTGCACCTTGGTGGTGAAGCTCAGCTCAGCTACCAGGCTGTCACTGCTGGCGGGCCAGCCGAAGCCGACCAGGGCATCGCTGCTGACCCAGGTCTGCGGCACGGCCGTCAGGCGGCCGCTGGCCGTGGATACTAGCTCCAGTTGCACCGCCAGCTCGCCGTCGTCTGAATCGTCGCTGAAGCTCACCTGGACCGCCAGAAAGCTGCCGTCGGGGCTGAAGGCTGCATTGGCCACCGAACTCGCCTCGGGCAGCTCGACCGATACCTGTCGGCCGGTGGCCAGATTCAGCACCTGCACACGACATCGTGCGACACACGGCGGCGCCCAGGCGATCTGGGTTGCGCTCGCCGCGATCACTCCAGCAAAGGCGCGGCTGGGCTGCGGAGGGGCTGGATCCCACAACGTGTCAGGCATCGTTCCCGAATCCTGGGCCACTGGGGCCAGCAGCAGGCCGCGGTCCGTTCCCTGCTCGATCAGGTACCCGGCCGGAAGCCTGAGCTGCGGCCCGAGCGGTCGGCCAGTGATGCTGACTTCCCGCGCCATGCCCGCGGCAGTGCGCGGCTCGGCATCCGGCGGGTAGCTGGTCAGCCACAGCATGCCAGCGGCGCCCGGCGCAACCGCGTCCGCCAACCCCACCTGGGTTACCGCCTGCGCGTGATCGGCCAGGAAATAGACGGCACGCGGAGGTCCGGCGCAACTGCCGCAGCCGGCCTGAGCAGCCGGACCGGCCTTCACCGCCCAGCCGCCCGTCGCGCGGATGAACTGGTAGCCGGAGGATTGCCGTGGCAGGCCGCCGATCGGCGCCACCTGGCCCGTGGCCGGCCAGAACCACACCGGCCGCTCTCCGGTAGCCGGCAGCCGAAGACCGCCAGGCCAGGACAAGGTCTGACCCGTGATGCCGTCGGGTTCCGCCGCCACCCCCGCGTCACCAGAAACCGCGCCCGAAATCGTCAGCGGCAGCGGAGTCGCGGTGACAGCCGCCCGGACCGGCCGCGCCGTCCCATGCCGTGACCGCGGCAGGTAATGCACAATCGTCACAGCCACCAGCGCGAGCACAGCGGCTGCCGCCACGCGGCGCGGCCACGGGCCGGACTCACGGCCCCCGCCCTGGCTCAGGATGTCAGGCACAGCCCTCACCGCCAAGAGCGTTCTCATCCGTGAATACGACCATACCCCGGCCTGCGGGCAGCAACATGGCGGCGCCGCCGGTGAGCCGATCGCCACTTCGGATGCTGTGGATGGGTGGCCGGCGTATCGGGCTCTACCGGGAGGCTGCCGGAACCCGGCGGTGCATCCGGCCGCCGACGTCGATTCCCACGACGGCACCGCTGTCGTCGCGGGTGAAGAAGCCGCGTAGCCCTTTCATGCCGCCGTCGGTGATGATGTACTCGTCCCCGTCGCCGGGCAGCAGGCCGATTTCTTCCCGCGGGTAGCCGGGGGGCAGCTCCTCGTCGGCCGCCGCCCGGATCTCCGGCTTGATGTCGACCGCGAGCGTCAGCACTGCCCCGTCGGTGGCGATGGTGAGGTTCATGGCGTCGTTGTCGTAGTGCCCGGCGACCTCCTGGGCCCGCGCCTGGTCGTAGGGGAGCGGCTGCGAGTCCCGGTCGGTCACCCCCAGATAGGTCTGCAGCGCCCAGCGGACGACGGCCTGGTTGAAGGGGATGCCGTCCGGGCCGGCGTTGGAGAGTGAGACGACGGCGAAGTTCCGTTCGGGCACGGTGAGCAGCTCGGCGAACTGGCCGTTCGCGGACCCCCTGTGCCCGACGGTGCGGACACCGTCCACGTCGCGCAGGAACCAGCCGATGCCGAGGGCGTCGCCGAGGCTGCTGCCCCGCAACGCGGCCGTCGGCTCCTTCATCCGGTGCAGCATCTCGGCAGGCAGGACCCGGGAACCGCGTTGCGCGCGGCCGTCACCGAGATGGAACCGGGCCCAGCGCATCTGGTCCGCCACCGAGGACGCGAGGCCCCCGCCCGCGTTACGGTAGCGCGGGCCTCTCCACAGCCGCGCGACGGGCATTGTTCCGTCCTCACCCCGGTTGTGCCCCACGGCGAACCGCCGGGTTAGGACATCACCGGCCGCAAAGAAGCTGTGCGACAGGCCCAGCGGCTCGAATATGAGCGAGGCAACGGCCTTTTCGTAGGGCATGCCGAGGACCTTCTCGATGACCCGCCCCAGCAGGCTGTAGCCCGCCTGGCTGTAGGAGGCCCGGGCGCCGAGCGGCGCGACCAGCTCCAGCTCGGCCAGCTTCGGCACGAAGCGGGCCAGGGCGTCATCTCCCTCACCGGTGTCGGTGAGAATGTCCCAGCCGAGGCCAGAGGTGTGGTTGAGCAGGTTCAGCACGGTGACCTCCGCCGCGGTCTGCTCATCCGCAAGCACGAGTTCGGGAACATACCGGCGCACCGGCGCGTCCAGCTCGACCTGCCCCGCCGCGGCCAGGCGCATCAGCGCGGTCGCCGTATAGGTCTTGGTGACCGAGCCCAGCACGTACAGCGTGTCCCGGTCAACCGGCAGAGGGTTGTCCACGCTGGTCATGCCGTGGCACGCGTAATCCTCCCGGCCGTCCGCCCACACCCGACAGCAACGCCGGGAATGCCGAACTTCGCGGCCGCCGCCTCGACGTAGCCGGACAGCGTGTCATGTGACATTTCATTCCTTTCCGCTTTCTTCGCGCAGGACGCCGGGGGGCCCCGCAGCGACTTGCACAGCGTTCAAACGGAACGATACAGCCTTACTTGAACACTGTGCAAGTAGATTCTTGAACGGCGTTCAAGCCTCCGCTACCCTGGGCCGCATGCCGCGCGACACGCTGACCCGCGACCAGATCGTCACCGCTGCCATCGGCCTGCTGGACGCCGAAGGCCTGGAAGGCCTGAACATGCGCGCCCTGGGCACGCGGCTGGGCTCGGCGGCCACCGCGGTCTACTGGCACGTGGGCAGCAAGGACAACCTCATCGCCCTCGCCGCCGACCAGGTCTGGAACGAGATCACGCTGCCCGACCCGGCCGCGGCCGGCTGGCGGCCCGCGGCCGCCGCGATGGCTGCCGGCCTCCACGCGATGCTCACCCGCCACCCCTGGCTGGTGCAGGCCTTCGGCTCCCAGGTGCTGTACGGCACCGGCAAGGCCCGCCACGACGACCAGAGCCTCGCCATCTACGAGGCCGCCGGATTCACCGCCGCCCAAGCCGACCATGCAGCGGCCACCGTCTTCACCTACGTGCTCGGCAACGCCCTCGGCCTAGCCTCCGCGGCCACGCTCACCCGCAAGCTCAGCCGCGGCGGCGGTAACGCCCACGAGCTCATACGCGGCAGCATGGCCAAGGCCAGCGAGATCGCGGCGCAGTTCCCGCGGCTGCGCACCCGCCTCGGAACACCCGCCGCCGACTACGCCGCGGCACCCGACAACAGCTTCGAGTTCGGCATCCAAGTCATCCTCGACGGCCTGGAAGCCCAGCTCACCGCCCGCCGTCCGCCAGCCGGCCAGAACGCGCAAGCCACCCGCCACGGCCAAGAACCACTCGACGGCCCGCGGCTGGCCTTACGAAGAGAAGCGCGGGATCCCGGTATGAAAGGACAGCCCTCATGGGGTATGAGAGAAGTGTGGTTCTCGCCTTAGCCGGTGATCCCTCACTACCGGTCCGATGGTCCACGGTCAAAAGAGCGATTGCCAGCGGAGCTCAAATTGTCTTGTGGTCTTAGGGCGACCCAGGGGCCAGGCGCATGGCCTCCTCGAGCAGTTTCGCGGCCTCGCCGTCGGAGTACTCGTGTTCCCGATGAACACCGATGCCAAGTGCGCCCACCGCTTTGCCTGCCCCGTCGCGGATTGGCACTACAACCGCGCCGTTCACTCCGGTTTCCTTTGCGCCTGCCTGAACGCTTCCCGTCTTGTCGACCTGGATGTTGCAGGCAGCGATGACCTCGTTGCGCTCAGCGGCCAACCCCGCCATCCCCTTGCCGATCGGAACCCTGGCGACGATCTCAACCACGCGCGGCGGCACGCCGACGTGCGCCTTGAGGATCAGGACCCCCTCCTCGATCAGATGGATGGTCCCGGTATCGGCCTCGAACTGGCCGATGATCGCCTCCAGTTCAGCTTGCATCAGCACTCCTCACACCTCCCGCACCCGCCCGGCGCCGTGCAAAATGATCGATCGCATTTGGCCGCGCCGTTCTCGCTCACGGACCACGGTTACCAAGATCCGCTCTTCGAGCGCCCGGCTGACGAGCTCAAGCACCCGCCGCTGACTCGTCTGCGGCCACAACCGCACACCCGGCGCCGGGGCCCGGCCGGGTCTATCCGGCTAGGCGGGTACGGATGGCGGTCCGGGCGCGGCTGACCGCGTGGAGGTCGTCGTGGAGGACGCTGACGAGGTCGGTTCCGGCCAGGATGACTCCCAGTTCGAAGGCGAGCTGCGCGGCGTCCGTGCCGTCTGGCAGCTCGCCCTTATCGGCAGCAGCGCGGGCTTCGGCGGCGAGCAGGTCGCGCCATTGCTGCTGGATGCGGGCTACTTCGTCGTGGACGCGGCCTGCTTGTGCGCCTACCTCGGCGGCTGCGGCGACGAAGAAGCACCCTCCTGGGAAGACCCGCCGCTCGACATAGGACAGATAGCCCTCGCACAGGGCGAGCAGGCGCTCCCGTCCCGGCTCGGCCGAGCCGAGGGCTGGTCCGACGACTTCGGTGATGAAGCTGTCCCGGGCCGCGTTGATGGTCGCCAGCTGGAGCTCTTGTTTGGAGCCGAACAGGGCATGCACGCTGCTCTTGGGCAGGCTGGTCGCCTCGGCGAGCCGTCCGATGGACAGGCCCTCTAGGCCCTCGATCGTCGCCAGCTTCGCCGCCTGCTCGACGACGCGGGCACGGGAGCGCTGCCCCGGTGCCCGGGTCCGCCTGGCCTGCGGCTGGTCCTGGTCTGTCATCGGCTCTTTCCTCTCCTCCTGCTCTTGATCTTAGACGGACGATCGTCTATAAAATTCTTGTACGATCGTTCGTCTAAGGAGGCCGCGATGCCGTCCGACGGAGCCATGACCCCGCCGATGGACTGGCAGGGCGGGCGCGATGGGCCCGCACCGCGGACGCATGTGGTGAGATCGGCGCCTTCGGCAGTGCCGGAAGCTGCGGCGCGGATTGAGACCGACTATCTGATCGTCGGGGCCGGCGCGGCGGGGCTGGCGTTCGCTGATGCGCTGATCGCGGCATCGGACGCCGATGTGGTGCTGGTGGACCGGCGGCATGGCCCGGGTGGTCACTGGAACGACGCGTATCCGTTCGTGCGGCTGCACCAGCCGTCGGCGTTCTACGGCGTCAACTCGCGGGTGCTGGGCAGCGACTCGATCGACAGCACAGGCCCGAACGCGGGTTTCTACCAGCGGGCGACGGCGGCGGAGATCTGCGATTACTACCAGCGGGTGCTGGAGGATCTGCTGGCGTCGGGCCAGGTCCGTTTCTTCGGCATGTCCAACTGCGCGCTCGAGGGGCCGGACAGGTGCCGGTTCGTATCCCGGCTGACTGGTGAGGCGACCGCGGTGCGGGTGCGGCGCCGCGTCGTCGATGCCCGGTACCTGGAGACGTCGATCCCGGCGACACACACCCCGTCCTTCGGCGCCGAGCCGGGAGTGCGGCTGATCCCGGTCAACGACCTGGTCAGGCTGACCGGGCCGGCGAGCGGGTATACGGTCATCGGCGGCGGCAAGACGGCGATGGACGCGTGCACCTGGCTGCTCGGTGCCGGCGTGCCGCCGGAGGTGATCCGCTGGATCAGGCCGCGGGACGCCTGGCTCTTGGACCGGGCGTTTCAGCAGCCGCTCGATCTCGTCACCTGGCTCATCGAGGGGGTGTCGCTCTCCCTTGAGGCGGCGGCACAAGCCGAGGACGTCAACGATCTCTTCGGCCGGCTTGAGGCCTGCGGGCAGCTCGTCCGGCTCGACCCGGCGGTCGAGCCCACGATGTACCGGTGCGCGACCGTCAGCCAGGACGAGCTCGCCAGCCTGCGGCGAATCGAGAACATCGTTCGCCTCGGCCGGGTGGTGCATATTGCGCCTGACCGGATCGTGCTGGAGGAAGGTTCGATCCCGGCCGACGGCGGCCAGATTCACGTGGATTGCTCGGCGGCCGGCCTGCGTCTCGCGCCCGGACGCCCGGTATTCGCCGACGGCCGGATCACCTTGCAGCAGATCCGGACCTGCCAGCCGGCCTTCAACGCCGCGCTCATCGGATATGTGGAAGCCTCACGCCACGACGATGCGGAGAAGAACCTGCTCTGCCCGCCGAACCCCTATCCGGACACTGCCACCGACTGGATCCCGGCGACCTGCATCGCCCAGCGCGCCCTAGCCACGTGGCTGGGCGACGCTGACCTGTCAGCCTGGATGGAGGGAGCCCGGCTCAACGCCGCACGCGGGATCGGCGATCACCACGCTGACCCGCGGATGAAATCGGCGCTCGCCCGCATGTTCGCAAACGCCGGGCCAGCCGTCACCAAGCTCGAGACATTCCAGGCCCAGGCCGGGCAGCCGGGCCGCGCGCACCAGCGGCCTTCCTGATCCCGACCAGACCGGCAAAGGCCCCCCGCACAGTCAATGGCGGCCAAGCCTGGTGACCGACGATGCCAGACGGCAGGGGTGCGAGGATGCCCCGCCCTTACGGACGGGGCGGGCCATCCTTTCGGGGTAATCCAGCGCCTTCCTCGCCGAGCGGCGGTCCGGGCCCGCGCAGCTCGTTCTCCGGGGCGAGCCGGCTGAAGGCCTGCGGTCTGTGTCGATCATCCGTGGCCGGGCAGCGCGAACACGTTACGGTGGGCACCACAGTCATTTGCCGTGTGCTACGGCACGGCGCTGCCGAAGGCACCGGTCAAGCCGCCGAGCGCGCGCGAACCGCCTGATGCGCGGGTCGGCTATACCAGCCGCATGATGATTCACCAGCTCATAGTCGTTCGGAGCGGCCGCAAGCCTCGAGTTCCCTGCCCGCGTCGCCACTTTGCGTGCCTGCCGCGATGGGGCACTTCTTAGGCAACGCGCTCGGAGTGCGCCCCCTTGGCGCGCTCGCCGGGAAGTTCGGCCGTGGCGCGCAGTGCGGCATCGAGCATCCGTTCGCGCCGGTCGATTTCCTCGCCCATGTACAGGACCAATGACGCGAGCTCGGCTGTGTTACCCGGCCGGATCCGGGCGCAGAACGCGGCCAGCCTGCGCGCGAGCACGCGGCGCCTGCTCACCGGCGCCCGTGTGGTCACCTGCGGGATGCCCAGGCACCTGAGCGCGAGGAGCCGGCCATCCGGGCAGCCGGGCCCGAGGGGATTTTCGGTGACGCTGGCTGGTAGTCCCCGCTCGGTAGCTGTCATCTGAATCGGTTCGTCCTTTGAGGGATGGGTTGCGACGGGCACTGCGTGAGGAGTAGGACGCGCCGCGCAGGCGCCCGGTTGACAGGAACCGGCACAGTCGGCGGTCAGGCGGTAACGCCAGGGGCCTGGGGTGCCAGGACACGGTAACGGTGATGGTGGTGATGAGGGGCCTCCGTCAGTTCTCGATCATCAGCCGGACCGATTCAGCTGCGTCCCAGGTCAGCTCATAGCACCGGGCTGCGGACCTGCAGCGATCGGGTCCCAGTTGCCGGGCAACTCGTCGCGCTGCTCCCTGCGCGCGGCTCGGCGAGCCATCGGTGCGACGCTTGCGGTCCGGGGTTGGCTGGGGCGTTGCCCCGCCCAGAGTCCTTTACGCTGGGTGGCGTGTCAGTGCGGCCGCGCACGTGTTACGCACACCGGCGAGGCCTACGAAGCGCTCCAGCAATCTACCCCCGTAGGGCGTCCGGCAGTTTTACGGGTGGTCCCTGCCCCTGCTTGGTAGCGCATTGAGACGACGCACACGCCCGAAAGGATTGATCGTGAACTGGCAGGAGATGCTCGACGGAACGGTCAACGGCTCATTCCAGCACCCTGCCTTGCGGCGATTGACCCTTCCCAACTTCAGTGGCTGGGAGTCTGGCCGGGTTTGGGGGGACTGGGATTTCGACCCAGAGATCTGCAACCCTGACGGGACATTGTTTGGCGGCTACTTGGCGGCCCTTGCCGACGCGACCGCCGGCCACGCAATGGCCACCACCCTCGGCAACGAGGAGGGATTTGCCACGGCGGACCTACACATCTCCTACCATCGTCCGGTGCGGGATGGCCGGCTGCGGTTCGAGGGCGTCGTCCTGAGCCGGGGCCGCCAGATTGGCCACGTTGAGGTGCAGTTCACCACCCACGACGGTGATCTTGTGGCCACGGCGCATGCCACCGAGGTCGTGACCGCAGGCCCACGCCGGCGAGGTCTTGGGGACACCAGAGGTCTTGGGGACACGAGCAGTGACTGATCCTTGACGCCAGCAGAGCTACCGTGGTTGTCGTCCTCCTTGGAGGACCGTTCTAGCCAACCGACACCTCCTCACGAGTGGCGTCATGGTCAGCCGGTTGGAACGCTGCTATCGGCGAGGATTGATGGCTCCTGCATGGATCGATACGCCTGGGAGGGACGACCGCTGGATTGGGCTGGCAGTTGCAGCAGGAGTCGGTAGGCGGTGACGGTCCCGCTGTTGAAGTAGTGGACACATCCCCACAGGTAGATCCTGAATCGCCGGTAGACGTATTCGCCCCAGCGGCTGACCACTTCGTCGCGAGCTCGATCGAGGTTCTCGGCCCAGTGCTGGGTTGTGAGCAGGTAGCTGTGACGGTCGTTTTTGAGGTACAGCACCTCGAATGGGCTCTTGCCAACCTCGTTGAGGTAGGAGGCCAAGTGCATCGGGGTGGTGTTGCCCGGCCAGATGTGCGAGCGGACAAAGGCGCTGAACGGGTACTTCCTGCGGGAGGCGCAGGCGTCGAGGAAGACGCGGCCACCTGGGCGAAGCAGGCGTCGATACTGGGCCAGGGTGGCTGCGTAGTCGGGGAGGTGTTCGGTGACGCCGAGGTTCACGATGGCGTCGTAGGGTTCGTCGGTCGTGTGCTCCAGGAAGTGCTCGAGGAGCACCTGGCAAGGAAGCTGCTCGCGTGCGATAAGGTCGCGAACATAGCGCTCGGACTCGGCTGAGATGGTCAACGAGGTGACCTGGATGCCTTGGCGCCCGGCATGGGCGGTGAATGCGCCCCAACCGGCACCGATGTCGAGCACGCGCCACCCAGGCCGCATCCCGCAGTCGGTGATCGCGGTGTCCAGCTTCCGCTGGATCGCCGCTTCCAGTGATTCATCATCGCGGCTGAAGTATCCGTGTGAGTAGCAGCGGGCCTGCTTGTCGAGGAAGAGCAGATAGAAATCCGACTCGAGGTCGTAGTGCTGGCTGATCCAGCGCTCATCACACTTGACCTGCCCGAAGACGCGGGGCTGCACGTAGGTCGCCCACAGGTAGCCGAGCCCGTAGGTGGTGAACAGGTAGGCCAGCCGACGCTGGTCCCTCAACTCGGTTCTGAGGTCGAGCGCCGCGACCACGTCGCCGTTGAGATCGATGTCGCCGTTCAAATAGGCTTCCCCGATGCGGTTCTCGTTCAGGGATCCGAGGGCGGCAACGCCGGCCTGGTTGCGAACGAGAATCTGGAAGGCGGGCTCACCCTGACCGAAGAGACGCGATGGGCGGCCGGGCAGCTGAAGCTCAAAAGCGGCGCCGGTGAACAGTCGGTCAAAGGTCCCCATGACCTTGTCTTCAGGCAAGCGGCGGCTCAAGAGCGGATGATCTTTCATTCGCAGTCCTCATAATCCTCTGGCCTGGCGCCGATGCCGCCAGTCTGGTGTCTGACAGGGTGCCTGCCGCTCAGCCGGTCGGCGTCGATCGCCAGGGCAGGCATCGTTGGCCCTCGAAGACTCGCTCCGATCCTTGCTATCGGACCACCGCGGGAGGGCAACGTTCGTCGGGCAACCTCGGGAGCATGGCCGAGGAGGATCCGTTGCGGCGGAGTTCGCACGTCATGGACCAACCCGACGGTGGAGAGCCCATAGAGTAGGTAGTAGCTGAGGTCGATCTCCCACCAGAAGAATCCCTGCCGGGCGGAGGTGGGATAGTAGTGATGATTGTTGTGCCAGCCTTCGCCGTTGGTCATCAGGGCCACGAGGAGTGAGTTGCGGCTCGTGTCGCTCGTCGCGTACCGACGCCGACCGAACAGGTGGGCGATTGAATTTACGGCAAACGTTGCGTGCCACAGCAGGACGGTCGACAGGAAGAAGCCAAAAAGGACCCCGCGGTATCCGCCCACGAGAGCGCAGACAATCAGGAGTACCGCAGGTCCAAGCCAATGCTGGCGATCCAGAAATCGAAGTTCCGGGTATTTGGCCAGATCCCGGATGTCCTTGTAGTCCACTGTCTTGTATTTGTCGCATAGGAACCAGCCGACGTGGCTCCACCAGAAGCCTCGCTGTGGTGAGTGGATGTCACGGTCGGTATCGGCATAGAGATGGTGCTTGCGATGATGGGCGGCCCACCAAAGCGGGCCCTTCTGGACCGCGGTCGTGCCCCCGAGGGCGAGCAAGAACTGCATCGTCCGTCCGGTCTTGAACGAGCGGTGCGAAAAGTAACGATGATACCCGGCGGTGATGAAGAACATCCGCACGAAGTAGAGCACACCGCATAGCAGCAGTGAGGCCCTGTCTACACCAATAAGCAGGGCAGCGACGGCCAGCGCATGGAAACCAAAGAACGGCATCGAGCTTAGCCAGTTGATCTTCTCTCCCGGGTCCGGACTTGCGTACTTCATGGCGTTCTATACTTTCGTTCGGAAATGCAGCAAGCATTTCGTGAGGCAGGCGCTCTGTTCGTAAGTACTCGGAAATCCTGTGATGGGGCTGATGGCGTCGACGGGTCCGGGGGCTGTGACACGCCGGCGCGTGGTGCGTGATTTGCGAGGGCTGATGGACGCTGTCACGAGGCTGAGGATGGGTCCGGTACATAGCTCAGCTCCGCATCCACGGCAGCGCGGCCGCGATACGCGGGACTGCCGCTTCTACCGCCGCCTCGCCGGCCTCGATATAGCGTCGGCCGATGCTGAACCGCCGGAGCCCGATGCCAGGCACCCCCTCGCACTCCGGTGCGATCACGATGGTGCCAGGCGACCTCTGGCCCCGTATGGTCGCCTGCATCAGGTCGACCGAGCGCCGGATCGTCTCGATTGCCGATGGCCCTCGCCCCAGGCGCTCTTGGGCCTCGGCATCATCGTGGGCCGCCGGTCGAGGCCGCCCGAGCCGCACGGCCACGACCTTATCGGCGCCCATCGCCGTCGCCGCACTGCTCGGGACCGGATTGACGATGCCGCCGTCGACCGCGCTGTACGGTCCGATGCCCACGGCCGGATGGATCCCGGGGATCGCACTACTGCCAAGCACAGCCAGCCACAGAAGACCACGGCGGAAAACAATCTCGCGGCCGGTCTCCAGATCGGCCGCGATCACCGCCAACGGGAGCGGGAGCTCCTCGATCCGGGTCTCCAGGCAGATCTCCCGGATCTTGGCCGCCAAGGCGACATTGGACAGCAAGCTCCGCCGCGACAGGGTCGGCCGGAAGAAGACGCTGTCGAGCGTATCCAGGAACCGAGTCGACTCCTCAGCGCTGTACCCCATGGCATACAGCCCGGCCACCGCCGCGCCAATGCTGGTGCCGGCCAGGTAGTCCGGCTCCAGCCCAATCCGCGCGAGCCCTCGCAGGATGCCGATGTGGGCGTAGCCCCGGTAGCTGCCAGCGCCCAACGCGAGGCCGACCTTGAGCCCGGCGAGGTCGCGGGCGACCCAGCCGAGCGCGGCACCAGCCGGTGTAGAGGGGGGCAGGACGCCACGTGCCAGCTCGGCACGATCGGTGTGCGACAGCGACGGGATCGAAACCATCCCGCTGGCGTCCGGGCCTCGCCGTACCGGCCCATCGACCCACGCGCGAACGGCCAGTCGCCGCTCCGGCATCCTCGGCGTGCCGGAGCGTCCCACCAGCTCCACCACGGGTGCCCCACCCGGGACCAGGTCATGGCTGGCGACACGCAGGAGGACGTGCGCCGCGTCGGCATCGACTGAATTCGTGAGCGCGACCCGCTCGCGGGTATGCCAGGCGACGCTGGCAGCGAGGGCGGGCGCGAGGTCTGGGGGAGCACCGCGGTCGATCAAGAGCGTCAGCCGGCCCGGCCGATCGCCCACCTCGCGCCGGGTGGAGGCGGCCCCGGTAATGATTGCTATCCGCGCCATCGCGACCTCCGTTCACCCCGGTCCCGGCAGGCGGGGGCCGCCGGCAACCGTTCATCGTCCCGATGGCAGCACGACGCCGTGCGCCAGCACCGGATCGCCGGTCTCGGACCGCCGCAAACCGCAACCAGGGTCGGCCGAGCCGTCGTCCTACATCACGGAGTGGGCTGGCATCGCACCTGATACACCCGGCCCGACCTGGTCCCGCCGGGAAATAGCCCGGCAGGCCGGCGTGGTGACTGACAAGGGCAGCCGTGGAGACTGCTTCATGCGTCCGCGGTCGCCATCGATCCGGCGCCTGAGCATGCTTACCGGATTGGCACATCCCATCTCGGCCAGATAGGCCCCTGCGCCTCGCAGGCGCTTACGCAAGGTAGTCGTGCGCCAGGCGAATGGCGATCGACCCGTCGCCGACGGCTGACGCAACGCGCTTCACCGAGCCGTGCCGGACGTCGCCGACGGCGAACACACCGGGTGTGCTGGTTTCGAGCAGGTAGGGTTCCCGTTGCAGGGTCCAGCGTTCAGCCAGGTCCGGGCCGGTCAGGATGTAGCCCCATTGGTCGCGCCCGACCGCCTCCGGCAGCCAGCCGGTGTATGGCTGCGCGCCGATCAGGACGAACAGCCCGTACTCATGCGTTCATCGCCTCTGGCGGCATGTGGTCCAGGTGACTTCGTTCCAGAGGACCGCGGGCAGGGGCTTCTGCGGGGATGGTGTCGATCCGGGCAGTGTCCGGGATGGTGAGGACGAAGTCGGCGCCGAACGCCGCGGCGGGGCTGAACGCTCCGGGCACGGATCGCGCGAGAGTTTCCTCTATGACTCGGATGCTGGCGGCGGCGGTAAAGGCGTAGGACTCGCCGGTTTGCAGCCACGCTTCGGCGGTGGTGCCGTCCGGGCCGGCGGCTCGCGCCCACCCGAATGACCGGTAGGCCGGGGGTCCCGGCGCGCCGGTATCGGAGGCCCGGGGATCGACGGCAGGATCGTCTGGTACGGGGGAGTACGCGGTGATGTCGGGGGCCCCGGTGGCCTGGAAGGCTGCTTCCAGGTCCCCCGTGGGGAAGGGCATGATGCGGCAGGGCCCGCCGGGCAGGATGATCGTTATGATGCCTGAGCCGAGCGGCTGGGGGTGCAGGTGGCCTGCCCGGCGGGTCCAGCCCCCGTAGGGGAGGTTGTCCCGTATGGATGCCGCGATGCCGGGGCCTTGCCGGGCGGTGGCGGCCCGGGCGGCAACTTCGAGGTGCTGGGCGCCGCCGACTGCGTCGCTGACGTAACGGGCTAGGCAGTTGGTGGCGACCACGCCGAACCCGGCTCCGGGGATGATCGTGACGCCGGCTCGCTGGGCGCGCTGGTCCAGGTCATAGAGGGTGCGGAAGACCTGAAGCTCGTTGCCGATGTCGATGTAGTGCACTCCTGCGGCCAGGCAGGCTTGCGCGAGCGGGGCTGCCGTGTGCAAGAACGGCCCGGCGGCGTTAAGGACCAGGTCCACCTCCGCCATCGAGGCGTTCAGTACGGCCGGGTCGTCCAGGACCAGAGCCAGGTAGGGCAGGTCGAGTTCCTCGGCCAGCGCGGCGATGGCGGGCGCGCTCCGGCCTGCGAGCAGGGGCCGGTGACCGCGCAGGTGCGCGTGCCGGGCGATCAGCGCGCCGGTGTGGCCGGCGGCGCCGTAGAGCATCCAGGACCGTGCCCCGTTCATGGCCGCTTCTGTCGTGGCTGCCCGCTGCCGGAGGTGACGTCCTGCTGCATCCTTGGCTCCCGGATTCCGAGGAGGAGGTCCCGGAACTTGCCGGGTTCTTCCAGATGCGGCGTGTGCGCTGAGTTGTCGAACCAGACCAGGCGCTTGCCCGGGGCCTGCAGCGTGCTTGCGTACCGCTGCGCCGCCGTGCCGGGCGCCACCTGGTCATGGCGGCCTTGCACCATGACGACGGGCACGTCGAGGCGGGGCAGGGTGCGGGCCAGGTCCATGCTGGCGAGCTCGGGCAGCAGCGCGGCCTGTGTCGTGCTGATACCGCGGACGGTCCGGAGGATGTCCGCGGCCGAGTAATCGGGTGAGCGCACCAGGCTGGCGACCAGTCCGCGCGCCAGGGTGGCGTAGGTTTCGCCGGTCGTGACCCCGCCGAAGTTGGTGGCCCAGCGGACCCGGGTGGCGAACTGTTTCGAGCGCAGGTGGGGGGGCGGCCCGATGGCCTCGAGCTGCCGGGTCGCGCGCCGGTGGCCGCGCTGGCGGGCGGTGCTGAGCGCGAAGTCGTAGGCACCGCTGCCGGCGGCGGCACCATCAATGTCCATTCCCACCGCCACCAGCGTCGCGACCAGGTCCGGGCGCTGTCCGGCGGCGTACGCTCCCAGCGTCGCTCCGAAAGAGAAACCGGCGACGTATGTCTTCCCGCCGAAGCGGTGCCGGAGGAATTCCAGGAGCGACACGGTGTCGCCCGTCATCGCCTCCAGGCTGATGCCGACCCGGTCCTTTCGCCTGCGCAACGAGCGGCCGCAGCCGCGCTGGTCCCAGTAGACGACGGTGAAGGCCTGTTCCAGGCCGAGGAGGTGCCCGAAACGGGGCGCTTCGTTGATCATCGGCAGGCCGGGACCTTGCTGGATCAGCAGCAGCACCGGGTTGGCCGCGTCCGCCCCGCGAACCCGGATCCACTGCGTGGTGCCGCCGGCCTGGATTGCCTCGAGCGTATCGATTGCCATCATGGCTACGCTGTTGCCACCCTCGGAGCCTGGCCGGTGGCCTGGGCGAGGTGGCTCGCCGCTCCCGGGTCATGAGCGGGCAGGATCACCAGGCCCGGATACTGCTGGCGCATGGTGTTGATCATGGCGGTGGCCTCCCGCAGGCGGCGTCGGCTGCCGACCCCGGGGACGTGGCCGGCCTCGAGCAGGTGCGCGTCGTAGGTCAGGTCGCCGACCATGCCGGGGTCGGTGACCGAGGCCCGGTCCTGCCCGGTGTCGAATAGCACCAGGCCGTCGCGGTGGTCGATGACGTAAGCGTTGATGGGCCGGGGCCCGGTCCAGCGCCGGGAGGCGAGCAGCCACCA
>Ga0208044_1001108_pt1 | contig 15805 bp, 7 predicted proteins | sample Sb_taG_8_FD_187712 | JGI IMG/M metagenome (GOLD analysis project Ga0208044, IMG submission 187712) | Peat soil microbial communities from Weissenstadt, Germany - Sb_50d_c_BC metaG (SPAdes) (version 2) | ecosystem: Environmental > Terrestrial > Soil > Wetlands > Peat | place: Germany: Weissenstadt... | reverse complement strand
GGCCCGGCGCCCCGGCGGGGGGCTGGTGGCCCGCAAGCTGCTTTCCGACAACCCGGGCGCCTACCGTGACGCCGCGGTGGCGGGCATCCGGCAGGTGCTCGGCCTCGAACCAGGCCAGGACATCCCCGCCGCGCGGATCGCCTCGGTCAGGCTCGGCACCACGGTGGCCACCAACGCCCTGCTCGAGCGGAAGGGCGAGCCCACCGTCCTGGTCATCACCCAGGGCTTCGGCGACGCGCTGCGCATCGCCTACCAGAACAGGCCGCGGATCTTCGACCGCCGGATCCTGCTCCCCGAGGTGCTCTACCAGCGGGTCATCGAGGTCAGCGAGCGGATCGGCGCCGACGGCGAGATCCTCACCCCGCTGGACGAGGACGCCGTGACCGAAGAGCTCAGGAAAGCCCGCGAGGCCGGATTCGCAGCTGCCGCCGTGGTCTGCATGCACGGCTACCGCTACCCGGCGCACGAAACCAGGATCGGCGCCATCGCCCGCGCCGTCGGCTTCACCCAGGTGTCGGAGTCGCATCGCACCAGCCCGCTGATGAAGCTGGTCTCCCGGGGCGACACCACCGTGGCGGACGCCTACCTGTCGCCCATCCTGCGCCGGTACGTGACCGAGGTAGCCCGCGAGCTACAGGGCGTCCCGCTGCTGTTCATGCAGTCCAACGGCGGCCTGGCCGACGCGGCCAGCTTCCGCGGCAAGGACTCCATCGTGTCGGGCCCGGCAGGCGGCATCGTCGGCATGGCCAGGACCGCGCAAAAGGCCGGCTTCGGGCACGTCATCGGCTTCGACATGGGCGGCACCTCCACCGACGTGTCGCACTTCGCGGGCGAGTTCGAGCGCGAGTACGAGACGCAGGTCGCCGGGGTGCGGATGCGGGCGCCGATGCTGGCCATCCACACGGTGGCCGCGGGCGGCGGCTCGGTGCTGCACTTCGACGGCAGCCGGTACCGGGTGGGGCCCGACTCGGCCGGCGCGGATCCCGGGCCGGCCTGCTACCGGCGCGGTGGCCCGCTCACCGTCACCGACGCCAACGTGCTGCTCGGCCGCATCCAGCCGGACTACTTCCCTCAGGTGTTCGGCACCCGCGGCGACGCCCCGCTCGACGCGGAGATCACGAGAACACGGTTCGAAGAGCTCAGGCAGCAGATCACCACGGCCACCGGCGACGACCGCGGCCCCGAGCAGGTGGCGGCGGGCTTCATCGAGATCGCCGTGGCGAACATGGCCAACGCGATCAAGAAGATCTCGGTGCAGCGCGGCTACGACGTCACGCGGTACGTCCTGAACGTGTTCGGCGGGGCCGGCGGCCAGCACGCCTGCGCCGTCGCCGACGCGCTCGGCATGACCCAGGTGCTCATCCACCCGCTGGCCGGCGTGCTGTCCGCGTACGGGATCGGGCTGGCCGACGTCATCGCCATGCGCGAGCAGGCCGTCGAGGTGCCGCTGAGCGCCGACCTCATCAAGAAACTCCCCGAGACCACCGGCCCGCTCGAACACGACGCCCGCGCCGAGGTGGAGGCCGAGGGCGGGCCCTCCCGCCGGATCACCGTCACGTACCGGGCGCACCTGCGCTACCAGGGCACCGACACCGCCGTCATCGTCCCGGCCGGCCCGCTGGAGCAGATGACCGCCGCGTTCGAGGCCGAATACTCCCGCCGCTTCTCCTTCCTCATGCGCGACAAGCCGGTCATCGTCGAAGCCGTTTCCGTCGAGGTCATCGCGGCCCGGCAAGAACCCGACGGCGACGCTGATACCCCACCTCGTTCGGACTCAGAAAAGGAGCGGCCGGTCAGCTCCGCCCGGGTGCCGATGTTCACCGACGGCGGCTGGGCGCAGGTGGACCTGTTCGCGCGGGCCGGGCTGCGGTCCGGGCACGCCGTGGACGGCCCGGCCGTCATCACCGAGGAACTCGCCACCACCGTGGTCGAGCCCGGCTGGCGGGCCGTGGTCAGCGACCGCGGCGACCTGCTGCTGTCGAGGGTCACGGCGCGGCCCGCCAAAGCGCAGGTCGGCACGGACGCCGACCCGGTGATGCTCGAGATCTTCAACAACCTGTTCATGTCGGTCGCCGAACAGATGGGGGTGCGCCTGCAGGCCACCGCGCAGTCGGTCAACATCAAGGAGCGGCTCGACTTTTCCTGCGCGGTCTTCGACGCCGCCGGCGGCCTGATCGCCAACGCGCCGCACATGCCGGTGCACCTCGGCTCGATGGGCGAGTCGATCAAGATGGTGATCAAGCGCAACCCGCGCATCCGCCGCGGCGACGTCTACGTCCTCAACGACCCGTACCACGGCGGCACCCACCTCCCGGACATCACCGTGGTCACTCCCGTCTTCGCCCCCGCCACCCGGGGCACCGGCGACGAGATCTGGTTCTACGTGGCCAGCCGGGGCCACCACGCCGAGATCGGGGGAGTGTCGCCCGGCTCGATGCCGGCCAGCAGCACCCGGGTGGAGGAGGAGGGGGTGCTGATCGACAACTGGCTCCTGGTCGAGAACGGCCGGCTGAGAGAGGCCGAGACGATCAGGCTGCTCCAGACCGCCGAGTACCCGTCCCGCGACCCGGCCACGAACCTGGCCGACCTGCGCGCGCAGATCGCCGCCAACGCCAAGGGCATCGCCGAGCTGCACCGCATGGTGGAACATTTCGGGCTTGATGTCGTGCAGGCCTACATGGGCCACGTCCAGCAGAACGCCGCCGAGGCGGTCCGGCGCGTCATCACCGCCCTGCACGACGGCGAGTATGAATACGAGCTGGACAACGGCGCGGTGGTCAAGGTGGCGGTCCGTGTCAGCCAAGAAGGCCGGACCGCTGAGATCGACTTCACAGGCACCTCGCCCCAGCTGGCCGGTAACTTCAACGCCCCGTCCAGCGTGGCCATGGCGGCCGTGCTGTACGTCTTCCGCACCCTGGTCGACGACGACATCCCGCTCAACTCCGGCTGCCTGCAGCCGCTGACCGTGCTCATCCCGCCGGACACAATGCTCTCCCCGCGGTACCCGGCCGCGGTCGCGGCGGGCAACGTGGAGACCTCCCAGGTCGTCACCGGGGCGCTGTACGGGGCGCTGGGCGTGATGGCGGAGGGTTCGGGGACGATGAACAACGTCACGTTCGGCAACGACAGGTACCAGTACTACGAGACGGTGGCCAGCGGCTCGGGCGCCGGCGACGGCTTCGACGGCACCGACGTGGTGCAGACCAAGATGACCAACTCCCGGCTCACCGACCCCGAGGTGCTCGAGTGGCGCTACCCGGTGCTGGTGGAGTCCTACCGGATCAGGCCGGGCAGCGGCGGCCGGGGCCGCTGGCGCGGCGGCCACGGGGGCATCCGGCGGCTGCGGTTCAACGAGCCGATGACCGTCAGCACGCTGACCGGGCACCGCCGCGTCCCGGCGTTCGGCCTGGCCGGCGGCGAGCCGGGCGCGCTCGGCCGGCACTGGATCGAGCACCCCGGCGGCACGGTGACGCCGATGCGGGGCTGCGACTCGGTGCAGGTCGAAGCCGGCGACGTGTTCGTCATCGAGACCCCCGGTGGGGGAGGATACGGGCCGGCGTTACGCCCCGTCGCCCTCGAGCTCGCGCAGCACGGCGATCAGCGCCGCCTCGTCGCCGCTGGTGTGGTCGAGGACGGCCATCAGCGCGTGCAGCACCAGGTGCCGGTCCTGGCCGGCGTCGAGCAGGCGCTGCGCGGCCTCCCACAGCTCGGGCGGCTCGCCGCGCCAGAGCCGGTCGGCCAGCACCAGGTGCCGCTCGATGTGCCGGCCCACCCCGCCGGGAGCGGGGGTCGCGTGGTCGGCGGCGAGCAGCGCACGCCGGTCCCGCGGGTCGGCCGGGTCCAGGATGGACAGGTCGGCGCCGGAATGCCAGCCCTCGAGCACCGGGAAGGCGAACGCCCGCCGCGGCAGCGCCTCCAGGTCGGAGTCCGGCAGCAACCGCCGGATCAGCGCGTAGTCCAGGCCGAACTCGGCGGGATCCCGGTACGCCTGGGCGAACGTGCCGATCGAGTTGAACACCGTCTCGAGCGACTCGGTGATCGCGGCCTCGGTCAGCCCGCGGCGCCGGCCCGCCCAGCGCACCCACGCGGCCAGCACGTGCGGCATCGCGTCCTGCTCCGCGAACGACAGCATGACCTTGCGCGGCAGCCAGCCGAGCAGGAACGTCTCGACCTTGGTCGGGCTCATCCGCAGCGGCCGCCCGAAGTCCTTGTCGCACCCGTAGTCGATGATGCGGTCCGCGCAGCGGCTGGCCGAACCGCGGTCCGACAGGTCCTCGGCCTCGTCGGAGGCGAGGAACTCGGCGGCGAGCATGGCCCGGCGGTCCTTGCTCCAGGCCATCCGCCTCGGCCCCGTCGCGCCGGGCAATGAGCGCCCTCGGTAGGGCGGCAGCGCCCGGATCCGGGCCCGGATGAACGCATGGTAGGAGGGGAAGGACTCGCTGACCGCCGGGTCGGACGCCGCGTCGGTCACGGTCAGCGCCGTCTCCAGCATGTGCCGCGTCTGGCCGGCGTCTATCTGCCGGAACGCGTACTTGCCTTCGGCCCCGCGCTGGCTGCTCGACTCGCGGCAGTGGTCGAGCAGCTTGCCGACCCGGGAGGTCACCCAGCCGTCCTTGATCATCCCGTCCGCGTTGTAGTCCACCACGGTGACCAGCGCGTGCGGCTCTTCCCCGGCGTAGCTGAACACGCAGATGACCTCGTCGGTGTCGCCGAGGTCGTCGGGGTTGACGTAGCACTCGGCCGAGGTCACCGCGCCCAGGTGCTCGGCCCAGCCGGGGCACGGCACGCCGGCCTCGATCAGCTCCAGGGCCGCGCGCTCGGCCTTGGCCGCCTGCCGGGACGTGCCGAGGCAGGCGATGCCGGACAGCAGGGCCAGCGCCGCCGGGCTGCGCTGCGCGCCCGCGTAGTCGACCAGTCCCTCGCCGACGAGCTGCTCCACGGTGGCGGCGCGCCTGCCGCCGCCGCGCTGCCCCCACCAGGTGCCGAGGAGTTCACTGACCATGAGTTCGGCGTCGAGGGGGCTGCGGACGGCCAGCAGCTCGCGCGCCGCGCGCAGGAGTTCGGCGAAGAGAGCGTTCGGCGGCGGCGCAGCAGCGCCTGGCCGCTGGCCGCTTCCGGATCCGCCGGGGGTGCCCCCGGCGGGCTGGCTTCGTCGGCTCTGCGGGCTCACCCTGATAGCCTCTCAGATCTGGACATGCGGACGCTATGCTACGTTGTCATGCCCGCTGTAATTCCGCCTCATGGACCGCATGCGCCACGCCGGCGCGCTTCCGGTCGGCCTGACGTGCAATCGTAACCACCGTTCGCTGTCCGCGAATCCGGTTACCTGGCCGCACCAATTGCCGGACTGTGGCACGCTTGATTGGTTGGCAGCGGGAACGATGATCCCGGGGAAGGAGCCGCCCATGGCAGCCCCCGGCGCGGTACACGGGTGTTCGTTGTGAGCATGGATACTTCTGTGCCCAGGCAGCGAAACGCCTCAGATTCCGCTCTGGTGGACATGCTGATGCTGGAGGCGCCGGTCGGTCTAGCCCTGTTCGGGACCGACATGCGTTTCCGCTGGGTGAATGCTGCCCTGACTCGGCTCGGCGGGCAGGCCGGGACGGCCCCATCGCACCCGTCCACCCCGCCGGACCCGTCCACCCCGTCGCACCCGTCCGGTGCGGCCAGCCCGGACTCATCGGGCTGGGCGGGCCTGCTGCCGTCGCAGGCGTGGCCGGAGCCGATCGCGACCCGGGCGGAAAACGCACTGCGCGAGGTCCTGGCCAAGGGCGTTCCGCTGGCCGAGGCCGGTTATCCCGCGGTGACCGCGCCTGCTGCGCCTCCGCTAAGCACGCTCGCCGCGGCCCCGCCCGACGCGGCCCCGCCCGGCACGCCCGACGCCGGCGTTCCCGCCGTGGGCGACGTCCCTGCCAGCACTGTCCCGGTCAACGACGTCCCTGTCCCTGCCAGCACTGTCCCCGCCCCTGACGGCCCCGGCGCGGACGCGGGCCAGTCCGGCGAGGAGACGGGGACCATCTCCGGCTGCGCCTCCTGGTTCCCGGTGCACGACGCGACCGGGAAGGTCTTCGGCGTAGGCCTGATCATGCTCAACATGGCCAGCCCGTCGGCCGAGGCCGCGGAGGCGGCCGCCGCCGAGATCAGGCGCAGCGAGGAGCGTTACCGCTCGCTGGTCCTGGGCGGCGCGCAGGTGGTCTGGGTGGCGTCGCCGGACGGCGCGATGAAGGAAGACTCGCCGGAGTGGCGCTGGATCACCGGGCAGTCGGTGGAGGATTTCACCGGGTTCGGCTGGCTGAACTCCATCCACCCGGAGGACCGGGAGCGGGTCGAGCGCGACTGGCGTGAGTGCGTCCGGACGGGCAAGGTCTTCGACGACCGTTACCGGATCCGGACCAAGGGCGGGTCCTACCGGCATTACGACGTGCGGGCGGTGCCTATCGAGCGGGACGGCAAGATCTTCGAGTGGGTCGGCGCCAGCACCGACGTCACCAGCCAGCGCGAGGCCGAGGAGATGCGCGGTCGGCTGACCGAGCAGCTGTCCGCCGCGGCGCTGCGCACCGCGCGGCTGCAGCAGGCCACCTCGATGCTGGCCGAGGCGCTCACCGTCGAGCAGGTGGTCGAGGTCATCACCGAGGTGGGCCGGACCGCGATCGGGGCGCTGCGCTCGGCGGTCGCGCTGCTCGAGCCCGACGGCGCCCGGCTGCGGGTGGTCAACGACGACCTGCGTAATGCCCCCGACTTCGCCGGGGGCCAGCTGACGCTGGAGACCCCGAGCGTGATGACCAAGGCGATCGCGACCCGGCGGCCGGTGCTTGTCGAGGACCCCGAGGACCTGCGCAGGCAGTTCGACGGCGAGCTCGAGATCGATCCCGACCGCGTCGCGAGGTCCGACGAGCGCTCCTGGGTCGGCCTGCCGCTGCTGGCGGCGGGCGCGCCGCTGGGCGCGCTGCGGTTCTCGTTCGGCCGGCCGAGGAAGATCACTGAAGAGGAGCGGGTCTTCCTCGAGGCGCTGGCCGGTCAGTGCTCGCTCGCGGTCGAGCGGGCCGGGCTGTACGAGCGGGAGCACACCACGGCCGAGACGCTGCAGCGCAGCCTGCTCCCGGATCAGCTGCCCAGCGTGCCCGGCCTGGTCCTGGAGGCCATGTACCGTCCGGCCAAGAAAATGGAGATCGGCGGCGACTGGTACGACGCGTTCCGGCTGGCCGACCAGCGGCTCGGGGTGGCGGTCGGCGACGTGATGGGCAAGGGCCTGACCGCGGCGGCCGGCATGGGCCGGGTGCGCAACGCGCTGCGTGCGCTGGCGCTGACCGACCCCCGTCCGGCGGCGGTGCTCGGCGGCCTGGACCGCCTGTTCAGCGCGACCGAACAGGACGAGCAGGTCACCACCGTGGCCTACCTGGTCATCGACCCGGAGACCGGCGAGGGCGTGCTCGGGAATGCAGGCCACCTGCCAGCCCTTCTTCTTGAGACAGGCTGCGCGCCGCGGTTCTGTGAGGTCGAGGAGGGGACTCCGCTGGGCGTGCCCAGCCCAAGGAAGCAGCGCAAGTTCAGCCTGCGCCCGGGAAGTACTGCCGTTTTTTATTCTGATGGTCTGGTAGAGAACAGGAATCGTGGTCTCGACAAGGGGCTTGAGGAGCTGGCTGCGGTGGCCGCACGGGCCGATGAGGACCTGCTGGCCCGGCCCGAACGGCTGCTCGAGTACCTCGTTGAACGTATGCTCGCTGGTCACGAGCAAGACGACGACGTCACGGTGCTGGTCATGCACGTGCCGGCGGGAGGTCCACCGTGAGTCTTCGGGTGGGGGACCGGGCGGAGGCGTACAAGTCACTCCCGGCCGCAGCCTATGGTGATGAGTGGGAGGCAGGCGGGTTGAATCAGTCCCGAGTGGCATCTACCCAGCGAAGGAAGGGGTGACCGTGGTCGTGAGCGCTGCTAACTCCGCAGCGCGGAAGCGCCCCAGGACGCCGGACCAGGGGCCCCGGGCCGTCGAGGATCAGGCGGTTCAGGCGGCTCCGCGGCCAGGCGGTCCTAGCCCGGATGAGCACGGTTCCGAGCTGCGCTCCGACGCTGACGGTGGCCTGACCGCGGTGGATCTCGATACCGACGCAGATCTGGATCTCGACGATCTCGACGCCGACGACGTCGACATCCAGGCCGCCCTCGCCGAGGAGGACCTGGACGAGGCCGACGTCATCGCCGATGTCGCCGAGGTGGCCGACGCTCTGGCCGCGGACGACGTCGAGGGGTCGGAAGGACCGGACGGTACCGACGAGCCCGGCCAGCCGTCCGCGGAGGCGGACGCCGAGGCCGACAGCCCCGGCGCGGCGGGCGGCCGCGTCGTCAAGATCTCGCCGGACGGCGGCGGCGAGGACGAGGAGATCTTCGTCTTCGGCGACGACGACGACGATCTTCCGGCCGCGCAGGTCGCGGTGGCCGGTGCCACCGCGGACCCGCTGAAGGAGTACCTCGAGCAGATCGGCAAGGTGCCGCTGCTCAGCGCCGAGCAAGAGGTCGAGCTAGCCCGGCGGATCGAGGCGGGCGTGTTCGCCGAGGAGAAGCTGGCCGAGGGCGCCCGCACCCTGAGCACCGATGCGCGGATCGACCTGGAGTGGATCGCCGAGGACGGCACCCGGGCCAAGAATCACCTGCTGGAGGCGAACCTGCGGCTGGTGGTGTCGCTGGCCAAGCGGTACACCGGGCGGGGGATGCTGTTCCTGGACCTGATCCAGGAGGGCAACCTGGGCCTGATCCGGGCGGTGGAGAACTTCGACTACACCAAGGGTTACAAGTTCTCCACGTACGCGACCTGGTGGATCCGGCAGGCGATTACCCGGGCGATGGCCGACCAGGCGCGGACCATCCGCATCCCGGTGCACATGGTCGAGGTGATCAACAAGCTGGCCCGGGTGCAGCGGCAGATGCTGCAGGACCTGGGCCGCGAGCCGACTCCCGAGGAGCTGGCCGTCGAGCTCGACATGACCCCGGAGAAGGTCATCGAGGTGCAGAAGTACGGCCGCGAGCCGATCTCCCTGCACACTCCGCTCGGCGAGGACGGCGACAGCGAGTTCGGCGACCTGATCGAGGACTCCGAGGCGATCCAGCCTGGCGAGGCGGTCAGCTTCACGCTGCTGCAGGAGCAACTGCACTCGGTGCTCGACACGCTGTCCGAACGTGAGGCGGGCGTCGTCTCGATGCGGTTCGGGCTGACCGACGGCCAGCCCAAGACGCTGGACGAGATCGGCAAGGTCTACGGCGTGACCCGCGAGCGCATCCGCCAGATCGAGTCGAAGACCATGTCGAAGCTCCGTCACCCGTCCCGGTCCCAGGTGCTCCGCGACTACCTGGACTAACCCGTCCATCCAGCGACACCGAGCGGCCCGGGCCACAAGCTCCGGGCCGCTGTGGTTGCTGCCCGGCTTCGGGCGCTTTCCTGGCACAAAGAAGCCGACGCCAATACCCCGACTGGCGCCGGCATCCTTGCCGGTCTGGCTGGTCCCGCTTCTACTGCGGCTGCGGCTCAGACAGGCGGTTGCTCTCGTCCTGTATATCGACGGCGACCTTGGCCAGCGCCTTGGCGTGCTCGCGGCCATGGTGCGCACAGAAAAGCAGCTCTCCTGAGTTAGCCAGCAGCACGCGAACATAAGCCTGGGCGCCGCATCGATCGCAGACGTCCAGCGCGGTCAGCGGCTTGGTGGGGGCTATCGCTCCAGTCAACGTCGCCTTCCTTCGCTTCGTGCCTCCGGCCCGTACCATCCGGCTGGCTCCGGTTTTCTGCCCTTACAGCTCAGCACAACACATACCCCGGCGTCAGCGTTCCCCACTCCGAGTGGTGTACGCCACAAGCGAAACCACTCACCGACGGAGCGTGGCCACACCGCTGCCGCTTGATGCGCGATGCCTGTGTCCCACCGGTACTCGGGCGCAGTACCGGTAGCACACAGGCACCGTGTGTCTCTAACTGGACATGTACCCAGATTGCCGCCGGTTGATGCATTCGTCATGGTCAGTCTGGGATTTCCGGCTGGCCCGCCGCGTGGCATGCAAGGGGCACCCGGCCCGGAACGCTACTATTTTCGGATGAGGCCCTCGTGGGCCACGTCCATCTCGCGAAGGGAGATCGGTCGGCTGTGCCCACCCTCGCCACGGCCCGCACGCTCGCGGAAACTGCTCCGGCTGACGCCTATACCGCCAGGCACCTGTCGGTCCTCGAGGGCCTGGAGGCCGTCCGCAAGCGCCCCGGCATGTACATCGGGTCGACGGACAGCCGCGGGCTCCAGCACTGCCTCGGCGAGATCTTCGACAACGCGGTGGACGAGGCGCTGGCCGGGCACTGCACCGGGATCGAGGTGACGCTGCACGCGGACGGCTCGGCCGAGGTCAGGGACAACGGCCGCGGCATCCCGGTCGACGTCGAGCGCAAGACCAAGCTCACCGGCGTGGAGCTGGTGATGACCAGGCTGCACGCGGGCGGCAAGTTCGGCGGCGGCTCGTACACGGCATCCGGCGGCCTGCACGGCGTCGGTGCCTCGGTCGTCAACGCGCTGGCCGCGCGGCTGGACGTCGAGGTGGACCGGGAGGGGCATACCTGGGCAGCGAGCTTCCGCCGCGGCGTCACCGGCGAGTTCGCCGGGCCCGGCCCGGACGCGGACTTCACCAGGAAGTCGGGGCTGCGCCAGCTCAGCCGGCCGGGACAAGGCAGCAGAGTCCGGCGGGCCACCGGGACCAGGATCAGGTTCTGGCCGGACCGGCAGGTGTTCATCTCCGGCGCCAGGTTCAGCTTCGACGCGCTCACCGAGCGGGCCAGGCAGACCGCCTACCTGGTGCCCGGCCTGACCATCAGCATCCGCGAGGAACCCTCCGCGAACCTCGACGGCCACCAGGAGAGCCTTGACGGCCACCAGGCGGACCTCGACGGCCACCAGGCGGACCTCGACGGCCACCAGGCGAGCCTTGACGGCCACCAGGCCGAGCCAGGGCGGATCAAACAGGCGGTGTTCCGCTTCGACGGCGGCATCAGCGAGTTCTGCGCGCACCTCGGGTCCGGCGAGCCGGTCACCGACGTGGTGCGGCTGACCGGCTCCGGCAGCTTCACCGAGACCATCCCCGTGCTCGACGACCGGGGGCACATGACCCCGACCGAGGTCGAGCGCGAGCTGCAGGTCGATGTGGCGGTCCAGTGGGGAAGCGGCTACGACGGCGTGGTCCGCTCGTTCGTGAACGTCATCACCACCCCGCACGGCGGCACGCACGTGGCGGGTTTCGAGCGGGCCATGGTCCGCACCCTGAACGACCAGCTCCGGGCGGCCCGGCTGCTGAAGAACGGCGACGAGCCGGTGACCAAGGAAGACGTGCTCGAGGGCCTGACCGCGATCGTCTCGGTCCGGCTGCCCGAGCCGCAGTTCGAGGGGCAGACCAAGGAGGTGCTCGGCACCCCGGCCGCCTCCCGGATCGTGGCGCAGGTGGTGGGCGCGCAGCTCAAGGCCTACCTCGAAACCCCGCCGCGGGGCGCCAAGCAGCAGGCCCGCGCGGTGCTCGAGAAGGTGGTGTCCGCGGCCAAGGCGCGCATCGCCGCCCGCGAGCACCGCGACAACCAGCGGCGCAAGTCGGCGCTGGCCAGCTCGTCGCTGCCGGCCAAGCTGGTCGACTGCCGGTCGGCCGACGACCGGAGCGAGCTGTTCATCGTCGAGGGAGACTCCGCGCTCGGCACCGCGAAGACGGCGCGGAACTCGGACTTCCAGGCGCTGCTGCCGATCCGCGGCAAGATCCTCAACGTGCAGAAGGCGTCGCTGGCGGACATGCTCAAGAACGCCGAGTGCGCCTCGATCATCCAGGTGATCGGGGCCGGCTCGGGCAGCTCGTTCGACCTGGATTCGGCCCGGTACCAGCGGGTCATCTTCATGGCGGACGCGGACGTGGACGGCGCGCACATCCGGACCCTGCTGCTGACGCTGTTCCACCGGTACCTGCGGCCGATGCTCGACGCGGGCCGGGTCTTCGCCGCGGTCCCGCCGCTGCACCGGATCGAGCTGAGTAACCCGCGCAAGGGCCAGGAGAGGTACCGGTATACCTACTCCGATGCGGAGCTGAACCGGACGCTGCTGGAGCTGGAGCGGCGCGGGCAGCGGTGGAAGGAGCCCGTGCAGCGGTACAAGGGCCTGGGTGAGATGGACGCGTCCCAGCTCGCCGAGACCACCATGGATCCCAGGCGCCGCACCCTGCGCCGGATCAGGATCGAGGACGCGGCCACCGCCGCGGACATCTTCAACCTGCTGATGGGAACCGAGGTGGCCCCGCGCCGCGACTTCATCGTCGCCGGCGCCGCCGAGCTCGACCCGTCCCGCATCGACACCTGAGGAATTGACGCTCAGTCACCTCCGCTGCTGCCAGCATCACCTTCCGTGACTAAGGTGATACTCGTTGCGCAGCTCCTGCGGGCGCGGGCGTGGTGGCGGTTCGACAGCGCGGGCGCCAGCGCGCACCGCTAACCGATCAGCGACATGACCTGGACCGGATAGCGCGCCGCGATCCGGTCGAAGTCGGCGTCCGCGTGCACCACGGTGGCATCGCGCCGCCACGCGATCGCCGCGATGAGGCAGTCGGTCACAGACCGGATGGTCAGGCCCTCGTTCCGCAGCAGCTTGTAGAGCGCGGCCCCTTCGGTGTAGTCACACACCGGATCGATCGGGCACAGCGGCATGGCGCTGGTGAGCCGTCTCAGCTTGCGGAAGTCGGCGGAATCGCGTGCGCCCGCCAGCAGCTCCATGATTACCGGCTCGGTCACGCCCGCAGTCGGCGACTCCCGCTCGACCAGATCAGTGACCTGCACATCGGCGCGGCTGCCGGTCCTGCGCAAGTACTCAATCCAGGCCGAGCTGTCGACGAGGTACACGGCTCACCACTCGGAGATCCTGGACTTGCGCATCTCGGCCAGGTCCCCGTCCCAGCCCATGCCGTGCACACTCTCCAGGAACTCCTGGGTGAGCGGAGTCCCCGCCACCTGGCGCAGGGCCAGATCCACGGCCTCCTTCTTGGTCTTGAGCCCGTACCGCTCCATCACCCGGGCGACCAGCTCGTCGTCGATCTCGATGTTCGTCCGCGTCATCGTCCTCATACACCAACCATACACCAACACGGCCCGATCATAGCTGGTTACGTAAACAGAAACTAGACCACCCGGACCGAACCCCCGAGGAGGACCAGCGGCCCGCTGAGGGCGACGCCGGAGCCGTCCCGCTTCCCGACCGGGGCGGGCAGCTCGACCGGTGCCCCGGCCTCGGTCGCGCCCACCGCCGGGGCCGGCCCGGCCCACGCCGCCACCAGCAGGTCCTCGCCCTTGAGGAACCGGTGGCAGCGCACGCCGCTGGTGGCGCGGCCCTTGCCGGGGAACTCGTGCAGCGGGGTCACCTTGACGCTGTCGGCCGCCGCCCCGGGCAGCGCGGACGCGCTGCCCGCCACCGTGACAACCACGGCGGGGGAGTAGGTTCCCGGCGTCCCGGACGGCGTCCCGGCCGCCGCGTCCGCGTCCACCGCGCCGAACCACACCACCGAGGCGCCCGCCAACAGCCGCACGCCGGCCATCCCGCCGGCCGCCCGGCCCTGCGGGCGAACCGAGGAAGCCGGGAAGCGGAGCAGCTGCGCGTCCGACGTGATGAAGACCAGCTCCGCCGATTCGGCGGAGAGCTGCCCGGAGAGCTGCCCGGAGAGCTGCCCGGAGAGCTGCACAGCCCCCACCACCCGGTCGCCGTCCTTCAGCGTGATCAGCTCGAACTCGTCCCTGTTCTGCGGGTAGTCGGGCAGCACCCGCTTGACCACGCCCTCGGCGGTACCCAGGGCAACACCAGCGCCCGGCGTATCAACGCAGGCCAGCCCCACCACCGTCTCACCAGGTCCGAAAGAGGCGAACTCGGTGACCGGCGTGCCGCCGGCCAGCGACGCGGCGCCCGCGCCGGGCGGCATCGCGGGCAGCTCGAGCACGTTGAGCTTGACCAGCCGCCCGGCCGACGTCACCAGCCCGATCGTGCCGCGCGTGGTGGCAAGCACCGCGGAGATGACGACGTCGTGGGCCGCGCGACTCGCGTCACCGGGGGGAGGAACCAGGGCCCGTTCGGGATAATCATCCGGAGCAGGACCGGCCACCGGCGCCCGGGCCACCAGCCCGGTCGCGGACATCAGCACCACGCACGGGTCGTCGGCCACCTCCAGCGGGACTGCCGCCGGCAAGGCCGCGCCGCCGCCCTCGAGCAGGACCGTGCGCCGCGGGGTACCGAACTTCTTGGCCACCTCGGCCAGCTCACCGCTGACCACCTCGCGCAGCCGGGCGTCGGACTCCAGGATCTCGGTCAGCGCGGCGATCTCGGCCCGCAGCTCGCCCTGTTCCCGCTCGAGCTCCAGCCGGTCGTACCGGGTCAGCCGGCGCAGCGGCGTGTCCAGGATGTACTGCGCCTGGATATCGGACAGCTCGAAGATCTCCATCAGGCGCTGCTTCGCCGCGGCCGCGTTGTCGGACGACCGGATGACCGCGATGACCTCGTCGATGTTGAGCAGCGCGATGAGCAGGCCGTCCACCAGGTGCAGGCGCTCGGTCCGCTTGCGGCGGCGGTACTCGGTCCGGCGCCTGACCACCTCGAGCCGGTGCGCGACGTAGATTTCCAGCAGCTCGCGAAGCCCGAGCACCCGGGGCTGCCCGTCGACCAGGGCGACGTTGTTGATGCCGAACGTCTCCTCCATCGGCGTCAGCCGGTACAGCTCGGCCAGGACGGCGTCCGGGTTGAAACCGCTGCGGACCTCGATCACCAGGCGCAGGCCGCGCTGCATGTCGGTGAGGTCCTTCTGGTCGGCGATGCCGTTCAGCTTCTTGGCCTGGACCAGGTTCTTGATCCGGTCCATGACCTTTTCCGGACCGATGCCGTAGGGCAGCTCGGTGACCACGATGCCGGTGCGCCGCGGGGTGATCTGCTCGATCGTCGCCGTCGCCCGGGTGCGGAAGATGCCGCGGCCGGTCTCGTACGCCTCCCTGATGCCCTCCAGCCCCACGATGCGCCCGCCGGTGGGCAGGTCAGGCCCTGGTACGAAGCGCATCAAGGAATCGAGTGACGCGTCCGGGTTCTTGATCAGGTGCCGGGCCGCCGCGATGACCTCGCCGAGGTTGTGCGGCGCCATGTTGGTGGCCATCCCGACCGCGATCCCGGACGCGCCGTTGACCAGCAGGTTCGGAAGGCCCGCGGGCAGCACGTCAGGCTGCTGCTCGCTGCCGTCGTAGTTCGGGATGAAGTCGACGGTCTCCTCGTCGATGGAGGCGACCATCTCCATCGCCGCCGCGGTCAGCCGGGCCTCGGTATAGCGCATCGCCGCGGGCGCGAAGTCGCCGCCCAGGCTGCCGAAGTTCCCGTGCCCGTCTACCAGCGGCAGCCGCATCGCCCACGGCTGGGCCATCCGGGCCAGCGCGTCGTAGATGGCCGAGTCGCCGTGCGGGTGCAGGCGGCCCATTACCTCGCCGACGACCCGGGCGCACTTGACGTGGCTGCGGTCCGGGCGCAGGCCCATCTCGTTCATCTGGTACAGGATCCGGCGCTGCACCGGCTTCAGGCCGTCCCGCGCGTCCGGGAGGGCGCGCTGGTAGATGACGCTGTAGGCGTACTCGAGGTAGCTGCCGCGCATCTCCTCGGTGACATCGATGTCAACGATGTTCTCTTCGAAATCCTCGGGGGGCGTGGTCGTACCGCCTCGTCGTCCTGCCATACCGAACATTCTGCCGTGCGACTGGGACTGGCGAGCGACACGACGCGGCGTTTGCCGGAGTCCCGCG
>Ga0208044_1001106_pt1 | contig 15809 bp, 18 predicted proteins | sample Sb_taG_8_FD_187712 | JGI IMG/M metagenome (GOLD analysis project Ga0208044, IMG submission 187712) | Peat soil microbial communities from Weissenstadt, Germany - Sb_50d_c_BC metaG (SPAdes) (version 2) | ecosystem: Environmental > Terrestrial > Soil > Wetlands > Peat | place: Germany... | reverse complement strand
GACCCACCTGGCGTCCTTCAGCCGCGCCTGGACCCACTCGTCCGAGACCGGGGCCACCTGTCGCGCCTTGTCGCGTGGCGGAAAGAGGCGTCCCCAGCGTCGCACGACGTCCTCATCCGACCAGCCCCGGGCCACGTCCGGATCCAGCCGCACCAGCAGGTGCAAATGATTGTCCAGGATCGCAAACCCCGCGACGGCCACCGAGAAGATTTCAGCAAGTTCCTCGAGCCGATGTTCGATCCAGCTTTTCCGGTTGTGCATCCCTTCCCCGAGCAGGAAGGCCCGTCGCACGCAGCGCGTCACACAGTGATACCAGCGGGTCACGGCAGGATCAACCAGATGGGCACGCGCAATCGTCATGGGCGGATCTCCTGGGATGATCCGCACAAACTACCGAGTCCAACCCGCTGAGTCAATACTACTTTGCATGTCCTCTAGATTTGCTGCGGCCGGCTGCCACAAAGTGTTAACATTGCGGTCGATTTCACCCTTACCAATTCTCAGGTTTGAGTTGCGTCACGACTTCGTGACGCATAGAATGATTGATTACAGCCGACGTGGGCAAGCGTCTATCGTACGCCAACGAATAACTGCGAAGAAGGGGTCGAGCTTTCTGCATTCTCAACCGCACGTACGTGCCAAGGTGAGAAATGAGCATACACGATTCCACGCCAAAGAATGACAACAGCACCCTGGAAAGCACACCGTATCCACTTCCTGAATGGTTCAAGCCTATATAGAAGGAGGAGAAGTACCGCTACACACTGGTCCTCGGAGCGCTGGTGGTATTCGCCGTGGGGGTGCCCTTTCTTTTTCCCTCGCCGCCCAGTGGCATGAGTGAGCAAGAAAAGGCTCGGATCGCAATTCGAGAGGTTCTTGATCAGGATAAGTTGATAGGGCAAGAAACGGCGAAAAAGGTAGGTCCGTGGGAACAATACGTGGACGGCTCTGCGTTGGTTGGAGAGGCAGCCAGAAGAATGGATGCGATAGACCTGAGCCGTTGTCCACAAGATTTCCAGATCGCATACAAGCGGCACACAGCCGCTTGGAAGTTAATGGCGACAACCAAAGCCAGCAATGAAGGAATCAACAGTTTTCTCAAAGGGTTCTTTACGTTGGGCATCGGAGTTTATTACGCCACTAGCCAGATGGATGAGGCAACAAAGCAGATTCAGTGAACGTGGTTGGCAGTTCAGGAATCGGCAATACGAAACGGTGTGACACCTTAGCGACATTCTCGTATTGAGGTGAAGTATGAAGACCGAGACGTTGACCATCACGAATCGAAGCGGATCGTCGGTAACCGTCCAGTTCGATGAAGCCAATACGTTGGAGGATGCCCAACAAATCGGGCTTAGAATCCCCACCGTGAGTAAGAACCCGTCCAAGGGCGAAACTTCCAAGAACCTGCTGATCATTGCATTAAAGGACGCCTACCCAACCCGTGATCTTTTTTTGCAGCGGGTTGAGAGCGTCGGGTGGCTGGGGCAGAACGCGCCAGGAACATGGGCCTATCACCTTTCAGAGACTCTCCTGTGGTGTCGCTACGCTCCACCACAGCCACCCACTCCCACTCAAGCCCGAGAACAAAACGGGGTGGCTGGGGCAGTATGCCCCAGGGACAAGAGCCTCGGACGATGCCCCAGGGTTGCAACGCTGGCCTTTGACGTGTCGAAGGCTCTCCTGTGGTGTCGCTGCGCTCCACCACAGCCACCCCTCTTCAGGAGCCGGAAAGCTTCAATTCAGGAGCGCGGCTCCTCGGGAAGTGTTCGGTCATCACGTTCGCCGTCTCGTCAATCGCTCTGGCCTGAGCTATCCCCTCCCTGACCATCTCCGGCGGCGGGAAGGGTCGCGCCAGTGGGGCTGAGGAAGGCTGGGCTGCCGGGTCGCCTGGCGTCGGGTGGCTGGGGCAGAATGCCCCAGGGTTGCCGCTGCCATTTGACGTGTCGAGGGCTCTGCTGTGGTGTCGCTGTGCTCCACCACAGCCACGCGTATCAGAGTCCCCAGACCAACCGACGCGGGCCCCGGACCTTTCTCCAGCTCTCCTCTGGTGGCGCTGCGTTACACCAGAGTCACCCACCGCCGGTCCGCCTGAACCCTTCAATCTTGAGGCACCCACTCCGGGGGAATTCGATCGGGAATCAGGTCGCACGTCGGATTTCCCTCGAACCAGCCCGCACTCGACCAGCGCCAGTCGCTGGCCTTCGCCACAAGGCCACGCCGCACGGGGTTCATGTGGATGTAGTCGATCATCGACATCAGGGTCCGGGGTTCCCAGATGTTCCGATCGAAACCGCCACCTGATTGCCAGAACAGGCGTTCGGTCCGCCTGCCTCGTTGTCGCGTGATCCGGGGAAGCCACGCGGGGGCGTGCTCCGCAATGTAACTCACGCCCTGCCTGCCCACAGGCTCCTTGATCGCTTTGAGGATCGTGGCCATCCCGTAAACTGGCCGCCGGGGGCACACAATCAGGTGAGCGTGCTCGGGCATGAAAACAAAGGCCCAGAACCCGAAGTCGAGGGTGCGCCGGGCTTCGTGGATCGCATCTCCCAGCCACCGGCACGTGCGCTCGGCCGACAGGAATCGAAAGCGTCGGTAACAGGTGGACGTCAACTCGTGGGCGTGCCCCGGCTCGTTGCAGGATCGACGATGCCGGGCAGGATGCAGATCACTCATCGCTGATGATCATAGCGCCTGGACAGGCGCTGGGCAAGGGGTTTCTGGAGAGCGAGTTCGCCTGCCGGAGGCGGGCGGGTGTACGGGGTAGTGTGCCCCAGGAACTCGGGCCCTGGACGTGTCCCCAGCTCTCCTGTGGTGTCGTTGCGCTCCACCACAGCCACCCGGACTCGACCCGCAAGTCGTCGGGTGGCTGGGGCAGAACGCGCCAGGAACATGGGCCTATCACCTTTCAGAGACTCTCCTGTGGTGTCGCTACGCTCCACCACAGCCACCCACTCCCACTCAAGCCCGAGAACAAAACGGGGTGGCTGGGGCAGTATGCCCCAGGGACAAGAGCCTCGGACGATGCCCCAGGGTTGCAACGCTGGCCTTTGACGTGTCGAAGGCTCTCCTGTGGTGTCGCTGCGCTCCACCACAGCCACCCCTCTTCAGGAGCCGGAAAGCTTCAATTCAGGAGCGCGGCTCCTCGGGAAGTGTTCGGTCATCACGTTCGCCGTCTCGTCAATCGCTCTGGCCTGAGCTATCCCCTCCCTGACCATCTCCGGCGGCGGGAAGGGTCGCGCCAGTGGGGCTGAGGAAGGCTGGGCTGCCGGGTCGCCTGGCGGAGGTGTCGGGGCTGGTGTTGCCGAGAGCGGCGGCAGGGCGGCCGAGATCTTCGTCAGCAGTTCGCCGATCGCCTGCGGCGGCAGGATGCCGACCTCCTGTTGCACAGCGCCGACCGGGATTTCCGCCTGCCAGCTTGCGACGGCCGCACACCGGCGCCTCAAGCCCGAGCGAGCCTTCCCTTGCCGATCCCAGGGCAGCAAGACGTAATCGTCCGGCAGAGGGTTGGGGAGTCGGGTCGTGATCGCCACCACGCGCACCGGCTTCCCGGCATTGATGTCCGCCGTGGGAGTGACGACGACACCCGGGCGAACCTTGCGATAGCCGTTGGGGTCTTCCAGCTCCGCCCAGACGACGCTGCCGAGCTGCAGCGGGCGGGAACGGGCTCACGACGCTGGTTCCTCCTCCGGCTCGAAGGGGTTGTCGTCCTTGTCGTCGAACCACGATTGCGGTGGGCGGGGGGTCTCGCGCGCCCGGGTCCAGTCGATCTCCGCCGCCGATCTCTCCACTTCTTGGTGCGCCAGGATTTCCCGGACCAACTCCAGGTGCTCCAGTGGGACGACGGCCGCCAGGTCCTCGCCGTTGCGGCGCACGATCACCGGGCGGCCTGCGGCGACGACCTGGGTGAGCACGGCGGCATACTCCTGGGCTCCCTGGGGTTCGTCCACGCGGCCCGGCTCCTCCAGCAAGGACCGCACGGTCATGATTCGCTCCCTCCTCCAACCCCGACGCTGCGTTGCTCACGCACAGTCGCATCGTCATTGCATGGAATTGTACCAGAAACGGGCGCCCGTCGGCGAGCGATTCCCGCCGCCGCTGCTGGACTCTGGACTCGATCGTGTTACGGGCGAGATCGCTGGCCGGACTCGCCTCGGGCACGGTGATCCAGAATCAGGCCACGGTCGTCTTCGACTACAACGACCCGATCGACACTCCGCTGGTCAAGAACACGGATCAAAGGGGTCACTGCTAGGATCAAAGGGCTAGGATCAAAGGGGTCACTGCTGATTCTCTCCGCAATTTGGCAGAGATAGGCAATCAACCCGTAGACGGTACGAGACGGGATCCCCGCTGGTCGTTGGGTGGCAGGGGCAGAGTGCCCAGGGGGATTGTGCCAGGTGGTCTCTCAATCCAGATTCTGAGGTTGGCTCAGGAGGGCTCGGCTGCCACGACGATCACTCGCGACTGCTCGGGCAGCCTCACTCGCGGGTCGAGCAGGCGCCCCACCCCGTTCTCCACCACCCCGACGACAGCCACGGGATGGCGATGGCCAAGATGCTCCTCAAGGGGGCGCGGCTGCTCGCCGGGAGGGATGGCGGGGTGGGGCAGGAGAGGATCGGAGCCGGGTAGAAAGGCTTTGGCCATGCACATTCGCTCTGGATAAATAGGTGGTTCAGGATGTCCACTTTCGCTTTCCGGTGGTGCGAATGACCCAGGCAGCGTCGCGAGTTCTGGGGACAGCATACTTAATTTTTCGGAGTTAGGTATGGTGTCACCGGAACTCCCAGCCCCTTACGGGGCGCCAGTTCATAGCTTGGCGGCGTCAGCCCCAGGAATCCCGACCTGAGCAACGATGACCCCGAGCCCCCGAGGGGGGCGGCAGAGGGAGAGGCCTGGCGGTGTCTGATCGCAACCCGGCGATCGTCCGGCTCGCGTTCATCTGTCGCCCCCGTAGGGGGCTCAGGTTAACAAAGCTGGTCGTCCCCTCTCGATTACACCTCCCCTGGGGCTGACGCCGCCAGGCTATGAACTTCCGCCGCACCGCGGCTGGGAAACCTCACGCTGGGGCGATTCCGTCGCTTTCGCGCAACGAAACAACAGCGGAACCCGCCATGAAACTGGAACGTGCAACCCCAACTTTTCATCATCCAGGACCACTCTCCCATCGCCCGAGCGGAACAAAACCGCTAACATCTCACGAGGCGGTTTGGCCATCTCAAGGCCAATCTTGCAGCGTGCCACGCTCACCCCACGCACAGAATCGACCCGGCCTTGCTCATGAGCCAGCCGATCCATCGCGGAGCCGATCTTATCGACGTGGGCATCGGCCTGATTCGCCGAGGCGGCGACTTCCTGGTCCGCCGCCGGCCGGAGGGAACGGTTTACGCCGGCTACTGGGAGTTCCCCGGCGGCAAGTGTGAGCCCGGCGAGACGCCGGCCCAGACCACGGCCCGGGAATGCCAGGAAGAGACCGGGGTGGAGGTCGTGGTCGAGCGGCTGCGGCGGGTCATCGAGCACCGCTATCCCCACGGCCCCGTCAGGCTCTACTTTTTCGACTGCGTCCCCGCCGATCCCGCCGCGGAGCCCGCAGCCAGTTCGGGCTCGCGCTGGGTCCCGGCCATACAGCTCTTGAGCTTGCGCTTTCCCGAGGCCAACGAGCCGCTGCTGGAAGAGCTGACCAGGGAGTAGTCAGTAGCCAGTAGTCAGTAACCGATAACCAGTAACCAGCAACCAGTAACCACTTCTCGATCAGAGACGCTCCGGATTGACCGGAAAGTCTGGGGCGCGATCGACGACGTTATCGATCAGGCCGTAATCGCGAGCCTCTTCGGGACCCATGAAACGGTCGCGGTCGGTGTCTTCCTGCAACCTCTCGAGCGTCTGGCCCGTGTGCCGCTGGTAGATCTCGTTGAGCTGTTTCTTCATGCGGATGAACTCCTCCGCGTGGATCAAGATCTCGGTCGCGGTCCCCTCCATGCCGGCAAGAGGCTGGTGGATCATGATCCGGCTATGCGGCAAGGCATTCCGCTTGCCCTTGGCGCCGGCGGCCAGCAAGAGAGAGCCCATGCTGGCGCACTGGCCGATGCAGTAGGTGGCCACGTCGCACGGGACCCACTGCATGGTGTCGTAGACGGCCAGGCCCGCGGTCACGCTTCCCCCCGGGCTGTTGACGTAAAGATGAATGTCGGCCTTGGCGTCTTGATGGGCCAGAACGAGCATCTGGGCCACGATCAGGTTGGCGACGGTATCGTCGATCGCCGTGCCCAGAATGATGATGCGGTCCTGCAGCAGGCGGGAGTAGATATCCATCGCCCGCTCTTCACGACCGCTCCGTTCGATGACGATCGGAACCAGTGGCATGAGTGAATAGCCCTTGAAAAAAAGCCGGCAGCCGGCGGCGGTCCAGGAATGATCGGTGAACAGCCAGCCGAGAAACCCCTGGCGTGATGGCCAACCGGCCGAAACTCCGGTAAGCCGCCCGGCCTGGGGAGGGGATCGGGACGCTGGTCGGTTCAGGTCACTTGAGCTCGGTTCCCGGCGGCGAGGTTGATGCCACGCTCGTGCCCGGTCCCTTCTCACTGGCGGCGATCCGTCCCACCACTTCATCAACGAGGCCGTACTCCTTGGCCTGCATGGCGGTCAGGTAGCGGTCGCGCTCGGTGTCCCGGGCGATCCGCTCGATCGGTTGCCCCGTGTGGCGTGAGAGGACCTCGTTGATGACCTGACGGCTCTTGATGATTTCCTCGGCCTGGATCTCGATATCCGAGACCTGCCCGCCAACCTGTCCGTAGGGTTGATGAATCATGATCTTGGAATGCGGCAGCGAGAAGCGGCGGCCCTTGGAGCCGCCTGCCAGCAGGACCGCGGCGCCAGACGCGGCCAGGCCGATGCAGTAGGTGGCCACGGGGCACTCGATGAACTGCATCGTGTCGTAGATGGCCAGCGTGCTGCTGACGCTGCCGCCGGGGCTATTGATGTAAAAGCTGATGCCCTGCGTCCGGTTCTCATACTGCAGGTACAGGAACTTCATCACGGCCAGATTGGCCGCGGCATCGTTGATAACCCCCTCGAGGAAGATGATCCGGTTCTCGAGGAGCAGGTCGCCCAAGGTCATCTGCCGCTGCCGGGCGTAGTCGCGGTAGCGCTGCAGCGTAGGGTCCGCGAGAGGATAGTCAAGGGGCATGGAACAGTCCTGGGTGAACAATACCCGGGCGATCGAAGCCGGATCGAGCGGGCGATCGCAGAGGGCCGGGGCAGAGGAAAATTCACTATCACAACAACGCTAATGGACGGCCACGACTAAGGGGCACCCGCCGTGCCACTTCACCGGAACCAAACCGGTCGGCTCCGATCTGTTCCGGGACGGCCGGGCAAGGTATCACGAAGAGAGATCACTGTCCCGTGGCATCCGACTCCGCGGCATCCGGCTCCACGGCCGGTGAGGCGGACTGGTCCACGGTTTCGACGGCGGTCTCGAGCTCGTCGAGAACGACGTCCTCGATCTCGACAAACCTGAGAATGTGGTCCAGCGCCTTGCGCTCCAGGATCTGGGTCGCGAGGACGTCGCCCAACCCTTCCTTCTCGACCCGAGCCCGGATTCGCCGGACACTTTCGTCGGTACGCGCGGCCATCGATTCGATTTCCAGCTCGAGGTCATCAGTTTCGACCTTGATGCCCTCCGCCTCGGCAGTCCGTGCCAGGATGAAGAACTCCTTGAGCGAGCGGAGGGTGATCTCGTGGGCGTTGGCGCGGATCTCGGCCTCGCGGGCACGGATGTCACTGTCCGAGAAGCCTTCTTGTCGCAACTCCATGACGAGCCTGGTCGTCGTGCTCTTCTCCTGGCGCGAGACCAGATCCGCGGGCAGATCGAAGGGGGTCGCCGCGATCAGGGCATCGAGGATCTGGCGGCGGACAGTCTGCTTCTGCTGCGACACATTCTGCCGCTTGAGCGCTTCGTGGACCGCCTCGCGCAATTCCTCCAGATTCTCGAAGCCGATCGACTTCAGAAACTCGGGATTGATCTCGGGCAGACGGACCTGTTTGAGATCATTCACCGCGATCTTGACGTTGACCGACTTGCCCCGCAAGTCCGGTTCCGCCGCGGCCGAACCAAGCGTGGCTTCGATCTCCCGGGCCTCACCCGGCTTGATGCCTTCCAGGGCAGCGCCGATTCCCGGGATATGACCGTCCCGGAACCGAAGTTCCGGCTGCAACCGGAACTGGATCTCCTTGACCTCGTTGAGCACGCTACCGTCGGGCTTGAGAAACGTGAGATCGGCCGTGAGATAATCGCCGATCCTGGCTGCCCCCTCGAGCTTGGGAACGATCTGGGCATAGCGCTCGAGGAATCGCCCGAGTCGGGCTTCCACATCCTGGTCGCGAATCGTCTTGATCGGTCGCTTGACCTTCAGGCCCTTGTACTCGGCGACCGCGAACTCGGGCCGAACCTCCACGTCCATCTCGAATGTCATCGGGCCATCGTCGGGAAGTGTGATCGCCCCGACATCGAGCTTGGGCTGGACAATCGGGTTGAGCTGGTAATCTGCGTCAATCTGCTCGAGAGAGGCCATCAAGAGCGACGACTTGACTTGATCGGCGACTTGCTTGCGAAATCGTTTGACAACAAGCTGCCTGGGAGCACGGCCGGTCCGGAACCCTGGAACCTGGGCGTCGCGCTGAAAGTTACCCAGCGATTCCTCGAACTGACGCTCGATCTCGGGTCTGGGGACCGTGACCTTGAGGTGCTTCTTACAGGGACCGACATCTTGAATCTGGACGTCGAGCTCGAGCTTTCGCTTGGCCTTGGCTTCTTCACCCTGCTCGGAGGGTTCATCGCCGGGCTGATCGGTCACCGAGACCGAGGTATCGCGTTCATCTTCGCCGTGAGTCATCTGGGGCTTTCCCTCGGTTCACATCTGGCTGGGACGGCTTGATCCGCCATCACGCAACCAACGCGCTCGAGCGAAAGCGGCCAGCCCAGTGGCAACACATCAGAGCGGGAGATGGGATTTGAACCCACGACAACCACGTTGGCAACGTGGTGCTCTACCCCTGAGCTACTCCCGCGGATCTCGATGCAGCCGGTCAAGAACCGGACCTTGGGGTCCTGGTAAGGACCCGGCATCGATGACTTTCTTAGTATAGAGTTGTCACCCCGGATTGCAAGACGCTGGCGCCGAATGCCCTGGCCAAAACGGCCCGAAGATGACAGCCGGCTCTGGCTTTTCAATTGCGTGTCGGGGGCCAAACGGGTAGCTTGAATTGACGGCGACTTGCTGTTCCTTTTTGCTCGTTCTCGTCCCCGCGAGCGTCAGCCTCAGCCAGCCACTCGGGATGGCCCAGATCATGAATTATGCTCTCCAGGTCGTGCGAGGCCGCAGCGAGGCAAACACGCTGAGGCTGATGGATGGTGTCAACAGCATTGGCCGCCACGACCATTGCCAGATCCGGATCCGATCCTCGCAGGTCAGCCGCCGTCATTGCGAGCTTTTCGAGGAGGGAAACAAGCTCATCCTCCGGGACGTGGGCAGTTCCAACGGGACCTTTGTCAATGGCGAACGTGTGCTCGGGCAGCAGACCGTCAAGCCCGGAGACGTTCTGACCATCGGCGGAGTGACCCTGCGAGTGGATCTGCTTGGCGCGGCACCCAAGCCGGCGACAGCCGTGCCTGTGCCCCAACCGGCAGCCAACGACACCGCCCTGGCGGATGTACAGCCGGTTGCTGAGGATGATTTTGAGATGGAACTCGAGGAGGATGAGGAAGAGTTCGAGGTTGCACTCGACAATGAGCCGGATCACATGGATATCATCCCCCTCGACGACGAACCACCTCCAGGTCAGACGTCCAAAGCCGCAAAGCCGGCGGCCGCTGTGCAAGATCAGATGGATAAGGCCAAAGGATCGGCCAAGGCCGCCGATGTCACCGAACCAGCGGCCAAACCGCAGCCCGCTGCAGAGGAGGATGCTGTTGCTCAGTGCCTCGTGGACCTGAAGCTCGACGAAGACGAGTGATCCGCGGCCTGAATACCATCTGCGAACAAGATCGGTGATCGCCCCAGAGTCGTTCCCGGTGTTCGGCCAACCGGGTGCTGAATAGCTGGGGATCAGTCCCCGCCTGGTACAGAGACTGCCCTGATTGTCGTGCTTGTCTTATCTTATCAGCTCACTCCTGAGGCCGGAATCTTGCTGGTCACGGCGGAGAAGTGAGCACGCCCATACGCGTTTCGTGTGTGAGGCTCTGGAAGACTGCTCCCAGTTCATCGTCATTTCCATCAAGGCCGGGCGCAGGCGCACCGGAACACCCAGTCAAGCGCCACTCAGCGATGATTCCATTCGTCATCGGTGAACTTTCGCATCTTCTTTCGAGAACGCATTGATTTTCGCCGCGAATCGCTTTAAATAGCTATAGTGGACGTGACGCATTCGCTTCCACCCTCCCCTTTGCGTCGACGTGCGTTTGATCGGTCTTCGGCATCGTTTAGGATTCTTCTCATGGCTCGTCGCAAGACCTTACCGGAGTCACTTCGCGCCAAGCTCGCGCTTGCTGAGCGATTGTCAAGCCTGCGTCTGGAACTGTTCGGAGACCGAGGCGGCCCTGAGATGGCTCGACGGCTCGAGATTCCGGTGCGCACATGGTACAACTATGAAGGGGGCGTGACCGTCCCCGCCGAGGTTGTCCTGAGGATCATCGAGCTGACCTCGGTTGAGCCGGGCTGGCTGCTCCACGGCAAGGGTCCGAAATTTCGCCAGCAGCCAAGAATGGACCAGCGCGATTTTTCCACCAAGCCGGCCATGACCGTCGGTGCCCTGTTGCGAACCGCTCTCCAATTGCTCGAGAGCGACGGCTCGTCGGAGCTCTCTGGTGACGAGACATCACCCTCGACGGACTCGGCCCACTTCGAACCGCCTCAAGGCACCCCCGCCAGAAAAGAATGGCTCGAGGCCCAGCAGGAAAACCGCTGTATCCGGGTCATGGGCAACGCCATGGCGCCCATTCTGGCGGACGGGGCTTGCATCGCTTACTCCAAGTACGATGAAGACCCCCGCCAGCTTGACGGGAAAATGGTCGTGGTATGGCTCGAGAAGCAGCCCACGATTCGCTGGTTCAGCCATTGTGGCCGGTACGCGCTGCTGCGAGCCGAAAACCCGGAAACGGTCCCGCAGCGACAACTCATCGACTTCGAGGCTGCCGGCGAGAAAACCCGCGTGCGGCGCGTTCTCTGGATTGATACAGCTCACTGATCCACTGGTGAGTGCGGCAAGGATGTCACCAGCTCAGGGTTTCACCCAGGCACGGCAAGACCAGCACCTTGCCATCACCAATTCGACCCGTCCGCGCCTGGCCGACAATCGCCTTGATGACCGCCGGGGCATGCTCTTCCTCGACGAAGACGGTCAACTGGACCTTGGGAAGGAAGGACGTGTTGTACTCACTTCCCAGGTACTGACGCAGCCGGTTCTTTTGCCGCCCGTATCCCATCGCTTCGCGGACCGTTCCCACGAGAATCTCCATGGACTCAAGCGCGGAGAGGACCGCTTGGGCGCGGAACGGCTTCACGAGGGCGATGATCTTGACCGGCCGCCCAGGTCTCGCCGGCCCCTCCCTGGATCCCGCACCGCGCTCGGTCTCGCCTTCCCCGGCATTCGACATGGCTCTGCTCGTTCACCTCGACCTGTCTCAATTGGTGCCGCTGACCACTTGATACTAAGATAAAAACTACCAAGAGTTGAAGAAAGGCCGAAAGAGCAGGGCAGGCGCGAACAGGAAGATCGCGGCCAGGCAACCGGGGTCGACCTTGGGGAAGGAACGAATCATGAAACGGGCGGCGGCGGTCGTTCTGGGCGTGAGTCTGGTGCTCATTCTCGGGTGCGGAACCCAGAGCTATGAGACTCGACTCGAGAAAACGATCGATAATATGAAATATCAGAAGCGGCTCGACGATAACCTCGGCGCCGCGGCGACCAAGGGAAAGCTCGAAGAGTTGCAGATCTACGTCCGACCGCCCAAGAACATGACGGGCCCGACTCAGACGTTTCAGTTGACCGTGGTCGAGCCGGGCAAGTATGACGTCGAATCCAGTTTCCTCGAACCAGAAAAGCAGAGCCTCCATATCCTGGCCCGCGTCAAGCGACCCAAGACCCCGTCCAAGAAAGCGCCCACCAAGGCCGAGACCCCCCGCGGGGAGTTCAACTCCGACGTCGTGGAACTGATCAAGAATGTCTACGGGGCTGAGCTTGCCGTCTCAGACTTTAAGGACGATACGAAACGAATCGTGGGCGATCGTCCCACCGACAACACGATCATGTACAAGTTGCTCGACCTGAATGCGAAACACGTGCAAATTTACCTCTACAGTGGCAAGAACAGCCCGTATGAGGTGGCCTTGATCTTCGAGTACCCCAAGGCAGAGCATAATGCCGTCAATCCCAAGATCGGGCTCTGCCTGGAGTCGTTCGCCATGGGCGACAAGGCCAAGAGAGCCTTCGCCGGTGGCGAGACCGAGGACATCGAGGGGACCGGAGAAGAAGCGGCGCCGACCGTGACGTTCTGATGGACCTGCTCAAGATGAACACTGAGTCGTAGGACAAAACCCGTTGCCGTCCCGAGCGGCCGGGCCGGGTCAGGACGTCAGCACTTGAAGCTGCTCGAACTGCTCTGACCGGCTGCTGGAAGCGGTATGCGCTGCCTCGATCAATTCGTCCCGAAGAATTGCGACATCGCGGGGAGCTTCGATCCCGATCCGTACCTGATTGCGTTCCACCTTCACGATCGTGATCTTGATGTCTGGACCGATCATGATTGACTGGAGTGGTTTCCGACTGAGAACGAGCATCCTCACCTCCCTGGCATCCCGGTGTCATCACGGAAAGCCGATTGACAGATCCTGCTGCATCCTGCTGCTAGCTTCTCGGATTCCGAGCATGCCAGGCGACACGCCCGCCTCGATCGCACGGAACATCAGGCAGCATTGATCGAGGAGATCGAACAGGACATGAAGTCTCTCCGGTTGCAACAGTTGCCGGGCCGCGTGCGAGCTCTGGGGGTCGCGGGCGTCCTCATGCCTGGCTGGATCAGCGTCGCCGCCCGCGCCGAGTTGCTCTACTTCCAGAAGGGCGGAGAGGTCCAGGCCCCGGCTTCGATCGAGGGCAATCGCGTCGTCATCGAGCTTGCGGAGGGGAAATACGAATTCCTTCGTGAGGACTTCCGAAAAATCGTTCCCGGCTTCACGCCGCAGCGCGAGTGGGACGCTCGTCGTCAGGAGGCGCTATCCGCGGGGTTCACGGCCCGGTACGAGTCGGTCTGGTGGGCAATCACCAATGGCCTTGGCAATGAGGCGACCGCCGAAGTGCGTGCTTTACACGGCACTGACCCCAAGCATGCCCCGACTGCCAGGATGGTCGCCACCCTGGACAAGCTCGAACGGCCGGGTACGGATCCTGAGCTTCTCGAGCTCCGCAAGGCCCTGGGGATCTCGACCAGCATCGCCCGCGGACCGCATGTCATCTTGCTTCATCAACAGTCCGAGGCAGAGGCCGAAGAGCGGGTCGCACTGCTGGAGCGCGTGATCACCGGCTACTACCTGCTTTTCGCAGCCCAAGGAATCGACCTGAGAGTACCCGAGCGCCGTCTGATTTGCGCCTGGTTCGCCGATCAGAAGGATTACCTGGCCTTTCTCCATTCCCAGAGCGCCGACGCCTTTGCAACCACCAAAGGCTACTATCATCCCACCTGGAACGCCGTCGTGGCCTATGACGCATCGAGCTCGGATCGGCAGCAGTCCGGTCATGAAACCGCAAGGGCCCGCCGTGAGGAGCTACGGCAGTTTCAGACAACCGTGGATCGGCTGCCTGCTCGTGCCAGGCTACGCGTGACGTTGACCGGCGAATCCGCCCGCACGGTCGGCCGGGCTGATGCCCTGGCTCTGATCGATCGGCTCCAGCGCGAGGTCCGGCGCGAGGAGTTGCTGCTGGACCTGGAACGTCGCGCGATCAATGAAGGAACGGCCGCACACGAGATCATTCACCTGCTAGCCGCCAACAGTGGGCTTCTTCCCCGTCATGACCCCTTTCCGGTCTGGCTTCAAGAGGGCTTGGCCATGCAATTCGAGGTCATCCGTGGCGGCCGCTGGGCAGGCATCAGCCGCGCCAATGATCCTCGCCTCCCCGACTGGCGGCGAATTCAGCCGCCTCCGCCCCTGGAACCACTCGTCCGCGACTCAGGTTATGGCCGCGGTTACCGGCGCGATCTTTACGCCCAGGCCTGGTCTCTGGTTTACTATCTCCGCGTTCAGCATCCCCCGCAATTCCTGACATTTCTCGACCTGCTTCGAAGCCCCGATGCCGCACTCGCAGATCTCTCCCCAGGCGAGCGCTCGCTGGCCGCCTTCCGCCGCGCCTTTGGCTCGGACCTCGAGACCCTCGAGCGCGATTGGCACCAATACATGGCCACGGTTCAGACGCCCCTGGAGCGGCACACCCCAGGCCCCCAAAGTCCCTCCGACTCCGCACCCGGTCCGAATCAGAATCGCGGCCGAGCTCAAGATCGCACCAAGAATTGATGGAATTGACAGAATCTCGACGATCGCTCATACTAATTTCATGCTGACGGGGCGTAGCTCAGTTTGGCTAGAGCGCACGGTTCGGGATCGTGAGGTCGGAGGTTCAAATCCTCTCGCCCCGATTGCAAGTCACTGAAACCAAAGAAGTTGCGACGACAGCTCGCATAAGTAACTCACCGCGCCGTGCGCTCGTGCAGAGCTGACGCCTTCCTCGCCTGCCGGGTGACTCTGATTTTCCGCAGCTTTCGTGATCGCCCACTTCACATTGCGACCCCATTGGAGCAGGCTGCCGATGGCCCGTTCCGCCCGAATCGAACTCTGATGCGCCTTTCGCGGCTTACGGCGTCGGTCGCGGTGTGGACCGAAGGGATAAGAGCGTGATGGTATCGGGAAGGGCCTTTGTTTGACAAACGTAAAGCGATTCCTGACCCCTTTCCCTCCCCGATTCCTGACCCCTTTGCTCTTGGAGTAGACCAGGCCCTTGGTGGACACCTGGCCGGTCACCAGACCCTATGGCACGTCCCATTTGTTCCAGAGCCTGGCCAAGGTTCCGACTGGAGGATCAAGAGGGGGTGGCTCAGAAATCGCCGTCACGGGTCCACTCGGGAGTTCGATCAACATGGACGGGAACGAACCGCTGTCCCCTCCCGTCCCAGTCTTTCCGGATGGCGGCGGCATCCAGTCTGACGCGGCAACGGCGCCCCTGACCGGCGACGAGCGGCAACGGAATTTTGGATGGCGCTTGCGGACAAGCGACATCGTCGTCATGGGGCTCCTGGGATTCACATTCTTGATGATCGACTTGCATCCGATGTACCACAGCGACGTCTGGGGTCATCTGAAGTTTGGCAAGTGGATTCTGAGCCATGGCCGACTGCCCGACCGGGAGCCCTTCACGCCGTTCGCCGATCAGCGGACAGCCTACGTGAATTTTCAGTGGCTGAGCCAGTCCCTTTTCTACCTTCTGTACCATGCGGGCGAAATCGTCGCGGGCGGTGACGAGATCCGCCGGACCGAGGGGGGCGTGGAGTGGCTTCCTACGCCGTTAACCCTTTTTGTCGATTTGCAAAAGAAGTCTTGATGCAACTGAGGCTTATGGCTCAAGTCATGCTTTAAAGTAAGGCTTGGCCCACTACCTCACCCGAAAGGAATCGGGAATGTCGCATCAAGACGCGTACGTCAAGGAAGACCGCCTGAACGCCGACTGCTTGAACGAGGCATTTCTCTGGTTGTTCAAGGGAATTGATT
>Ga0208044_1001100_pt1 | contig 15865 bp, 9 predicted proteins | sample Sb_taG_8_FD_187712 | JGI IMG/M metagenome (GOLD analysis project Ga0208044, IMG submission 187712) | Peat soil microbial communities from Weissenstadt, Germany - Sb_50d_c_BC metaG (SPAdes) (version 2) | ecosystem: Environmental > Terrestrial > Soil > Wetlands > Peat | place: Germany: Weissenstadt... | reverse complement strand
TGTCCGTTCATCCGGCCTCGGGTGTCGCCAAGAGGCCTGAGACCGGCCTTTTTTTTTCGACGGCCCGCCGGGTTCTACTGGTACGGAACGGGCAGGCAGGGGGGTTAGCCAACCGGGGGCCGAGCCGACCGTTGACTGGACCTGGCGGAATCGGGCCGTGGTCCCGGGAACAGAAAAGAGAGGACTCCTGATGCGGGAGACGGAAAAAAATGTGTCGGGATCCGATATGTTCCCGATCGGGCCGCTCGCGGGGGCGAAACCACATATCGGGCCGATCAAGAAGTGGTTCCTGGCACGTTTACGACCCTGACCAACGGCGGGACGCTGGAGAAGGCCCAGCGGATGGCGTGTCACGAATCGGCGAAGACGACCAAGCTCTACGACCGACGGGAGGATGAACTGACACTTGATGAAGTAGAGCGGATCGCGATCTAAAATACGATGCCACAAACAAAGGACGCCGAATTCGCCTTTCCACACTGAGCTGAACACCGTCGGCCTTATTTGTTCTCGCTGCCGCCAGCAGACCGCGCGATCAGCCCCACTCCTCGGGCAGCTCATCATGGTAGGTCAGGACCTTTGCCCTAGCGTCCGCAAAAGTCATCATTGCGTGGTAATCGTCGATCCGCCTGTGCACGAGGTTGTTCCGGTGGACCCTAACGGCCTGAGCTTCGTCAATGACGTCCTGCAGAATCACACACGCGGCACCTACTTCGTCGAGCCGGACGTCTCCTTCGACGTCCCTGACGTCATTGCCGGGCAGCAAACGCCCGTAAGAAAAAATCGCCCGTTCGAACACTGAGAACATGCGGATCAGATAGGTCGCATCAAGGTTCCGGTCGGCCGCAGAGATATCCGCGACAGCCAGGTCGTCCCAGCCCCTTTCTTCTGTGACGTCGTGGATCTCGCCGGGCGTCGCACCCAGCACCCAGTCCACCGCGACCCGCACTGCATGATACTCCTGCTCCGCGGTCTTGATTCGGCTTGCCCAATCGAAACGATTATGCGGCATGGGCGGCGATCTCGTTCAGGACCCGATTCAACGACACCTCGTCTAGTGTCATTGATTCGGCCTGTTTGATCCTGGCCACCACGGCTGTGGAACGGAACGCATAATGCAGCTTCCACGCACCGTCCACGAAGTAGAGGCTGGCGATGTCGTCGTGGGCCGGTAACAGGTAAAGGTCGACAACTCCATCGGTCCCGGGGGCGAACCGTCCGACCGGGTCGAGGATCACCTCGACCGTCTCCCGCTGCATGAGCATGGCTGGGGCCTTGTACTGGCCCAAAACCGAATCCTTCATCGACTTCTCAATTACGCGGGTTCTCCAACCAGACCCTTCCGTCCATCGCCTAACCTGAGCCAGGAGCTCATATAGATTTGTGAGCCATTCATCCCGCGTTGCATCCGGGTTGTCGACCTGAGGTCTCCTCCTCTCCGGACCCGTCATCGTTAAGACTCCTTGCAGTCTTCGATCGTCACCTCCCTATTGTCCCACCACGGCGGTGGTCCGCCAATAGATCGTGGCTCAATCCGAGATTACTCACCGCTTGCCTACGGGGATAAGGCGTCGAACTAAGTTCATGTTTCGTGGATTCCTAAGTGGGGTCCCAGCCCCATCCGTGCGAAAACCTACGGTAAGGAAGGCCGACGGGGCCATTCTCACCCCCGTTCTTCGACGCAATCCCCCCATTTTCAAAGCATGTCTCGAAACATTGCGCATAATTTTGGCGTCCAATACGCCACCGTAGGATTTCGCAGACTTGGGGCTGCTACCCCAGCCTATGCGAAGCGTGGGGCGTCCCACAAGCGAGAACGAGAGAATCCTTGGCCCGATCCTCGGCCTACGGCAGGGCGAGACCGAGAACGCGGAGGTCTGCACGGCGATCTTGGGGTTGCCGTAGCAAACGGACAAAAGTCAACGCTAAGCTTCCCCTCGCAAAATGGCGATATCAGTGATGTCCCTTTTGCCCTCCCCTTTTTCCCTCCCGATATCAGTGATGTTCCTTTTTCCCTCCCCAGAACGAGAGTGACGATACTCGGCGTTGCAGGTAGGCTCGGAATTACCGCAGGGGATAACGCGGTCAGGATTCGCGTGCCGGAGCTGAGCGTGGGAGCCCTTCCGTGTCAGCACGCCTACACATTCAAGATCACGGATTCGGAACTCATGCCGGAATGAAACTGCTTATATATTACATATGCTGGGTTGATCCCCGACGCTTAAGCTGGGACCCGCGAATCGATCACCTGGAGAATCCAAGACGAGTCAGTTCGCGTTCGATCAGCTCGAGGTTCCAGATCTCGATCATCGGTTCGTTTCCGTCGCTGCTGCTGGCCAGGCGCTGGCCACGGGGGTCGAAAACGACGTTTCTGACCATCCCGCGCTGGCCGGGAAGCCGCAACGCGAATTGCGGGAATGCGGGATTGGCAACCGACCAGAGGAAAATCTGCCCCTGTGGCGAGCCAACCGCCAGATTCCGTCCGTCGGGTGAGAATGCCAGGGCAGACGACACGCCCAGGGCGTCCTCGCTGGGCGGCTTGATCCGTCCCAGGATGCTCAGACGGGCCGTGTCGAGCAAGGTCACGGTGCCGGTGCGGTCTCCAATCGCCAGCAACGAACCGTCGGGCCGCAATGCCAGGCTGGTTAACCCGTCCGGCAAACCTTCCGCCGGCTCGAGCCGGTGCGCCTTGATCAGCCCGCTGGCATCCCCTGGATCGAAAGCCCAGATGATCAGTCTGTTGAAATCTTCGAGTATGTAGATCCGGTCGCCCCTGGGGGCGAGCTGAACCGCGGTGGGGTGTGGGCGGAACGCGCCGTTTCGGTTAGGATTCCCCGGCCGGCCTCTCCCCTCGAATCTCGGCCCCGGCGCTATCGCAGCGGTCGCGCCGGTGGTGGGGTTCGGAGGCGAGCCCGAGAATGGTGGCAGCTCTTCTCCCGGAGCCTGGGGCGGGGCAACGACCAAGCGGACCCGGTCGGGATGAGTCGCCTGCCAGAGCGAGATCTCGGAGGACCGCACCAGAACCATGGTCTGGCCATCCGTCGAGCGAGCGAGGGGGATCTGAGGTCCCCACGTACCGGACGCATTGATCGGGAACGGAACGAGCGAGGGAGGTTGAGTCAGAGCCGAGCCGTCTTGCCAGATTCTGAGTCCCCGCGAGTCATGGGCGACGAGCCGGCCGGCCGCATCGAACGCCACGGAAGTGCGGCGGCTCCGGTCGCGTTCCCGGTCCGGAATACGGCTGACTGATTCGGCCGCCGCCGTCGTGGTCGGGGCCAAGCTCGTGCAGCGGTTGCCGCCGTCCCGGTAGAACCAGACATCCCCGTTGCTGGCGCCGATGGCCAGGCAGCCATCCGTGTTGAAGGCCATCGAGGTGAGCCGGGACTCGAAGCCACCGAGCTGAATTCGCGCGGCGGAGTCAGAGACGCGCCAGACCGAGGTTGACGACGTGCGTCCACCTCCTCCGACGGCCAGACTCCGACCATCGGGTGTAAAGCTCAGATCGCTGATCCAATCCACGGCGGGCAGCACGGCCAGCAGCTTGTGGGAGACTGTATCCCAGATCTCAGCATGGTTACCGACCGCGTTTGCCAGCAATGTTCCCTGGGAGTTGAAACGCATGAGTCGGGGCATGCCCCGCGTGGAAGAGAGGCTGTAGAGGAATGTCCCGGCCTCCCGGTCCCAGAACTGGATCGTGTTGCCCGAAGCCGTGGCCATCACGTTGCTGGCTCCCAGGGCAAGCGAGGTCAGCATCTCAGCTTGAGTGTCGATCTGGCCTGTGTTCCGGCCGTCCCACGCCGAGTGGAGAGCGACGGTGACCGTTGTAGGAGCCACGGTGGCCGTTGAGCCCTTGTTAGGGGCAATTGCCACGGTCTTCCCATCCGGACTGAAGGCGGCCACGAAGCGGCGCTGGGGTTCGAGCTTCATCCGGTCCAAGGTGGCCACCGGCTCCTCGATCCGGTTGAGGTCCCAGAGAATGACCTCGATCTCGCCCTCGGGTGGTGGAGTGCCGGGCATCGATCGAGGCGTGGGGCGGGGCCTGCGCGTTGGATCCGGGACGTTTTCGATCGTGAGCAGCCGCTCGCTGGCCGGATTGGCCATCACGCTCAAGACCTGTCGCCCCGGACGGTTCAGATCATGGAGGGGGGAGCCTGTTCGGACATCGAAGAGCCGCAGACCTTCCTCATCAGGGCGGATCACGGCCAGGATGTGGCCGGCGAGAGCGAGGCGATCGCGATCTCCCCAGAAGCGTCGTTGCGGAGCCGGGTTTGCGTTGCCGTTGCTACCTGGGCTGGAGCTCGATCCGGAACGGACTGTTTCAGGTTGAGGGCCAGGTTTGGCCCTTCCCGCGGTTCCTGCCGTTGGGGAAGGATCTCGACTGGGGACAGACGCGGGAGGCTGTTTCGGCCCGTCGCCCAGAGCGATGGTCTCGAATCGCTGGCGGGATTCAACATTCCAGAGACTCACTTCCTGGCCGTCCTCGGACAGCGCGGCGAGCACAGTACCGCCGGGCCCGAACTCGATACCCCGGGTCGGCCCGGTTTTGAACTCGGGGCGGGGCTGCACGTCGCGAAGAACCAAGAATTCTACGGCCTGATCCCGGAGCTGGGCCGGGGTCAATGCCTGATCTTGATCGAGCGCGATGGCTTTCTCGGGATCCGCGACTTTCTGGAGCAAGTCCAACCCCTTGGCCCGGCGATCCGGTAATTCTGACAGGAGCAGGTTGGACGCATTGGCGGAGAGTGCCCAGCGGGCCGCGGCTCGCGCCTTGTCCGCCTCCTGCTCTTTTTCGTGGAGGGCGACGTTCTTCTCGTTGCTCGCCCTCATCGCGTTCTCCTTTGCCGTGATCGCGTCGTTCTTCTCCTTGAGGATCCGCCCGTAAGCATACGTGGCGACCCCCAGCACGACCGCGCTGGCCACGGCCGTGACCGTCGTGATCCCCGGATGGCGGCGGGCAATTCGCCAGAACCGTCCGATCGGGCTGATCCGGCGGGCTCGCACCGGCTCGTGGTTGAGGAACCGGGCCAGGTCCTCCGCCAGGGCCGTGGCCGACGCGTAGCGATCGACGGGGCGCTTGGCCAGGGTCTTCAGGACGATCGTTTCCAGATCGCGGGGGATTCTCCGGTTGATCAGCCGCGGCGGAATAGGGTCCCTGCCGCCGATCTGTTCCATTAACTCCGCAGCGCTGGTGCCATCGAACGGGGGCCGGAGCGTCATCAATTCATAAAGAGTGGCTCCCAGGCTATACACATCGGTTCGCCCGTCGATGGCTCCGGGTCTCGCTTGCTCGGGGCTCATGTAACGGGGCGTGCCCAGGAGGCTGTCATGCTGGGTCATGCCGGGATCGGCGAGTCTGCGGGCCAGGCCAAAATCGGTGACCCAGATCGTTCCCTGCTCGTCGATCAGAAGATTGGACGGTTTGACGTCGCGATGAATGACACCGTGATGGTGTGCGTGCGCCAGGGCTTCCGCGGCTTGAAGCCCGACCTCGGCGATCCAGCGGAAAAAGGCGGAGCCGCGGGGCGGATCGAGCGGCGGAAGAGCGTCGTCGTCGTGCTGACGGGCGAATGAAGGGCTCGTGCCGAGCGGGCCCGATGCCGGGCCCGAGCCCGGCACGTCGCCCGTCCGCCATTGTGGCTGGCTTCTTTGGCTGCTGCTCATCCACGAGCCGGTCGAGTCGTTCCCGCTGAAAACCGACCCTGGCGACTGATGTGCAAGCCGCGTTTGCGGCGTTGTCGGGTCGGTCTCCGCCTCCCTGGAGCGGTCAGACGTGGGAAGCTCGGACGGGTCAATGTTTCCTGCTTTTTCCAGGATGGCCACGCCGTCGACGTGAGCAGGTCGGGCAGCAATGCTGCCTGCGCGAATATTGCGAATGCGCCGCCAGAGCAGGTTGGCGGACACGCGCACCCGGAGGCGGCTGAAGTGGGAGCTGACCTGTGAGGCCGAGCCCGTGTCTCGACCGCTGGAGAAGCGGCCATCTTCTCCAGGGGACGATGATCCGGTCGCCAGCGAAGAACGGGTCCTGCGGAGGTGGCGGATCACCCGGTCCAGCCCGCTGCCCTCAATACGCTGCATGGCGTAGTAACAAAGTCCCCCAGCCTGCCCGACATCGAAGACCGGAACGATATGCGTGTGGTGCAGCCCCGCGGCCGTGCGAGCCTCGTTCAAGAACCGGCGTCGTGCCGACGAGTCGGGGGCGGCGTGAATGCCCAGAACCTTGAGGGCTACCGGCCGGTCCAGCCCCACGTGAACCGCCTCATAGACGGTCCCCATGCCACCTCGTCCCAGCTCGCGGACCACTCGGTAACCTGCGATCCGCCGTCCCGATTCGAGGCTCCGTCCCGGCCCGCCGCCTGGCCCCGAGCCAGCCCCGTGACCAGACGCCTGGCCGACCAGTCCGTGCACCAGCTCCAGACCCTCGAGCGCCGAGCGGATGTCTTCACCAAGGTCAGGGTACAGCGAGGCAAATGCCTCGGGTTCGGGCGCCGCCCCTTGCTCGATCAGGGCCAGGTAGGTCTCGATCGCCTCGCCCAGGCGATCGTCGCTGTCGCTGGCGGGGATGCCGCTGTCGCTGGCCGGGGCGTCGCTGTCGTCAAGCCGGTGAACCATCTTTGTACCTCAGAGATCCCCCAGGTGGGCCCTCGAGCGATCGCTTCAGGCGCTTGAGCCCTCGAGCCCAGATGCCCCGGACTGATTTGCGGCTCATGCCCATGCGGTCGCCGATGGCCTCGAAGGAGAGGTTCTCAGCGTGATAGAGCCAGAGAACGTCGGCTTCGGGCTCGGGCAAGACATCCAGGGCATCGGCCAGCAGGACAATGAGCTCACGGCGGCTGACGACTTCGCTGGGGCTGGTCTGGCTCAAGGCCAGCATGTCGAGCAGGCGACCGCCTCCCTCGCCGGGCCTGGCCGCGCCGCCCGGGGCGTCCAGGGGGAGGATGCTGCCAGCTCCGGTCCGCTTGGATCGGCTATGATAACGCCCCAGATCGGCGAGCTTCTGACCCACCAGCCGCCGCAGCCAGCCCACCAGCGCGGCCTCGTTCTGGCCGGTGAACTGGGGAAACTGCCGGACTACCTCGACCAAGGCCTCCTGGACTACGTCAGAGAGCTCAAGCCGCTCACGCAGCCGAGGTCCCAGACCGGTCCGCACAATCATCCTCAGGTAATTGCGATACAGAGTGCATAATTCGCCCAGCGCTTCGGTCTCTCCCGCGCGTGCCCTGGTAAGCAGTTCGATCGGACCGTCGGCCATCAGCGTCGGCTCTTCTCTCTGGATACCGCTTGACCGATGCCTCTCGGATAGAGCCGGCTTGGCTGCTGACCGTGCTGACCCGGCGGGTGGAGTTCAGGCCAGGCGACCGCAATCGTCCCGATCGCATCTCCTGTCCTGACCCTCCCGACGGCTGAACGTCACTCTATATCCTTAGGCGTCAGCCTGCATTGATCTGGACCCGGTTCCCTTGAAAAACGACTCGCCCCACCCGGCACGGCGAATCCTCTTTCTCTATTTTCCATGATCGGGAGAAACATCGCGGAGGACAAGTCGTACGCTGCGGAAATGGCAACCTCTTGCGCCTTCCCAACCGGGTTGGGCAACGGCTCGGAGCGCTTGCCCCGGCCTCCTGCAAAAAGTTGCTGTCCGAGACTGCTCGCGGGTCGAGTTTCGCGGCCCGCGCGCGAGATGACCCCGCGATACGCACACAGGCATCGCGGGGTCGGAATCAGGTCGATTGCGAATGGTCCTGCGTTTCGGGGGATCCGCCGGGTTGGTTCACCCGGGGATCATGGGCCATAACGGTCCACTGGCGACGAACTTCAAACCCTGGCTGGACGGCGGCGGGACAGAACGTAGCGGCGCAGGCCAAGCCCGCCCACGGTCGTCAGGAACAGGGCGATCGTGCTTGGTTCGGGAACCGGAGACTCCGCGAGCGTGACCAAGTCTTGCGCGGTGGTGCTGCCGCCGTTGGAGGTCGAGGGAGCCAGCAGGATGCTGTTCGGCAGGCTGAACTTGGCCAAGCCATTTCCGCTACCCAGGCTGATCGAGCCGGGAGAGACAGAGTTGAATGTCGCCGTGACGGTCGAGCTCGAAGGCCCGTTCACCGTGCCGTTGAGCACACCGCTGACCACGACCGGAGCATCGCTGCTTATCGACGTTCCGTTATATGACACGGGCTGGAAGTTGATCCGGAAGTTTGTGTCGTTGTAAGTTGTCGTTTTGCCCTCCCCCAGCGCCTGGATGACAAAGCTCCCCAGGCTCGCATTCGTCGACCCCGTGCTGAGGTCGACAGAATTGCCGCTGATCAGCGGAACGAAGCTGACCACGTTATCGGCGGTGTTGTCGGGGGTGCCCCCCGTTGAACTCGAAACACCGCTCGTGGTGTCGACCTGGCCGGACGTGGTGTAAGAAAGTGGAGAGGCCGTGGCACCAGTCGCAGTCCAGGCGACGAGTCCCAGGGCGATGACCGCGGCCCGCAGCCCAGTCCACCCTTGAATCCTGTGCATCGTTTCCTCCTGAAAAGGATGGGATTGTTCCATAACAATCCATTTACTTCGCGTTGTCTTCGTCTGGACTCGAGCTGTGACGTCCTCACCTGGACTGCTTCACTCCGGGCCATCTCGCCGGCACGGACCAGATCTTGTCGCGAGGTGGACGAACGACACGAGAGACAGGGATCACATCCCCGACCGGATTCCCTCACCGGTCTTTTGACCAGACTCGTTATCGACGAATGACACGACCGAGGATGAGGGGAGGCAATGGTTTGAAAGGCTGTCTGACATCCCTGCCTGCCCATCGAAACTCGGCCATGAGATCCGTCTCGCGAGTCAAGAGTGTGAATGAACGGCGGGAAGATACACCGATCCGCCGAGTCTGTAAACGGGATTTTGCGTGTTTCTTGAGTTTTTCTTTTTTTTCTGGGTCATGCCACGGGGCCTGCCATCCATTACAACATGCTGATAGGGTCGACATCGACAGCCAGTTCGATTCCCCGAGGGGGTGGATATCGGCCGGACACCTCGCGCATCAGGGCCTGGAGCGGGCGGGCACTCGGGCAGCGCGCTTGCAGGTGAAACCGGTACAGGTTGCGGATCTTGATGATGGGCGCGGGTGCCGGACCGAGGATGCGAACCGAGGCATGGGCGGTCTGGCTGAGCCCGGCTGCCAGTTTCTTCATGAAATCGTACACGGCGGATTCCTCCGGCCCCCGGGCGATCAACCGCACCATCCGGCCAAAGGGCGGCACGCCGAACTTCGCGCGCTCGGGCAGCTCGCTGCGGACGAACCCTTCGTAGTCATGCAGCACCGCGTGGCGGATCGCCGGGTGATCGGGGCAATAGGTCTGCACTAGCACGCGACCCGGCCGATCGCCGCGACCCGTGCGGCCGGCCACCTGGGCTACTAGCTGGAAGGTGCGCTCGGCGGCGCGAAAGTCCGGCAGGTGGAGCGCCGTGTCGGCGTTGACCACCCCCACGAGCGTCACGTTGGGGAAATCGAGTCCCTTGGCGATCATCTGGGTGCCCAGCAGAATGTGCACCCTGCCGGCCTTGAAGTCCGCCAGGACCTCCTCGTGACTGCCGGGCCTGCGCATCGAGTCGGAGTCCATCCTGCGGGAGACGTAGTTCGGAAACGCCCCCTGGACCTCGCGTTCCAATCGCTCGGTACCGATGCCGCCGTAGTGCAGGCAGGGCGCGGCACAGGCCGGGCAGGCGGGTGGGCAGGGCCGCTCGGCATCGCAGGTATGGCAAATCAGGATGTGCCGGCCCCGGTGGTACGTGACGGCGACGTCGCACGAGTGGCACTTCACCACGTAACCGCACCGCGGGCAGACCACGAAGGTGTGATAACCCCGGCGGTTCAGCAGCAGCATGACCTGGCCTTCCTCGTCGAGCGCCCGATGCATCGCCTCGCGCAGCGTCTCGCTCAGTCCGCCCAGCATTCGCTTCTCGTGGCGCAGGTCGATGACATCGACGGCCGGCATCGGCCGCCCTTCGACCCGGTTGGGCATCACCAGCCGGGTGTACCGCCCTCGCTCCGCGTTTTGCCAGCTTTCCAGCGAGGGGGTGGCCGACCCCAGGAGCACCGGCACGCGCTCGAGCTGTGCCCGCTTGACCGCCACGTCGCGGGCGTGGTACCGGGGCACCGTCTCCTGCTTGAACGTGCTCTCGTGCTCCTCGTCGATGACGATCAGGCCCAGTCGCCGCGCCGGCGCGAAGATCGCCGACCGGACGCCGACCACGACTTCGACTTCGCCCGCCGCGATGCTTTGCCAGTGCCGGTGCCGCTCGACATCGCTCAGATGGCTATGCAGCACCGCGACCCGGGCAAACCGCCTGCGAAACCGGCGAATGGTCTGTGGCGTCAGGCTGATCTCCGGCACCAGCACGATCGCCTCGCGGCCTCGCGCCACCACCTGCTCGATCGCCGAGAGATAGATCTCGGTCTTGCCGCTTCCCGTGACTCCGTGGATCAGAATCGGAGCGAAGCCCTCGACCTGCAAGACGGGCGTCAGGGCAGCCATCGCCGACTCCTGCTCGCCCGTCAAGACAAGGCGCGGGTGGGTTGTCGGAGCGTCTGCCCGGCCCGGCCGGTCGATCTCGGAACCGTCCGCACCAGTTCCTGGTTGGGCGCCGGATGGCCCTGCGCCCGGCTCCTGCGTCCGGCCGTCGCGGCCGAAGGCAAGCCGGCGGCGCACCGAGTGCACCAGGCCTTGCCGGCGCAGGGCCAGCACCGGTGCGCTGGCGCATTGGGCGCGGCGGCAAACATCCGAGATCGTGAGGGGCTCATCGGCCCGGCACAACACCTCCAGCGCGGCGGCCTGTTTGGGCGAGAGCTTCGGCTTCAGGGTCTGTTCCTTGAGCGCCTGGCGGATCTCCTCGGGAACCAGCAGGAAGGTTCCAACCCGGGTGCCGGCCTGGTTGCGAACTCCCGCCGGTACCGCTGCGTCCAGAGCCTGACCCCACGAGCAAACGTAGTACTCGGCCATCCAGCGCGTCAGCTCGAGCATCTTCGCGTCGATGAGCGGAACGGGGTCGAGGACCTCGGCCACTTCCTTCAGCTTGCGCGGATCGAGACCCTCCGGCGGCGCCGCATCGACGCTCACGCAATAGCCGATCGTCAGCCGGTTGCCCCGCCCGAGCGGCACACGGAGCCGCTGCCCCGGACAGATGGTCCGGCCTGGCCGCGATGGAGCTCGATACGTCAGCACCTGCTCGATCGGCCGGTTGACGACCACCCCCACGAAGGACCCATCGGCGGGCTGTTGGGTCTCGTCCTCGAGCCCGAACCAGGCGGTCTGAATTTCGTCGGAACCGGTTCCTTCGTGCTGGGCATCACCATCGATCATGATTGACAAGGCTCATGTGTCGGGTCTATCGTCGAGGATCGCCGCCGCCAGGCGCACTGGTTCGAGGCCGTTTTGCCGCGAGCGGCATCTACCTTTGCCAGTTCACCCAATTTCTGCACGTTTGTCCACAAGAAAGTGGACAGTCGCCGGATCAGCGGTGCGAATAGCAGGGATCGGGCGGGAGTTTTCGACGCCATGCGACTGGGTCTTTTCGGCGGCACGTTCGACCCGATCCATCTCGGCCATCTGATCTTGGCCGAGCAATGCCGCGAGGCCTGCCGGCTCGACCGGGTCTGGTTTGTCGTCGCCGGTGCTCCCCCGCACAAGCAGGGAGACCGCACGCCAGCCTTTTACCGCATCGAGATGGCCCGGATCGCGATCGCCGGCCACCAGGCCTTCGAGGTTTCCGATCTCGAGGCCAGGCGTCCCGGCCCGCACTACAGCGTCGATACGCTGGAAGCCGTGCATCGCGAGCGGCCCGGCGACGATCTCTTCTTCCTGATCGGCGCCGACAGCCTCGTCGACCTCCCAACCTGGCGCGACCCCGCGGGAATTGCCCGCCTGGCCACGATCGTCGTGGTCAACCGGCCCGGGATGGATAAAGCGGATCCGTCGATCGTGCCGAGCTTCGGGCCTGGCACCAAGGACCTCCAATTCGTGACCATTCCATCGATCGGCATCGCTTCCAAGGTCCTGCGGCAGCGCCTGGCCGAGCGCCGAACGATCCGTTACATGGTCCCCCGCGGCGTCGAAGCCTACATCGAGGCGCAGGGGCTGTATCGCGGATCAAGTTGTGGCAACGGCTCCTGACCTTGCCACCTCGCCGACCTAAGGACGGGTCTCCAACCCGGTCCCCGGCGGGAAACCTGCGGTCCGGCAGACGGCGGAGCGGAAAGACTGGATGCGGCCACCCACTTTGTGGCAACCACGTCAGCTTGTAGAGGATCCACTTTCACCGGTACTGGACGGGCGTCCGGTTCAGATTAGTTGAGGTTTCTGAAGTTTCGGCAGCGCTCAAGGCCCCCGTGGGACTTCCGATTCTTTGTCATAAGTAGTTGTTTGACAACGACAAACACCCGGGAAGCCGGCCCTGTTCTGGCACGGCTCGATGACGGGCGTTTCCGGGTGACAACCGAGGCGCAGCTCCGAGCACTCGCTCGCTTCGTCTTCATTGGCCACTGGAAGTTGTTGGCGTGGGGCGTGGGTACTACCTCGGTGAACCGTCGGGGGCCGCCGTCGATGCCGCGCGCCGAGCCGGGTCTCCATGGCCTGAACAGATGGACCGTAAATTGTTGAGATTTGTTGAGAAAACCCGGAATTTAGACAGACAAAACGCCCAGAGCGAGAACATAAGTCCTGGCAGCGCCTTGAGTTGCGTTCCCATTACCTGAACAAATGGACCGTAAATTGTATAGACAAATCCGACAAATGCGGCGTTCAAACGGACAAAACGCCCCCAGAAAGGACAGAAGTGTTGTCAGCGCCTTGAGAGGCATCGAAGCCCGTCGCCCACCCCTACCGGGGGCCCGGTGGCCAAGCCGGAGGTTACCAGAAGCGGTTGGGTGGCTGGGGTCGAGCTGGCAATAGCAAGAGAGCCCCCGGCGCGGAGGCCTCGAATCTGGGGGCTTCGTCCTGCGGGCGTCGACCCCTGCCACCCTGAGCTGTAACCCGCTTTTGAACCATCCCCCTGTTCTCAATCATTTCCATCTCTTTCCCTCGGGTCCACTGGCTCAAAGCGAGAGGGAGCGCGGATGGGCGACTTACTTTGTAGCACAGAGTAAGGCGGCTGGCCTATTTCGCCCAAGTGGTTCTTGGCGGGGGCAGCACTCAGGGGTGGGGGCGTGCTTCCACGATGCCGGACCCGGTTCGAACGCAAAGACATCGGTGCGCCGTAATGCCGTCAAACCGACTGGTCGCCTGAGACGAGCGTCGGCGGACGTCCGAATCACAGAACAGGTCCCACACCTCTCTCTGCCATCCCCCAACTCGATTCGCCAAGTCTCCCGCCCCTTGAGGAGAGGTAGTCGTTGGGTTAAGGTCAGGTGCGATGCGGTTACCGCGATTTTCGGGATTCTCTAAGATCCACGGCCCTGCCGCCGCGGCGGCGGCTTGCCTCGAAGAAAGCCCGAGAAAGCCCGGCCGACCGCCACGATCAAGAGAGTCGCAGGGGTCCCCGAGCCCCAATACCGTTGAATTAACCGTAAGGTCATGGCAAGCAGTTGGTTATTTCGCCCTCTCCCCTTGCGGGAGAGGGTAGGGAGAGGGGTTGCACCAATCAGCTCAACGCTTCGGACAAGGCGATTGGTCGTGCCCAGCCACCCTCACCCCAACCCTCTCCCGCAAGGGGAGAGGGAGCCAGAAGTTACTTCGGCCCATGGTGTTATTGCTAAATCAACGGTATTCTACCTGCTCCGTCCGCTGACTGGTGCAACCGACGAGGTCGTGGCAGTTCACATCGGAATGTCGAACCTGATCAGCGGGTCGCTGCCTGAGGAGCGGGTTCGCCCAACGGCGTTTCCTCCGCCGTCCGGGGATGACCTGGCCGATCCTGCTGACGGCATCGAAGGGACGTAGCGCTTTTTGATGCGCTAGAATCCGAAATGTTGCATGTCTCCCTTTTCCTGTCGGGCGACGGCCCACGAGCCGCGAAGGCGTAGGTGAGCACCATGCGTCTGCAACTCAAGAACATCGGCCAGATCACCGATGCCGACATCCGCTTCGGCGACCTGACGGTGTTCGTGGGCCCGCAGGCGACGGGCAAGACGATCGCTCTTGAATTCCTCAAGCTGGCGGTCGATCTGGATGGAATTCAGGAAACGATGGGTCGGTACGGCCTCGATTGGTCCGGAGAATTGCGTGATTTCTTCGGCCTTTACTTCGGGGAGGGAATGCAGGGACTGTGGCAGGACGGACGGAGCGAGTTTCGATGGAGAGGGAGCCCCGTGCCCCTGAACTCGTTGCTGAAGCGGTCCCCAAGGGGCAGGTTGGAATCGGTCTTTTACATACCCGCTCAGCGGGTACTCGCTTTACGCGACGGTTGGCCTCAGCCATTCTCGGCCTACTCGTCCGGTGTTCCTTTTATCCTTCGGGAGTTCAGCGAGAACCTCAGGCAACTCATGGGGCAGTTCAAAGTTGGCGGGACATTGTTCCCGGAGAAGAGGTGGTTGAATAAAGAGTTCCGAGGCTTGCTCGAGCAGAACATCTTCGCCAGATTCAAACTGGTTCTAGAAACCCAGTTCATGCAGATGCGGCTAGTGCTCAAGTCTGGAGAGCAGTCGCTGCCCTTCATGGTCTGGTCCGCGGGCCAGCGCGAGTTTGTGCCGCTCTTGCTCGGGCTCTATTGGTTACTTCCACCTGTGCCGTTCGCCCGTCGGAGCCGGATCAAGTGGGTTGTACTCGAAGAGCTTGAAATGGGCCTCCATCCTCGCGCAATCGAAACCGTGCTACTCATTGTATTCGAACTGGTTGTACGTGGTTACCGGGTCTGTCTCTCAACCCACACCGCACAGGTGCTCGAAGCCCTCTGGGCGCTTCGGCACTTGAGAGCGAACAGGGCCTCTCCACAGGCACTCCTGGGCATGTTTGACGCTCCGGTCACGCCCTCCCTGCGGAGGCTCGCGGAAACGGTCATGACAAAACAAATCAAGGTGTACTATTTCGATCCGACATCCGGCGCAACCAGGGATATCTCCGCGCTCGACGTGGACAGCGAAGATGTGGGAGAAGACGGATGGGGCGGTCTAAGCGAGTTCAGCGGCCGGGTGAACGCAGCGGTAGCGAGAGCAGTCGCGAACGCCGAGCGAGTCGGGCGCGCCTAACGTTCAGGCACGCCGCTGAGCAGACCCCCGATTTGAGCGGGGCCTGGCAACCGGGCCTCAGGGCATTGCGCGAGGCGGATCGCAACCGGATCGATTCCGAAGATACATCACGTATCAAGGGAAGCGTCGACGTGGAGAGTTGCCTCAAAACCAGGTATCGCGACCAGCGACAATGGGACTACGCAGTCGGATATCAGCCGACGAACCTTGGTGTAGAAGTCGTATATTGGATCGAGGTCCATCCCGCCAACCCTCGCGCGTTCGACACCGTTCGAGAGAAACTGGCAAGCCTTCAGAAATGGCTTAGTCAGCACGCTGCTGAGCTCAGCGCGATGGACAAGGCGTTTGTCTGGATCTCGAGCGGCAAGACCACGCTCGGGGACACACAGAGGCGGCAACTCACCTTGCTCGGCTTGAGACAAGTTGGGCGGTTCTTCAAAATCCCCTCCAAGTTCGGAGTCTGAGAGGCAACCATGAGCATCTTCGACCTTCATTCTCAGGTCCTCGCCGACTACCGCGACTTCGTGCGGTCCTTCTTCACCATCGCCGACGACCGGACGCGGGAGTTCGTCGACCGTGCCCTCGACGAGGAGGCCAGGCTCTGGCCGGACCCGCTGTTGCAGGTCAGCCCTTCCTACGCGGGCATGGTTCAAACGCAGGTCACAGCTCAGGGGTGGCTGGGGTCGACGCCCCCAGATCCGAGGC
>Ga0208044_1001098_pt1 | contig 15876 bp, 22 predicted proteins | sample Sb_taG_8_FD_187712 | JGI IMG/M metagenome (GOLD analysis project Ga0208044, IMG submission 187712) | Peat soil microbial communities from Weissenstadt, Germany - Sb_50d_c_BC metaG (SPAdes) (version 2) | ecosystem: Environmental > Terrestrial > Soil > Wetlands > Peat | place: Germany... | reverse complement strand
ATGCCAGATACTCGGGGGTGGTCTTGTCGGGATACTCCCTTGGATCGCCGAGTTCGCAGTCGATCACGTCCATCAGGCACTCCAGATCCCAGCGGTACAGGGTGATCGGCCGAGTCCCTTTATACGCTTCAATCTTGCGGTCGAGCCCAAATGCCTCAGCCATCGAGCCGGTATGCCGCTTCAATTCCCGCAGCTCGTCGCCGGTGATCAGCACCTTGTGGCGGATGTCTCGGCGTCCAGGTTTCATGAAGAAGCCCCTATTTCGTCATCAGATTGGTCGTGGTGCCATCGCCCGAGTAACGGCCACTTGGGCGTCGACTTCTTCTTCGCCATCGTGTCTCACTCAGCCTCAATGCCAGTTCCAGAACCAGTAGCCATAGTCCTCGACAAGTTTGCGGTTCCCCACGGCGTCGTCGAGTTCGGACAGCGGGAAGGGAAAAGGCTTCTCACGTTCACGAGCTTCGCAGAGCAGCCCTTCCTCTTCATCCAGCTCGTACTCCTTGGAGTCGATCAGTCGGCTGACGGTCAGCGTCGTGCCGTCGCTTTCGGTCTTTGCCTTGAACGGAAACGTCAGGTTTGCCGCCAAGTAGCGGTAGTAGGCCAGGAGGGTTTTCCGGCTGACATCGGGGAGCGGGTCGTCGTGAGTCAACCCGAGAGCCATGCGGACCCGATCGTCTTGGTGTTTCTCTGACAGTGGGAGTGTCTTGATCTGGGTTGGCTGCTCGATCGGGACGGGGGTGCCGTCGTCTGGTTCGATGTCTTCCTCACCCAACCACATGGTTTCCATTTCAAATCCGTCCCGCTCGCACCTCTTGCGGTAGACCGAGTGCATGCCTCCGAGAGTTCTCTTGTCCCATTTGATCAGGACGGTGACCGGAGGCTTCGCATCGACCTCGGTGATCGTCCCTGACCAACCGCCCAGCGAAATGTCGGAGAAATCGGGGTCACGCATGCCGGACTTCACCCGGACCTTCGCACCGGTCTGGAAACGAACTGCGTCGGACGGTTTCCTGTGGCTTGGCATGACGTGGTACTCCCTGGAGATCGATTCACGCATGCGGAAGCGTGGCTTTGAGGTCGGGGATGCCGGTCAAGAAGATGGCGTCTGCTTGATGATGATGGTAGGCGAGGAGGACGAACTCGTTCCAGTAGTTCCTTCTGGGACCGAACTTGAGAAGCTGGTGCAGACGGTCCGCTTCAGGGGGTGCTTTCATCCCGACCACGCTTCGCTTCAGATAGGCGATCCAGTCGCTCTTCGATTGACCGATCAGAACATAGGGCGTGGTGAAGACGATGTGGTAGGTCGCAAGCTCGGGGACCAATGGCGGCAGGAGCCGAACGAACCAGAGTTCCCCCTTTTTGCCTCGGTAGCCCGAGCCGCTGTGGCATACGAACTCCCGGTCGGCGATCAGTTCCCGCAGACGGACGTGATTATCCTTCATCCCTTTGTGCTCGTAGATCCCCATGCGGGATTGGCTCATCCTTCGGAGAGCCTCCAACTGATCCGGGGTCATGCAAATCGTGTCGTTGGCTTCGATGAGGCAACCCGCCAGCGTGTCGGTTGTCTTACCGATCCTGTGGTCGAAGAACGCCCAGCAGGAAAAGAAACTCGTCGTGAGCGGGCTCATCGGTGGACCCGAGGGCAGATACTCCTCCTCGGCGCTCCCGACCTCTTGGGCATACGTTCGCATCTCGGGGAGTCGGGAGACGTTTTCCGAGAAGACCGACGTGATGTGGTGGACGAAGATGTAGGCGGCGTGAACGGGGTCGTACCCCTCTGCGATCAGCTTGGGGATGTCCGGGGCTGGGGTCTGAGGTCGCCACCCCTTGGGGGGACGAGTTTTGTCGCCAGGTGGAGCCAGCGTCGTCAACTTTCGATGAAGCCGCCTGCTGATCTCGCCCATCATCGTCCAGCCTCAGTGATGCTACCCAAGTTCCTTGTTCACCTCGTCCACGGAGAACCTCTCCGGGTCGAACTCGCCTCCGACCCATTCCACCATTTCATCGTGATCCTCATGGTTTGGGTCACTGATGGCTTCGAGGAACTCGGCATAGCCCCAGATGCCTCCCACATCCTCCGGTGGGCACGCTCTCGCCCCTTCGAGGCAGCAGGGGTACGTAACCCTCGGCTCAGGCTCCAGGATTTTCTCGAGGATTATCTCGTGCTGCCAGCCGTCGCCAAAGTCATACTCGTAGACGATCCGGGGTGTGTTCTCGCCCGTGTAGATATCGCTGAGGCCGATGCCATCCTCGTCCTCGACCTCCATATCGAGGTCGTCGTGCGTGGCTTCCCCAAAGTACTTCCGGTTCACGATGAACTGGTGAAGATGGGAATTCCCCCAGTCCATGACAACTTGAAGGACTTCGTGAAGTTCGCCCAGCGTGCAATCCGGCACCTGAATCCGCCGCCATATCGGCGGGTGGCTCTCCTTCAGCGTCACCTTGAACTGATAGATGGCACCAGGCTTGGTAATCGCTTGGCGTTTGTCCCTCAGTTGCTTCTCTTCAATGTCAGCCAAGAGGTCGAAGATCTTGCCAACGACAGCGTTCAGCCGCTTCTGGTCAGAAGGTGTGGCGTTGTCAAGCGAAATGTCGATCTCGCCGAGCATCTGTTCCAGTTCCTTCTTCGTGAACTCAACGAATTGCTGATCCTTGGATGCCTCCTTGATCCTGGTCCTGAGCCCAATCCTAAGCCGAGTTGCTTGCATCAGCGATTCCCGCTGCTTCACGGTCAGCTTGAGCGGGAACTTTTCGTCGGGCTGCTTCCCGTTCTTGGCTGGCATGACTCGTCCTCCATCAGCCGATCACCAGGGCGGCATCCTTATCTAAATCCCGTACTCCGGGGTTGTCTCAAGGAGCTTTTGGATTTCCTTGGGCGTCGGTGCCACGGGTTCGATCCCCGAGACGAGGAAGAACGCCTGCTGATGCGTCATCAGACCTCCCCTCGATTCTGGTGTAGCCCACCGGAGCCGCACAGGTTTCCGAGTCAACGAGATCGGTCCGTCGAGGACGACCGCCGTTAATCGAGGCTTTGCCCTTCTTGGTCACCACCCATGGTCTCCAAAGAGCCGTTTCTCCAGGACCGCCCGGAACTTCTCACGCATCTTGGGGCTGAACGACCTGTCCTCGGCAAGTGTCTGAAAGCCGTCTTCGATCAATTCCGGGGGCATATCGGACAACACCTTGATTACTGCCCCCAGGTAGCGCCGGGTCGTGTTGGAACTCTTGACTCGCTTCAGTTCGCTGAAGAGGAGGTTGGCACAGGGCTTGGTATCGATCCCTTTCATTGCCTCAAGGATCTTGATGCGCTTCTCCCAATTGTCGTCACAGTTTACGAGGAGGCCCAGGAGGAAGACCCCTGCCTCTATCCGCCCCTCATGGGTCATGAGCCGCAGGGTCTTCAACCCCGAACGAAATACCCGATCATCATCAGAAAGGGCGTGCTTCAGAACATTGTCGATGGGGAACTTCGTCGAATCGAAGAAACCTTCCTTCGTAATCCAGGGCTCATTCCTCGGCAGGTTTTCGGGGTTCATGATCGAATCTCCCAGTATGGGATGTTTCTTGTCAAACGATTCTTTTGTCATCTTCGCTAAGGTGGGTTGATCACCCCTTCTGGGGGGTCGGGGTTCGCTTCAAAGATGCTTGCCGTGTCGATTGCTGGGTCGCCACTCAGTTCAGAAGATCAACCGTTCAGATCATGGGTCTCGACCTCCAAGCTCTCTCTCAAGAGCGATCAGTGCGTCATCGAGATTCTCGGTATGCATATCCTCGAAGACGACTCTCCCTTTTTCATGATCCACAGCACGGACCACGAATCCTTGTCCCGGTTCGATGCCGATTTCGATCCGCCCCAGGCTCTTGACCCAGCGGGCAACTGCCGGAAATGCACTGTCGAGTTCCGGTTGAACCGTGATGATCGGGACTTCCCGACCTCTCCGGGTCGCCCTCAGTCGTCGGACATAAGCCGCAGCGGCGTCATCCCAGAGGGGAAGCTCCTGTTGGATTATGATCTCGATCTTGAGTTGTTTGAGATGGGGGATCAACTCCTCCCACTGCGGGTTGTTCCTCAGTACGATCCGGGCGGGTCGTCTTTTACCCATGACCCAGGGATGCTCCATCGCCTTGGCCAGTAAAATGGCCAGGTCGTTGATGCCCGGCGCTGCTTCGCTTGCCAGGAGGGCGAGGTGGAAATTCTCAGTCTGGGTCAGCACCATGCCCAGCCACAGTTCCCCGTGATGCCGTGCATCCCAGCCCCACACTGAGATCGGCTGGATGTCAGCTTCCCAAACTTCATCGGTTCTGGGGAGGCGGCTCAGGTGGCTCTTCACGAAGGAGGAGCCTTTGCCCAGGTTCAGTTTCTCGTTGTATTCCTTCATCGGCTCCTACCGTCGCTTCCCCAGTCAATCCGCCTGACTCGCATGACCCCGAAGGACGATCCCTATCATCCTCAATCCCTGCGGTTACTGCCCTGCTTTCCCGCCCAGAACGGGCAGAAGGGACAGTCTTCACCGTCAGGGAAATCTTCGCCCTCCTCGTGGGGGCAGCCCATGTTCCCATCGCTGGCAGCGACGGACTTGACCCCATGTGCGTTGAAGAACTCCTGGATCTCCCACTTGACCTTTGGGCTCGTTGTCACATCGGTAGCCACCCATCGCATGATGATCGGCTCGGCAGTAGGTGACGTGATTACCCCGGCGGCGATCTTGGTCGTGATCTTGTCGTTAGGACCGTAGAGGGCCACTGTGCCAATGGGGTACTCGGGGCGTTTCTTCCGCTTGCCGTGCGGGTCGGTGATCGTGGGCGACGGTCGGGTCTGTCGGGCTGCGACCTCCTTCGGAAGACAACAGTGCTTATACTTCCTCCCGCTCCCACAGGGACAAGGATCGTTACGGGAGACTCGGTTGCGATCCATGGCTCACCTCCAACTGTTCGTCGCATCGAGGGAGAACCTGGCGGGGTCAACGCTAGCGCCGACCGCAGCACTTCTTGAACTTCTTGCCGCTTCCGCATGGGCAGGGCTCGTTCCTCCCGACCTTCTGCTTCCTCTCGGGCTGGCGAGGCAGAGTCAGGCGAGGCATCGGAGATAGGCGGGGCTTGGTCCTGGGTGCGTCGGCCGCCTTCTTGCCGGTCAGCTTTTCGAGGGCGAACAGCAGCATACCCGTGGGGTCGCCCTCAAGCTCCTCGACCCTCTTCCGGTGTTCTTCCTTCTCGGCCTTTGCCGTAGCCAGCCAATCGTTGTACTCGGGGAACCGTTCGCCCATGAGGGTGCAGGTCTCCAGCAGAGAATCCCGCAGCCCCCGGCCCTCGACATCGAGTTCACGACCCACAAGCAATCGCCGGGTCGCCTCAATTCCCTCTGGGGCGAAATGAGACAGGAGAGCATGTGCGAGGTTCCTTTGGATGTCGGCATCCCGCTCCTGATGGAGCAGACGAAGGCAAGTCTCCACGGCGAGATCCGAGTGGATGTATTCCAGCGGCTCGGTGGCGTAGAGGCGGAAGTGGTGCTCGGCCCTGGGAAATGTCTCTGCGACTGCGTGCAGCACGGTGGGCGTGCCGATCCTGGTCAGCGCCGCAGCGCATTCCTCGTTGAGGATATCGCCCCCATCCTCAAGGAGCTTGTTGATGAGAAGGGGTAAGGTGGCGTCCAGATGAGCCAGCCCGGCCAATCGCACGACCAACGGCTGCATCCACTTCATCGGGTTTTGGCTCTAGTCATCCACCTTCTGGCTGAGGAGGGCGTGGACCTTCCCCTCGCATCCCTGCCCGTGACGAGCCAGAGCTTCCACGATTCGGAAGGCATGGCCCAAGTCAACTTCGTTGGTGTACTGCTTGCTCTTTCCCTCCTCGCAGAACTCCTCCAGCTTCCGCCAACAGGTCGCCTCGTCCCACGATAACATGCTCAGTCGCTCGGTGAAGGCGGGACGCAGGTTGGGATAGAAGTGGCGGGCCTCCAGGATCGACGATTCTTTGGACAGGAGCAGGGCGAGGTCGGCTTCGACCAGGACCATTGACAGGTTGTACGTGTAGTTCTCGTACGTCTCGCTCTGGTCGTCGTTCAGTTCGTCAATCACCCAGGCAATGCTCTCTGCCGTCTGAGGCAAGTCCCTCGACGGGCCGATCAGCCGGTAGGCATCCTGCCTGCCATAAGTCTCCACGGCCTTGATGACCTGGGTCATGATGGAAACGTCATGGGAATACGACTTGGCAAAGTAGTCGGTGGCCCTGTCCCGGATCTCCAAGTCGGGGTGGATGATGGCTTCCTTGATCTTGTCTTCGGGGAATCTCATAGTTCCTGATCCTTCGTATTCGTTGCTGGCTACTTCAAGACCAACAGGCGTGAGGACAAGATCAGGACTTTCTTATCCGCATACGCCGAAGTTGCTTGTTCACTGACTCCAGATCAAATCTCTCTGGATCGAATTCGCCACCGACCCATTCCAGCATCTCTTCGTGTCCTCGATGATCGGGGTTACTGATCGCCTCCACGAAGTCAGAGTAGCCCCAGGGACCGCCACAGTCTTCTGGCGGACACGCTCTCTGGCCTGCCACGCAAATGGGATACTTCACTCCCTGTTCGGGCGGGAACCGTTCCTCTACGACCAATTGATGCATCCATTGATCCCCAAAGTCGTACTCGTAATGGAACCGAGGTCGGCGGTTCTGCGCCGGGAGAATTTCGCTCAAATTGGTATCGCAGGCATCCCGAACGTCCTCCTCGCTCGCCATTTCCAAGTCCGCATATTCTACACCGCCGATGATGAAGCGATAGGGGTGCTCGAACTCCCAGCCCATCGTGACCTGGAGAAGATCATGAAGTTCGACCAGGGTGCAGTCTTTCGTTTGTATGCGTCTCCAAATTAAAGGGGCAATACCCATCAAGGTCACTTTAATCTGAAAAACGGTGTTCATCTTCTTCGGAAGCCGTTGTTCGGAGATCTCGTCAGGGTCGATAGTGCTGCCAAGTAGTTCGGACACCTTCTCAACGATACGCAAGACCTGCTGCTTTTCGTTCCCCTTCGCATGATAGACCGACGTTTCGACGTGATCGAGAAGTTCATCCAGTTCATCGAGTGTGAACTGCGTTCTCTTTGCCACAGTGCGATTTGCTGCCAATCGCTCGGACAGATGAGCGGGCAACTCGGCGTATTTGAGGATAGTGCGGCGTTGTCCTTCAGAGAGTTTCAACTCCAGGAGTTCTCTCGTCAGGGAGAGCGTCGTTTGGGAGGTCGTTCCTCCACTCCCCACCGTATTTTGCTCGTCTTGTATCGCTGGCTTTTCTTTCTTGGCCATGTTCTGGTCCCTTTCTTTGGGCAGGCGACCCTCGCCCCACCTGCCACGAGAGCCGATCCGCCCTGCTCAGTCTTCGTCGAGGTTGAGGACTCTGGGATCGCCCACATCTTCCGGTTCAGCAGGATCGACGACGATGATTTCTCCAGGAGAACCATTCGGGTCAGGAAAGTAGATGTCCCCGTTCTTGATCACGGCTCGATAGGGAGAATCGATGATTGCGTCGAAGAGTTGGTCTTCGATCTCATGGAATTCGGGGACCCCCATGCCGAGGCTGTCCTCCAAAATCCGATCATAGGCGTCCACTAAGCCAGACAGCATTGTTCGATCAGCTTGAGCAGACATCGTTTCAGTCCTTTCTGGAAGCGGGCGATGCGTCGTGAGTCCACGAACTGGTGCCGCAGAGATCCCCGGATTCACATCACTCGTTATCGAATGTCATCGACGTGAACCTGTGGCTCTCGTTGTCTCGCACGAAGACGACGATCTTGTTCTCGGTCGTGGCTTCCTGATACTGCATTTCCAGGATCGCCTGGGACCGTTCATTCAGATCGGCTTTGAATTCCTTGTAGGGATATGCATAGATCTTCTGGCTCTGAAGGTCGAACAACATGACGGGGCGTTTTTCCTCGGAGAGCTTGTACAACGCAAGGATATGGGGCAAGTGGTTCTGGGCTGCTTCGACCAGAGGATCGGTGGTGGTCTCCTGCTGTTTCGGTTCGAGCGGTTCGGACTCTGGGGCTACTGGTTTCCCCTCCTTGACCCAGACCCACTCTGTTTTGATCCCCAGCTTTGCCCTGACCTGATAGAACAGGGCGTTGCTGATCTCCCCCGTATGCCCCGCCTTGGACCACCTCCGATTGACCTGGCGATGGTCGAGGTTCGGGTTCCTGCCCAGGGCTTTGCGGAGGAACTCGGATTTGGTCTCTGTCTTCGCTGGTTTCTTCTTCGCCATGAGCGTTCCCCCGATGATCCCGGTCGCATGAGGTAACTCACCATCCCCACTGCCGCCATTTCCGCTTCGACAGCCACGCCTCGGCTGAGGCAATGTCCCGACTCTCGCTGGGCCTGATCCGGTAGGCTCCCCATCGCCCGTCCCGGCAGGCATAAAGGCAAGTGCCGCCGAAGCTCTCCCCCGACGAACTCATCGCCCCGAACCGCACGAGCACCCGGCTCCGGTCCTCGCTCCCTTTGATAATTATTGGCTTCCGGTGATACGAATACCATTCCGAAGGCTCGACGAGGACGTGCAGCGGCAGGCCAAAGTAATGAAACAGGGCCTCCTGCGGCGAGCAGACCTCACCCGACTCGGCATAGACAAAAGTCGTCCCCTCCCGCTTGACCTGAAGCCGTTCCAGCCCCTTGCCCGCCCGTCGCAACGCCTTATCGAGAGCGCCCAGGCCGTGAAACGTCCCCTTCGTGTCACTGGCGACGGTGTTGATGAGTTTTCGGGCCGATCCCCTGGCGATCTCGGACCAGCTTCCCTTGCGGCCTTCCTGCTCCAGCAAAAGGTCAGCCGAATCGGCTAGCGGCGTGATCCGCCCCCATGCCTCGACCCCACCAGAGTCCCCCTCGCCGAGCGGTCGCTCAAGATAACACCTGCCCCGCTGAGACCGTACCTGAAGCCCAAGACCCATCAGCACCGGCGAGGCGGCGACCTCCTTGGTCAGCGTCGCCAGGAGCGTCTTCTTCTCCTCGTCGGGGAGCGTTCGTGCCTTGGGCCGGGGCTCTCGTTCCGGCCAATCCCGCCGTCGCCATCTCATCGGCTCTCTTCTCTCTCACGAGGCGAGGAACGGAGGCACTCTCATCCGTAGTTCGCCAGCCAGTAGGAGTAGTCTTCGATCAGCCTGCGGTTCGCCTGGTCCTCGATGCCCTCGATGTCCATCAGCGAGAACTCGACGGAACCTCCCGACTCCTTGCCCACGCCGATCAGCCCGTAGCACTCTTCGACATCGTAGTCATCGAAATCGTAAAGGCCGGTGACGGTCAGACGAACGAGCTTGTCCGAATCTCGGCTAATCTTCTTCCAGGATTTCGCTCGAAACGGGAAGGAGAGCTGGGTCAGGAGGTAGCGATAGTAAACATGCTGATTCTTGTGACTGACCTTAGGCAGCAGATCGTCGTGGGTCAGTCCAAACGCTGCCCGGATGCGGTCGTCTTGGTCATCCATAGACAGAGGCGGCGTCTTGATCTCGGTTGGTTGCTCGATTGGGACCGGCGTTCCGTCGTCCAGTTCGAGGTCTTCCTCACCCAAGCCCATGGTCTCGAAATCCAGCCCGTCCCGCTCACATCGCCTTCGGTAGATCGGGTGGATACTGGTCAGAGTTCGATTGTCCAACTTGAACACACAGTTGATCTGACCCTCATGCTCGATGATCTCGGTGACGGTCCCCGACCAGCCGCCCAGGGGCATATCGGGGAAGTCCGGGTCGCTTACGCCCGACTTGACTCGAACCTTGTTTCCCACCTGGAAGCGAGGGGAGCCTGACTTGTTCTCGGTTCGGTCCATGGTTTACTCCTCGGCAGAATCGTCCGCTCTTTTGCCGGGGATGTAGGGGATCAAACCCTTCTCCAAGGCGATCTCCTGGACCACTCGTGGGCATGTTCGGATGTCCGTCATGAAACCATTTACCTCCACCACCCAGATCATGGGGCTGTCGTCCATGCGACTCGGCAGCGTCCAATGATGATCGAACTGCCGAATCTTGAGCATGGTGCGGATGGTCTTTGACTTGCCTTGACCGGTGCTTTCGCCGACTCCGAACGCCTTGTCGATGGCGGTCAGCTTCATGTGCGGTTTGTTACTGCTGTCGTCAAGAAAGTTGACCCAACCAATCGTGCGAATGATCCCACACGCCCAGGTCTCCGGCTTGCCGCCGAGCAAGGGGGACGGGCGTTTGCGTGCCAACTTCTCAGCCAAACGGCGACACAGAACGGCATACTCTTCGTTGAGCTTCTCCCGGCAGAACTGGTCCGTCATTGCGACGATCAGTTCAAGAACCGGGCCGACTTCCACAGAACCCTTGCTAGTTGCTTTGCGCTTTGCCATGTCTTCCCAGTCCTGGTCCTTGTCCGTGAATCGATGTCAATGGTCGGTGTCTTCCACGTGAGCGGTACGGATCAACTCACCGAAGCCAGGAGCCTCGGCTCCATATGGAGCTACCTCATTCCCAATTCAGCGGCGACCCCTGCCACCCGGTTCGCCGCCTGCTTGTTCGACATCCCCCGAGTCTCTTGCAGGAACCGAATCGCCTTCTCCCGTTCGCCCGTCCTCACCATTCCATACAACCGCATCTCCCATTTGGCATCGACCCCAGGAGCGGCGGCGTTGAGCCATTCCACACGAATCTTACCATCCGGGATGCCACAGGTGAGAATCCGCCGCTGGTCGTCCGGGTAGTGATTCTTCTTATACTGGATAAGCTCATCAATCATTGCGTTTATGTCATTCGACTTGAACTCGTTCCAGAGTTCTGGATTCTCGGCTTCGATCGTTTCCCAGGCGCTGCGGTAGTCCTCTCTGGCTCGGTCGAGGCCGACACACTCGTTCCATGCGATGTTGGCAAACATGAGGGCGACATGTGCTGCCTCTGAAGATGGAACTTCACTGGGGTGGCGAAGAAGACGTTCCGACATCTCCTTCATGATCTCGGACATTTTGCGAGGATGGGCAGTCATGGTTTGACCTTTCTCATCTCCCTGGTCGCCTTCCTCGGATCGAAGGCTTCGGGATCGAACGGTCCCCGCCATACCAGCATTTCCTCGTGCTGCTCATGGTTCGGTTCAGCGATGGCGGCAAGATAATCGACGTAGCCCCAAGATCCACCGCAATCTTCCGGTGGGCAGGCCCGTTCCCCTTCAAGGCACAGCGGATATTTCACCTTGGGATCGAGTGGCGGAAAGCCCTCGAAAAGAACCTCGTGCCGCCAACCGTCCCCGAAGTCGTACTCGTATATCCACCGGGTTCGCTCGGCCGACTTCGGCAGCAGGTTGCTCAGAACAACCTGCGCCTCGTCCTCGAAGTCCATGTCGAAATCGTCGCCGTCCGGGGCCGGTTGGCTGTACCGCACGCCGTCGATCTCAAACTGGTGCAAGTGGTAATCCCACCAGCCGAACGCAGCTTGGATATACTTATGAAGATCGGCCAGCGTGCAATCGGTAACCTGAATCCGCCGCCAGATCGCCGGTTTGATGTCGAGCAGCGTGATCTTGAACTGGTACAGAAGCCCGGATTTCGTGAGGCGTCGTCTGCGGGTCTTCGGGGACATCCAGCCAAAGACCTCTGCGTGTTCCGCATCGAAGAACTTGATCAACCTTGCCTGGACAGCCAGCAGGCGTTTCTTGTGGACGCTGGGTGCGTACACGGCGGCTTGGCCGGTTTCATCGTTGAGCTTGTTCAGTTCGTTCCAGGTGACGCCAACGATCTTTGTGCCTTCCCCGGCCTGCTTGATCTTGCTCTCAAGGGTCCGGTTCAATTGGGTGTAATTGAGCAATGTTTCCCGCTGTTGCTGGGTGAGCTTGAGCGGATACGTCTCGCTGGCCTTCTTGGTCCGCTTGAGGCGGAAAACAATCGTTCCCGGATGATTGCCCGCCAAGTAATCGCTCAGGCCCTTCTGGAGTTTCTGTCGGGCCTGCTCTGGAGTCAGTGGCTTGTCGTCGTCGGATGTCATGTCCAGTCTCCATGTGCTGACCTTTTCCGAGCCATTACGGCAAAGTAGCCGATGCGACTTCGATGCGGAAGGCGTTCTCGACCATTACGACCCTGGCACTGACGACCTGCCGCTGCTCATCCGGGAACATTTTCAGCTTCCTCTCAATCAACGATTCCAGATCCTTGATGATATTGGCAAGATCCGTAGAAGAAGTCCCAGGATTGAAACGCAGATATCCCTCCCTGTACTGCTCAAGTTGCTGCTGCCGAACCTCTGGCGATCCGCAGGCCAGATTCCAGGCGGTACAGACGGCGTTCAGACGATTCTGCCTCTCCTCAATCGTATCGCCCACTCCAAGAAAGCCTGCTGCCATTTCCGAGATCATCTCGGAAATCTTGCGCTTCGCCGAAGTGTCGGAGCTCTTTGGTTGAGTCATTCTTGGCCTCCAACGGATTGATATCGAGGCATCTCCTGCCCCTCGAACTTCACCGTTTCCTGCAACGTTTGTCCAGTGTTCGTGGAACGGTCCCGCCTTCTTGTTGGCGAGCATGAACCCTCGGGAATCCAGAAAGCGGCGTCTCAAACCATCCTCGGGAACATCACACCCACAATCTCGCCTATTGAGAGCATTGTCAAATCCGCCCGCATCGTCCAGTCATCGAACGTCGTTCTCAACATCTACTATATGATGAGATCTGATGAGCAACACGCTGAACCTCGATCCTGCTTTAGGTTGTTGCATTCTCGGCGTTATTTGGTATAACAAATGATCTATCATGAAAATCCAGCGAAGCGTGTTTCCAGTTGTTGGTAGGATTGAGCAGGGATGCGACCTTTCCGAGTCGATTTCTGTGGCTCAGAATTTCCGTGTCGCCCATCGCCAAGTCGGGGTTACCAACGTCCACGGACTTCATCTGAGAGGAGCTGGCAAGTTCGTGAAACTGGCGCAAGCGTTCCAGTCCGATGTCAAAGTTCACTGCAAGGACATCATGGCGGACGGCAGGAGCATCCTGAGCTTGGTGTGCCTCGCCGCCGAGTGCGGAACGATGCTGGCTCTCGAAGCCCAGGGTTGCGATGCCGAGGACGCCGTTGTCGCTCTAGCCAACCTGATCTCGGCTGAGTCCCATGAGTCCGAGGATCAGGGCGGGGAACCAGCACAGCTCCCGGTCACGATAGCGTGCCACGCAGAGTAGCTTATCGTCCCTCTTGGCGGGATCACTTCCGCTTCCACTGGGCAGCCGTCCCAGAAAGCCATATGACGGTCCTGAGAGAAGATTGGAAGAAGTTCCTCCAGGGACGACCAGGAGACGCCTTTCCCCCTTGCATCAGAAATCAATATTCTTTAACATAAGGGTAATAATCTGAGCGGAGATATGGATGTATCTAGAGGAGAGACTTCGATGGATAGCCTTCAACAACAAGTCCTGAGTCTTCTCAGTGAAGATTGGAAAAGCCGTATAGAGATCGTCAGAGAAACTGGTGCATCGGAACATGAAGTGCAAGTCGCACTGAACGAGCTACAGGATCAAAGCGAGACTACCTATGGTCCTGTAGCAGGATTGAAAAAGGCTCGAATGTACAGGCTTAAGAGCTGCTCACAATCATCCTCTCCCCCATCTTCAACGCTGCAATTCCCCCTGGACGAAAGTCCCACTCGTCCGACCCGCCTGCCTCAACTGATTTGCCTTGGTCTTCAAATCCTGGCGCTGCCGTTTCGCCTGCTGGTAACGACTCATTGGCTTCTGCTGTACAGCTTGAGTTTGCCCAGCAGGAAGGAATGACCCCGCATCAGGACTCGTGTAGTCAACTCCACCACCGTCAGGGGAAGGTCTTCATAACGCTCCACCTGACTGTCCAGGACCAAGAGAGCCGCCAGAACGTCAGCCGCAGCCCCGTGGGCACCCTCGTGTTCCATCCCGCAGAAGAACCTGAGTGCCGTTCTGAGGTCTCGGGGCTCTCGCTTGTGGAAGATCCGGCACGGATCGATGATGTGTCGCCCCTCTACGGAGAATGGCACCTCCGCACGCTTGAACTCGTTGACCAGCATCCTGAGATCGAAGATCCAGATGTTGTAGCCGCAGAGGTCACAACCCTCCAGGTACGTCGCCAGGCTGCGAGCGATCTGACGGAAGTAGTTCTCGTTCGCCACATCGGCGTCAGTGATGCCGTGGATGGCAGTGGCTTCGGCAGGGATCGGGATGCCGGGATTCAAGCGGCGGGTCTTGATCTGGTTGGTCCCGTCCGGGAGCAGCTTCAGAAGGCTGATTTCGACGATTCGGTCGGTCTGAACCCTCTTGCCCGTTGTCTCCAGATCAAAGACCACGAGCGGACGCTACAAGCGGATGTTCTTCAACATGGTCACACCTCGGGGTGGCTCATCAGCGAGCTACCAACAAACTTATTGTCGCACGACAGAGTGTCCTCCTAAAGTAGTGAAGGGTCTGAGCTTTCGGTTTCTCAAGTGCCATTGGTGGGTCTGAGAACGACGTGGGTATCTGCGAGGCGAGCCCGGCGATCGTCCAGCATAAGTGTGAACCCGTTCCCGGATGTTGGTCCGCTGGGACCGGACCTCGAAAGACTACACTCGGATCACCGAGCGGAGCTTAGGCTGATCGGTGGCAGTCACGATCCCAACTGGTCTTTCCCTTTTGCTCCCATTGTGGGTCAGGATAATCGCATCGAGCACCTTACCAGCATGCATATGGTCGTCGAACTCGCTAAGTGCGTCATCGATAGTCGCACTCCGACCCATCACCACATGCGAATGCATCCCCTCCTCGTGCCTCATGACCTCCTGGACGGGTCTCTCCTCCAGGATTCCCTGCCCATCGGCAAGCTGGGCAGCGAGCCAACGAGCCACCGTCTCGGAGGTCAGCAGTCCCATCAGGGTGTTGCCCGAGTAGACCGGTACTTGGGAGAACGAGCCATCGAGCATTCGTTTCGCTGCAACACCTATCGGGTCGGATGGAGAGCAGATCTCTACCGGGGGACGGAAGAGATCAACGAGCCTTACCGGCGATAGCAATTCATCCCGGATGATCTGGATGCGTAGGACGGTCGATTCGCTCGGGACGGCGAGGGGCTGCTCGTTCTTGTACTCGTGGACAAGGAAGTTCCGAAGCTCGCGGAGGGTCTTTAGCTGGTCCCTCAATCGCCTGACGGATCTATCTCGACTGACCGCCCTCCCAAGCAACTCGTTAAAAGTCGCAGACCTGTTGGCGTCCAGCATCCTCCGCAGGTGCTTCTCAATTGTGGCGAAGGAGTCGAGGAATCGTGAGGTTAGGTCGTCCATTGGGTGATCCTTGTCGGCTTACGAGAAGGCTCGGGGGAGGCTGCGGGACGAGGGCCACGGTTGTCGAATGCTCAGGGCTCGCATACCGGTCTTCAAGCAACTTCCTGGGAGATAAGCCAGCGACTCAGAATCGAGAGGACGTACCCTTTCTCTTTGGGTGTCAGGGCATACCCTTTGGGGATCGAGTGCCATTTCTCAAGGCAGCCACGGCAGCAGGTTGCAGTCCCGTGCTGAGCGACGAAGATCGGGTGGTTCCGCATCGGAGTCTGCTTGCCGTCATTCGGTGGATTGGCGGGGGCGAGACGCTCCTCGATGAATTTCTCCCCGTGCGACATCACAGTTTCCAGCCCCTTGCGCTCCAGGTATTCCCTTTCAACGGCACGGAGGTGGAATCGGCGACGGAAGGAGGAACGAGCCAATCTCTCGAAAACATGATCCAGATCGCTGTTCATCGTTCAAGCCCATTACATCAGGCTCTCTTGACCGAGCTTGCCCATGTGGTGCGCAGTCCTTCACTGGACTCCCCGGCAATTCAGGCTTCAGTGTCTTGCGAACCAGCTCCCAGAGAGGTGCGTCACAAAGAACCGAGCCGGTGGTGACTCCAACCAGGTCTGAAGTCCGGTCCTCATCGAACCGTCCATG
>Ga0208044_1001096_pt1 | contig 15893 bp, 14 predicted proteins | sample Sb_taG_8_FD_187712 | JGI IMG/M metagenome (GOLD analysis project Ga0208044, IMG submission 187712) | Peat soil microbial communities from Weissenstadt, Germany - Sb_50d_c_BC metaG (SPAdes) (version 2) | ecosystem: Environmental > Terrestrial > Soil > Wetlands > Peat | place: Germany... | reverse complement strand
CGCAGCTTTCCTGGGGCGCGGCTTTCCTGAGGGTCAGGCGCTCCGGCCTGGCCGCGCCGGCGTCCGGCCGGTCATGACGTATCCGTTGCCGAACGCCATCTCACGGACGCGGACGTCCTCGACCAGCTGCTCCAGGTGTCCCCACGGCCGGTCGAATCCGCTGAAGGTCCGCACGTACGGAGCATGCAGCATGCTGGTCATCATGTTGGCGGCCACCATCATCGGCGCGGCCCACTTGCCGCCGCCGGCCGCGACCCAGGCCCCCGGATGCAGCTTGGTCAGGACGTTCGCCAGCGCGCAGGGGGACTGCATGATGTCGTGGACAGCGCAGAAAAGAGCGGCGTCCGCGGTCAGAGCGATCTGGGCTTCCTCCGCCGAGGACTGCACGACCGTGACGTTGCGCCATCCCTGCGATGCGATGTGCTCGCGGGCCACCGCCACCATCTCGGGCGACTCCTCGATGCCGACGACAGCTCCCCGCGAGCCCACCTTTTCCCGCAGCAAGCCGCAGCACAGCCCGGTCCCGCATCCCACGTCGAGGACCACCTGGCCTCGGCAGAGCGGGAGCGCCTCGACGACCGCCTGGCGGTAGGGCTGGAACGCGCCGGTGTCACGGTTATAGGAGCGGGCGTGCTCGCCGTAGGCCGGCTGCCTCCCGGCCTGCCCGGCATGCCTGGCGGGCGAATCCGCCGTCGGCGCCGTAGTACGTGATGTGCCCATGGCTCGTCACCCGCCTTCGGTAGAGCGGTATCTCCCGGCGTGCTTCCGCATGCCCGGCCGTCGCAGGGTCCAAACTAGCCACGGCCCGCAGCTTCCGCGTAACCGATATGTGACCTTCACGTTACGAGCAATGGCCGCCATCCTGGCGGACGCCACCGGGCCCCGTCACTGGGAGCGGTCCGGGACCGGCCTGGCCGAGATCAGGCTCACGCCGCCGGGCGCGATCGTGGTGCTGTAGCTGCCGGTCACGACGCCCAGGGAGCGGCCTGTCCACAGATCGGTGACCCTGATCGCGCTGCCCAGTCCGAGCCGCGCCAGCCAGACCCGGAACGTCCGCCGCGCCGATGTGCCGGTGTTGAAGACGCCGATGTACCAGACCCCGTCGGGCTGCCGCTTGGCGAATACCTGCTCGCTGCCGCTGTCGATGACGCGGCGGGCGGCGATGCCGTCCTGATCGACGGCGATCACCGCTCGATTGCCGATTATGGCCTGATCGGCAGCTGTCAGGCGGGTGAGGTCGGTGCCGAGGATGAGGGGTGCGCCGGCCAGCGACCACAGGGCCATCATCGTCTGCCGCTCTGGCACCGTGAGGCCGTCACCGGCCCCGTTGCCGACCTCGAGCGAGTCCTCGTCGTTCCAGCCGTGCGGCCCGCCGTAGGGCTGCCAGCGGGCCACCGCGTCGAACCGGCTGGCCACGTTAGCCCAGGTGGTGAGCGGGTAGCTGCTGCTCCCCGCTTCGCAGGTGTAGCACTCGATGTCGGTGCCGGTGCGCCATCCGTCGGCCAGCGAGGACCACTGCGCGGCTTGCGACACAGCCAGGTTATTGGAAAGCTCCAGCAGGATCGGGCGCCCGGTCTGGCGCAGCGCCGCCGACCATGCCTCGATGTCGGGGATATCCCAGCTGCCCACTCCGTCCAGCTTGACGTAGTCGACGCCCCAGGAGGCGAATTCATCAGCCCAGCTGTTTATGTATTGCCGGGCGCCCGGCGAGCCGTAGTCAATGCCGTACATGTGCCCGCAGTTGTAGTTCATTTCCGTGACGGAGGTGTCGGCTATCTGGTTGGCGGTCTGCGATGTTCCCTTGATCGCGGTGTGTTCCCGCACGGCGTTCTCCGGGATCCCGGGCGTGACATACAGGCCGAATTTCAGGCCGTCGGCGTGCACGCGGCTGGCCACGGACGCGATCCCGCCCGGGAAGGCGGCCGGGTCCGGTATCCACCGGCCGTAGGAGTCGACGTCAGGCCCGTAGCTGTCGCAGGCCATCCAGAAATCATCGAGGTTGACGTACCGGTAGCCGCGTGCCGCAAGGCCGCTGGTCACCATCGCCTGCGCCTGCGCCTCGACGCTCGCGGCCGTGGGATGCTCGCGCAGGAAGCTCCAGCTGCTCCAGCCCATGGGAGGCGGTCCGCCCGTCGCGCGGTCGGTCTTTACCGCCGGGCCGTGCGCGGCCGTGGCCAGCAGCGCGATACCCAGGGCGACCGCGAGCCCGGCGACCGCCGCGGCCCATGGTCGCCGCACTGGTCAGCGCCCGCCGAGCACCGCGGCGAAACGCTCCCGGACCGTCGCCGCGGTCTGGTCAGGCGGCGCGTCCCAGACCTCGGCGTTGAAGATCTCCACCTCAACGTAGCCGTCGTATCCGGCCGCCGCCACGCTGGCCGAGATGGGCCCGAAGTCGATCACGCCGTCGCCGAGGTGGCCACGGCCGAGCAGGGTGTCCTGCGGCAGCGGCAGGATCCAGTCGCACACCTGGTAGCTGACGATCCGCCGCCCGGCGGAGCCGGCCCGGGCGATCTCGTCCATCAGCCGAGCGTCCCACCAGACGTGATAGGTGTCCACCACCACGCCCACGGCGTCGGCGGGAAACCGCAGCGCCAGGTCCACCGCCTCGCCCAGGCTGGAGATCACGCACCGGTCGGCGCAGAACATCGGGTGCAGCGCCTCGATGCCGAGCCGGACCCCGAGCCGCTGTGCCTCGGGCACGAGCTCGCCGATCGCGTCCGCGATCATGCGCCGGGCCACGCCGAGGTCCCGCTGGCCCGGCACCAGGCCGCCGCAGACCAGGACCAGCGTGTCCGTGCCGAGTTCGGCCGCCTCGGCGATGGCCGCCAGGTTGTCGGCCCGCGCGGCGCGCCGAGCGTCGGGGTCCTCTGGGGCGGCCCGGGTGAAGAAGCCGCCCCGGCACAGGCTGGAGACCCGCAGCCCGGCGGCGCGGACCGCCGCCGCCGCCTCGGCCAGCCCGGCTTCCGCGACCCGGTCTCGCCACAGCCCGATGGCCGGGATGTCATGCCGCACGCACAGCGCGACGGCGTCCTTCAGGTCAAGATGCTTGACCGTCGCCTGGTTCAGCGACAGCCGCTCCAGCCCGATCCCCGCCCGCTCCCCGCGAACGGCGTCGGTGGGCCCCCGGGTACCTTCTTGCGTACCCGGGGGCCCACCGACACCCTCGTTCCCGGGCGCGGTCACACGCGCTCCGGGCCGGCTAGGCGGGCGATCAGGGCCGTCATCCGCTCGACGGCCAGGTCCGGCTGGGTAAGCGCCCGCGCGCCGGCGGCCAGCTCGAACACCCGGATCAGGTGCCTGGCCGGCCGCTGGCGCTGCAGTCCGGCCAGCATCGCGAAATGCGGCTGCAGGCCGTTCAGCCAGGCCAGGAAGGCCACGCCGACCTTGTAGTAGTACGTCGGCGGCTCGAAGATCGCTCTGCTGAGCGGGACCGTCGGTCCCATGGCCGCGTCGTAGCCCGCCACGTCGCCAGCGTCCAGGGCCGCCAGCGCGGCGGCGGCCGGGGCGGTGATCGCGGCGAACGCCCCGAGCAGGGCGTCGCTGTAGCCGTCCGCGTCCCCGCGGATCAGCCCGGCGTAGTTGAAGTCGTCCCCGGTGTAGAGCCGGACCCCGGACGGCAGCCGGCGCCGCAGCGCCACCTCCTGGCCCGCGTCGAGCACCGACAGCTTGATGCCGTCCACCTGCCCGCCGGCCCGCTCGATCAGCTCGAGCACGGTCCCGGCGGCCGCGTCGAAGCCGGTGCTGCCCCAGTAGCCGCGCAGCGCGGGGTCGAATGCCTCGCCCAGCCAGTGCAGGATCACCGGCTGGTCGGCCTGCTTCAGCAGCTCGCCGTACACCTTCAGGTAGTCCAGGGGGCCCCGGGCGCGGGCGGCCAGCGCGCGGCTGGCCATCAGGATCACCTGCGCCCCCGCCGACTGGACGAACGACATTTGCTCGGCGTAGGCGCCGGTGATCTCGCCGAGCGTGTGGTCCTCGCCGTCGGCGAGCTGGTCGGTCCCCGCCCCGGCGGCGAGCGCCCGGGGCCAGCCCGCACCGGCCGCACCGGCCGCACCGACGGCGCGGGCCGCGGTCCTGGCGATCAGCTCCCGGGCCTGCGCCCAGGACAGCCCCATGCCGCGCTGCGAGGTGTCCATCGCCTCGGCCACGCCGAACCCGTGCGCCCACAAGTGATCCCGGATGCGCATGGTCGATTCCCAGTCGATGACGGGGTCTCCGCCGCCGCCCGCCGCGGGGGAGGGGGATGCGGCCACATGGGCGGCGGCGAAGACCTTCCGTCGGGCCGGCGGCGAGTACCCGGCCGCCCAGCCCGGCTCGGGGATGACCAGCGGCTCAGGCCGCCCGGGCAGCTGGATCTGCGCGGTCACCCCAGCTGGCACCCCAGCTGGCACTCTGGACGCCACCTCAGACCGCCAGCGGCGGCACGTCGAGCCGCCGGCCTTCGGCCGAGGACTGCAGCGCCAGGTTGGCCAGCTGCACACCCTTGGCCCCTTCGACCAGGTCCCAGGCGAACGGCCGGCCCTGACAGGCGCACTTCAGGAACAGCTCCCACTCCACCTTGAACCCGTTGTCGAAGGTCATGTTGTCCGGCACGTCCGACCACAGCGCCTGGTAGTCGATGGGGTCGGGCAGGTCGGGGTTCCACACTGGCATCGGCGTGGACACCCGGTGCTGCACGGCGCAATCGCGCAGCCCGGCCACCGCGCTGGCGATCGTGCCGTCCACCTGGAGCTCGAGCAGTTCCCGCCGGTTGACCCGGACCGTCCAGGAGGAGTTCACCGAGGCGAACGCCCCGCTGGCGAACTCGAGCACCGCGTACGCGGCATCGTCCGCGGTCGCGTCGTAGGGGCTGCCCGACTCGTCCCAGCGCCGCGGGATATGCGTGGTGCTCCTCGCGTACAGCGCGCTGACCGGGCCGAACAGGTCGGTCAGCAAGTACTGCCAGTGCGGGAACATGTCGAGCACGATCCCGCCGCCGTCCTCCGCGCGGTAGTTCCAGGACGGCCGCTGCGCCGGGATCTCGTCGCCCTCGAACACCCAGTAGCCGAACTCCAGCCGGACCGAGAGCACCCGGCCGAAGAAGTCGCTGCCAACAAGCCGCTGCAGCTTCATCACGCCGGGCAGGAACAGCTTGTCGTGGACCACCCCGTGGGTGATCCCGGCGGCCTTGGCCGCGCGAGCCAGCCGCAGCGCGCCGGCCAGCGAACCCGCCATCGGCTTCTCGGTGTAGACGTGCTTGCCTGCCTCGATCGCCTTCAGCAGGGCGACCTCGCGCGCGCTGGTGACCTGGGTGTCGAAGTAGACGTCGACGCCAGGGTCGGCCAGCACCTCGTCCAGAGAGGTGGTCCAGCGCTCCAGGCCGTGCCGTTCGGCGATGGCGCGCAGCCGCTCCTCGTTGCGCCCGACCAGGATCGGCTCGGGGTACACGGTGGTGCCATCCTCGAGCCGCACGCCGCCCTGCTCCCGGATGGCGAGCAGGGAGCGGACCAGGTGCTGCCGGTATCCCATCCGGCCAGTGACACCGTTGAGAGCGACGTGGATGACCTTGCGCGTCATGGAGATGGCTTTCGGTCGGTGACGAGTGCGATGCTAACCTGTTCTGTATACGCGGGAAAGTGCTTTCCCAGATTAGGCTGGCCCCGGATAATGGGTCAAGCGCGGGACAGCGAGGACGCGACGGTGAGGGAGGAGGCCGTGAGCCAGGCCCGCCAGGAAGCCGTGAGCCAGGCCCGCCCGGAGCTGACCCGGCCGCGGTCGCCGGGAATAAGGCCGGGAATAAGCCCGAGAATTAGCAGGGTGACCCTGCAGGACGTCGCGGACCGGGCCGGGGTATCGCTGACCACTGCGTCCCGGGTGGTGAACGAGGGCGCGCGCCGGGTCGGGCCGCGCCTGGCCGAACGGGTCAACCGGGCCGTCACCGAACTCGGCTACACGGCCAACTTGCAGGCCAGGGCCGTCGCCACCGGGCAGAGCACGATGATCGGCGTGGTCGTGCACGACATCGCCGACCCCTACTTCTCCTCCATCGCGGGCGGCCTGATCGAGGCCGCCGCCGCACGGCACCTGCTGGTCTGCATCTGGAGCACCTCAGCCACCGAGGCGGCCGAACGGGAGTACGTCGCGCTGATGCGCGCCCAGCGGGCTCGCGCGGTGATCCTGGTCGGCAGCCGGTCCGACGACGCCGGGGCCAGGGAGGCGCTGCGGGCCGAGATCGCCGCCTTCACCCGATCCGGCGGCCGGGCCGTGGCCGTCGGCCAGGACCTGCTGGGCGTGGACACGATCCTGCCGGAGAACGCCGCGGGCGCCGAGGCGCTGGCCCGGGCCATGGTCGCGCTCGGCCACCGCCGCTTCGCCGTGCTGGCCGGACCGCGCGGCCTGCTGACCGCACGCGACCGGCTCGACGGATTCCGCGCCGGGCTGGCGGCCTGGTCAGTGCCGCTGGAGGCGGCCCGGATCGTCCACGGCCCGTTCACCAGGGACGGCGGCTACGAGGCGATGAGCGCCGTCCTGGCCGCCGAACCGCTGCCGGACTGCGTGTTCGCGGTCACCGACGTGATGGCCATGGGCGCGCTGGCCCGGCTGCGGGCCGACGGCCTGCAGGTGCCCGCCGATATCGCGCTGGCCGGATTCGACGACATCCTCACCCTCCGCGATGCCTACCCGCCGCTGACCACCGTGCGGCTGCCGCTCAAGCGGATGGGGGAAATGGCGGCCGGCCTGGTCCTGGCCGAGGCCGCCGACACGGGCGCCGTCGCCCGCGCCGTCACGGGCCCCGACGCGGCCGCCGGGGAGCAGCAGCCGCGGGTCATCCCGGTGCCCGGCGAGGTCATCCTGCGGGAAAGCACCCTGCCGCGCCCGCCCGCTGACCACTCCGGCTGACCATTCCCAGCTGACCATTCCCGGCTGGCCACGCCCGCCTGGCTCTTGCGCATCCGGGCCCTGATCAGGTACGTTTCGCAGAAATTGGAAAGCGCTTGCCAATGTTGGCAGGCCGAGGGCAGGCCGACGGCGACCCTGCATCAGTAAGACTCCCTGGTTGACCGTCCACCCCGGTCCCGCGCATGATCCGTATTAAATGAGTGCTAACACCAGCCCAGCCAGCCCCTCGAGGGAGTGAGCCACATGAGCGAAGCGGCACACGTTCCGTTCTCGGAAACAAAGGCACCTGAATCCGCGGAGCGGCTGCACCGCGGGGCGCTGGGCCTGATCGACATCTCCGCCTCGACGATGGCGAACATCGGCCCGGCCTACAGCTTCTACTTCGGCTTCGCGGGGATCGTGCTCTTTGCCGGCCTCGCCTCGCCGCTGGTCGTGCTCGTCGCCGCCGTCGCCATCGCGCTGCTCGGCAACACGCTGTCGGAGTTCTCCCGGGCGCACCCGTCGACCGGCGGCTTCATCACCTTCGTGGGCAAGACCTTCGGCGGCACCAGCGCGGTGACCACGGCGCTGCTGTGCGGCGCCGGCTACATCATCGCGATCGCGGGTGTCATGGTCATCTCGGGCGGGTTCCTGTCGATCATGCTGCAGTTCTACTTCAACGTGAGTATTCCCTGGATCATCTTCTCCGCCGTCTTCACCGCCGGAGCCATGGTCATGATGTTCCGCGGCGTGGCCGTGTCGACCAGGCTGGCCGGCTTCTTCTTCGCCTTCGAGCTGACGGTGCTGCTCGTCGTGTCGATCGCCGTGCTGATCAAGAACGGCGGCCACCTCAGCGCCGTGCCGTTCCAGCCCAGCCACCTCACGAACCACTTCCACGGCCTGGCCCTCGCTTTCCCGCTGGCCGTCTACCTGTTCATCGGCTGGGAGAACTCGGCGGCGCTGGCCGAGGAGACCACCAACCCCCGGCGCAACGTGCCCCGGGCCGTGTTCCTGTCGATCGCCCTGATGGCCTTCACGTACCTGCTGCTGGCCTACGCCACGGTCACCGGCTTCCACTACAACGCCACGGCGCTCACGGTCCCCCTCGTCCCGTTCATCGCGGTCGCCCACAGCGTGGCGGCCTGGCTGGCCTTCATCGCGTACCTGGCCGGGCTGACCTCCACCCTGGGCGTGCTGATCGCCGCGGTGAACTCCCAGTGCCGGCTGATCTTCAACGCCGGGCGCGAGGGCCTGCTGCCGAGCTGGATCGGCCGGGTCCACCCGGTCCGCCGGACGCCGGTCAACGCCATCATCGCCTTCGTCGGCATCGCCGGGGCCATCACCCTGGGCTGGGCGCTCGGCCACTGGATCGGCGGCCACAGCAACGGCCTGGACGCGCTGAACTTCTTCTTCGAGGCCAGCACGATGGGCACGATCCTGATCCTGTTCGTGTACCTCGCGGCCAACGTGGCGCTGCCGTTCTACTACCGCAAGTACCGGCCGGCCGAGTTCAACCCGGTCAAGCACATCGTGCTGCCGGCCCTCGGCGTGGTCGCGATCGCCGTCCCCATCTACTACCTGTTCAGGCCGTCGCCGCCGATCCAGCCGTACAACTGGTTCCCGTGGGTCGCGGTGGGCCTCGTCGTGGTGTTCATCCTCTACTCGATCTGGCTGGTCAGGCGCGACCCCGGCCTGGGCGACCGGGTCGGCTCGATCATCGCCGACGAGTAACCCCGAACAGCCGACGAGGCGACGAGCAATCCAGAAGGATCTCTCATGACCGACACCGCCGTCCGGGCCGGCCAGACGGACAGCGCGCACCCGGCGCATCCGCTCGACCCGGCCACCGCGGCCGAGTACCTGGCGGGCCGGGACATCATGGCGGCGGCCGGCCTGCTGGCCGAGCCCGTCAGGTTCGCCTACTACGGCCTGGAGGAGGCGCCCAAGGATGAGGTGCTCGCCGACCGGAAGGCCATGGATCGCCGCCTGCGCGCGTTCCTGGTCAACCGCGACACCGGTGAGTCGACCGACGTGGTGGTGTCGCTCACGCACGCCGAAGTCGTCAGCGCGCGCCGTCTCGACCCGGGTAAAGACGGCCAGATGCCCATCCTGGAGAGCGACTACGCGGCCGTGGACGAGATCACCAAGGCCGACCCGCAGTGGCGGGCCGCGATGGCCCGCCGAGGGTACCAGGACGTCAGCCAGATAAGGACCTGCCCGATCACCGCGGGCATGTTCGGGGTGGCCGACGACGACCGGCGGCGGATGGTCCGCGTGCTCGCCTTCGTCCAGGCCCGCGAGCACGACCTGGCCTGGGCGCACCCGGTCGACGGCGTCGCCGCCTACGTGGACCTGGTGGAGAAGAAGGTCTTCAAGGTCACCGACGAGTTCGAGCTCCCGGTGCCGGCTGAATCCGGCGACTACGACGACGAGGCCGTGCGCGGCCCGCATCGCACCACGCTGAAGCCCATCGAGATCACCCAGCCGGAGGGGCCGAGCTTCACGCTGGACGGGCACGCGCTGCGCTGGCAGGACTGGTCGATGCGGATCGGCTTCGACGCCCGCGAGGGCCTGAGCCTGCATCAGGTCAGCGTGAACGGGCGCCCGGTGCTCTACCGGGCGTCGATCCCGGAGATGGTCGTGCCCTACGGCGACCCGAAGTTCCGCTACTGGCAGGCGTACTTCGACACCGGCGAGTACCTGGTCGGCAAGTTCGTCAACTCCCTCGAGCTCGGCTGCGACTGCCTGGGTGAGATCGCCTACCTGGACGCCACCGTGACCGACGACACCGGCCAGCCCCGTACCGTACCGAACGCGATCTGCATCCACGAGGAAGACTTCGGCATCTTGTGGAAGCACACCGACATCTTCAACGGCTCGGCCGCCTCCCGGCGCCAGCGCAGGCTCGTGGTGTCCTACTTCACCACGGTCGGCAACTACGACTACGGCTTCTACTGGTACTTCTACCTGGACGGCACCATCGAGTGCGAGGTCAAGGCGACCGGGGTGCTGTTCACCTCGGCCCAGCAGAGTGAGCACCCGTACTCCACCGAGGTCGCGCCCGGCCTGGCCGCGCCGTTCCACCAGCACCTGTTCAGCGCCCGGCTGGACATGACCGTGGACGGGCTGGCCAACGCGGTGGAGGAGGTGGACGTCAGCGGCCTGCCGATCGGGCCGGACAACCCGTACGGCAACGCCATCGCGCAGACGGTGACCCGGCTGACCCGCGAGTCGCAGGCGGGCCGCCGCGCGGACGGGTCCCGGGGGCGGACCTGGCGGATCGTCAGCACCGAACGGTCCAACCGGTTCGGCCGTCCCACCGGTTACACGCTCTACCCGGAGTCCGCCCCGGTGCTGCTGGCCGACCCCGCCTCGCCACTGGCCAAGCGGGCCGGGTTCGCGGCCAACCACCTGTGGGTCACCCGGTACGACCCGGCCCATCGCTGGCCGGCCGGCGACTTCGTCAACCAGAACCCGGGCGGAGCCGGCCTGCCCGCCTTCATCGCCGGCGACCAGGACATCGACGGCGCCGACATCGTCGTCTGGCACACGTTCGGCCCCACTCATGTCCCGCGTCCGGAGGACTGGCCCGTCATGCCGGTCGCCCGCTGCGGCTTCGTGCTCAAGCCGACAGGGTTCTTCGACCGGAACCCCACCCTGGACGTGCCGCCCCCGGCCGGCCACTGCTCCGGCGGCTGACCGCCTTCCGGTAGCACCGCGGACCGGACGGTGGGACACTGGGTGCGTTCGGCACGGCCAGGTGCGGCCGCAGGGAGCGTCGATGATCACGGGTCAGGATTGGCAGGGCGAGCCCGCCCGCGCGTTTACCCGCACACTTAGCGTCGGTACGCTCACCAGCGCGCGTAGCGGGCCGACCGTGCTGCGGATCGCGCTGGGCACGCAGCTGCGGCGGCTGCGGGAAGCCAGCAACCTCACCACCGCGCAGGCCGCCGAGGCCATACGCGCTACTCACTCCAAGATCAGCCGCCTGGAGCGGGGGCGCAGCGCCGCCAGGCCGCGCGACGTGGCCGACCTGCTCAGCCTGTACGGGGTCACCGACGAGGCCGAACGCGAGAAGCTGCTGGCCCTGGCCCGCACGGCCAGCGCCCCGGACTGGTGGCAGCAGTACAGCGACATCCTGCCCAGATGGCTCGAGCTCTACATCGGGCTGGAAAAGGCCGCTTCGGTCATCCGCACCTATGAGGTGCAGTTCGTCCACGGCCTCATGCAGACCGAGGACTACGCCCGCGCCGTCATCCTCATCTCCAACGCCCGCGCCTCCGCTGAGGAGATCGAACGCCGGGTCAGCCTCCGGATGCAGCGTCAGGAGCTCCTCGTCCAGCCCGACGCCCCGGAGCTGTGGGCCGTGCTGGACGAGGCGGCGCTGCGCCGGTCCCCGGACGGCCCGGCCGTGATGCGCGCCCAGCTGAAACACCTGCTGCAGCTCACAGACCTGCCCAACGTCACCTTGCAGATCGTCCCGTTCGACGTCGGCCCGCACGCCGCGGCCGGCGGTCCGTTCACCATCTTGCGGTTCCCCGAACCCGACCTGCCCGACGTGGTCTACCTCGAGCAGCTCAACAGCGCGCTTTACCTCGACCAGCCCGACGACGTCACCGACTACGTGACCGTCATGGACCAGCTGTGCGTCCAGGCCGCCACGGGCACCGCCAGCAAAGACATGCTCAGCGCGCTCCTGGCGCAAGCCTAGGCCCTAATGTGCTCTGCAGTTCCTGTGCCCACTACGCTCACTCCATTCCCTGACATAACACCAAGAGCGGAGAAGTCACCCGTGACCGACAGCTCGTCCGTCTCCGGCCACAACGCGCCTAAGCTCGACACGTCCGTGCCGCACTCGGCCCGGGTCTGGAACTACTGGCTGGGCGGCAAGGATCACTATCCGGCCGACCGCATGGTCGGCGACCAGGTCATGGCGATGTTCCCGGATATAACCCGCCTCGCGCGAGCTGACCGGGCGTTCCTGGGTCGCGCGGTTCGGTACCTGGCCGGCGAGGCGGGGATCCGCCAGTTCCTGGACATCGGCACCGGCCTGCCGACCGCCAACAACACGCACCAGGTCGCCCAGGCGATCGCCCCGGAATCGCGCATCGTCTACGTCGACAACGACCCCCTCGTGCTTGTGCACGCCCGCGCCCTGCTCACGAGCACCCCCGAGGGCGCCTGCGACTACATCGACGCCGACCTGCGCGAGACCGACAAGATCCTGGCCCAGGCGGCCCAGACGCTGGACTTCACCCGGCCCGTCGCGCTCATGATGCTGGGCATCGTCGGCCAGATTCCCGACTCCGACCACCCGCAGTCGGTCATCGAGCAGCTGATGAGCGTCCTGCCGTCCGGCAGCTATCTCGCCCTCAGCGACGGCGTGAACACCAGCGAGACGTTCACCGAGGCCGTCCGCCACTACAACGAGAACTCCGCCAACACCTACCATCCTCGCAGCCCTGAGCAGCTCACCAGCTTCTTCGACGGCCTCGAGCTGGTAGAGCCCGGGGTAGTGGAGCTGACCCGCTGGCGTCCCGGCGACACTCCCTTCCCCGACGCCGGCCAAGTGCCCGGGATGTGCGGAATCGGCCGCAAGCCGTAGTCCGGGATCGTGTTCCCGCTCTGAGCCATTGCTGACCACCGCGGCGGTAGTACTCAACGGCGCAATTCGTCCCGCAATTCGCGCTTGAGGATCTTGCCGAGCGGGTTGCGGGGCAGTTCGTCCCGCAGCTCGAGCCGCTCGGGCAGCTTGAACGTGGCGATGCCGAGGCCGCGCAGGTACGCCACGATCTCGGCCAGCGTCACGGTCTGGCCGGGACATCCGCTGGTTCGAGTTCGACCCGACCTACGTGCTGCACTGGACCAACGCCTACGAGGAGGGCGACGAGATCGTCGTCGACGGGTTCTTCCAGGGCTGCCCGGAGCCGGCCGACGCCGGCCCGAACGGCCCGAAGGAGAAGATGTTCCGGTTCCTGGCCCAGGACATCATGCAGACCCGGCTGCACCGGTGGCGGATGAACCTGGTCACCGGGGCGACCAGCGAGCAGGACCTGTCGGACAGCTGCACCGAGTTCGGCACCATCAACAGCGGATTCGGCGGACGGCCCTACCGGTACAATTACGCTGCCACCAACGAGCCGGGCTGGTTCTTGTTCAACGGGCTGGTCAAGCACGACACGCTGACCGGCCGCGAGGAGCGGTACCAGTTCGAACCGGGCGTGTTCTGCAGCGAGGTCGGCGTCGCTCCGCGTGTGGGCGGGACCGGGGAGGACGACGCGTATCTAGTGACGCTCACGGTCGATGAGAACCGTGACCTGTCCGAGTGCGTCGTGTTCCGCGCCAACGACGTGGGCCGGGGCCCGATCGCGTGCGCTGCGCTCCCTGAGCGGATCGCGAGTGGCACGCACAGCTGCTGGGCGCCTGGTGAGTCCATCCAAGGCTGGTGACCAGCGGGGTCTGAACCCGTAAAAACCATGAGCCGGAGATGACCGAGACGTCAGATAACAGCGAGACGCCTGATAACGCTGAGGCACACGAGCCAGGCAACACGGAGAACTCCAACGCCATCGCCCTCGGGCTGATCGGCGACGAGTGGAACCTGACCATCGTCAGGCTGGCCATCATGTCCGGCGTGCGCCGGTACAAGGACTTCCGCGACCGGCTCGGCATCGCCAACTCGGTGCTGACCGTGCGGCTGCGCCGCCTCACCGAGGCCGGCGTGTTCACCATGTCCCAGTATTCCGACGCGCCGCGCCGGTACGAGTACGTGCTCACCGAACGCGGCCGCGACCTGTGGAAGGTGCTGCTGACCATCTGGTCGTGGGAAGCCGTCTGGGTGACCGAGCACATCGAGCCGATGCCGCCGATGTACCACACCGAGTGCGGCGAGGAGTTCTCCCCGGTCATGTACTGTCAGGCCTGCGGCCAGCCGGCCGGAATCCGGGACGTCCGGGGCACGTTCGGGCCGAGCGGCGGCTTCGACCGGTCGGTCCCGCGCGCCACCACCAGGCGCCGGTCCGCCGGCGGCTCGCCCGGTCCCGGCCTGGTGCCGCAGACGATCGAGCTGATCGGCAACCGCTGGTCGGCCTCGGCCCTGGCGGCCGCGTTCCTCGGCGCCCGGCGGTTCACCGACATGCTGGTGATGATGGGCGCGCCGCCGACCATCGTCTCGGACCGGCTGCGCACGTTCTGCCAGATGGGCGTGCTCCAGCCGGTCCTCACCAAGGCGGGCTCGGGCCGGGTCGAGTACCGGCTCACGGACAAGGGCCGGGCCTTCTTCCCGCACGTCATGGTGATGCTCGACTGGGGCGACCGGTGGTTCCGCGCGCCCGAGGGGCCGGCCATGCTGCTCACCCACACCAGCTGCGGCGGCGAGTTCCACCCGGTCCTGCACTGCTCGGCCTGCCAGCGCGAGCTGCACGGCTCGCAGGTCCAGGTCGGCGGCGACCCGCCCAAGGGCAAAGTGACGCCTTAGACAGCAGCACGGGCCGCCGGCTTCTCGACCGCCCGGGCCAGGCCTGAGGTCATCCAGGTGAGCATCGACGGGACCTGTGCCCGCCAGGTCGCCATGGTGTGGCCACCCCCGGCGGTGAGCGTCAGCGGCACCTCCGGCTGCCGCAGTCGCAACTCCTGCCAGAAGACCTCGGCATTGGCCACATCCTGCCTGTCGTCCGCGCCCGCGCCTAGCCAGAACCGGGGGATGACCACGCCGGCGGGCAGCGTCTGGACCTCCTCGAGCGGGGTGTTCTCCTCCTGCAGCCTGCGGTTGCCGCCGAACGGGCTGACCAGGCGGAGAGGTTCGGCCAGCTGGTTGTCGGACGGCTGGAAGTAGCCGCTCAGCACCGCGGCGAATCCGTAGCGGCGCGGGTAGCGCAGGGCCATGTTCGCGGCGCAGAACCCGCCCTCGGAGTAGCCGGCCACGCCCCAGGCCGAGCCCGGCCGCTGCACCCGCAGCATGCGCGCGATCTGGTTCGGCAGGTCCACCGCCAGATAGGTCAGGTCCTGCGGGCCGCCCACCTGGTTCAGGCACTGCAGCGAGATCCTCGCGCCGCCGTTCGCGTCCGGCATGACCACCACGGCGGGCTGAGCGAGCCTGTCCGCAAGCAGGTGGTCGTAGGTACCTGTTACGCCTACCACGGTGATCCAGTCCTCCGGCTTGCCCGGCTGGCCGTGGATGAGCTCGATCACCGGAAACCGGTACGCCTGGTATCCCGGCTGGAAGTACTGCGGCGGCAGGTAGACGTACACCACCCTGGTGATGTGGCTGCGCGGGCCGGTCACCATCAGCCGCAGCGTGTATCCCTGCTGCTGCGCCAGCCTCAGGTGGGTACTGCTCCCGTCGAGCGTGCCGGGCCGCGTGCCGGACTGCGAGCCGGAGGCGAGCGTAATGTCGGGCACCCGGGACGCCGCGCTGACGCCCTGGTTGGTCATGTCCGCCAGCACCGCGCCCCAGGTCTGGTAGTAGCCGTAATACTTGTTCACGGCCAGCACCCCGAACAGCATCGCGGGCATGAAGGCCAGGCACGCGGCCATGACGCGGAAGGCGGTGTGACGGGCGGTTATCGTCGGCCACATCAGCCCGCCGAATATCACCACAAGCAGGACAAATAGCGCCGTGCTCTGGGGTTCTAGCATTCCGGGCCCCCGTGTCCCCCGCACTGCCCCCTGGCCGGCGGGTCCTACCCATACGGAGTAGGCCCAGCGCCTGGTGATACGCCCGGTTACCGCCGCGCGGGCGGGACGGCTTCGGCCGGGTCGGCTTCGGCCGGGCTCTCGGCTTCGGCCGGGTTCTCGGCTTCGGCCGGGTCGGCGTCAGCCGGGTCGGCGGTGGGCGGCCGGCCGCGGGGACGCATCGGTCCGGCGTGGCGAGGCAGCCGGCCGGCCTCGGCGAGCGCGCGGCGCAGCAGGAACTCGATCTGGGCGTTGGTGCTGCGCAGCTCGTCGTTAGCCCACCTGGCCAGGGCGTCGTGCACGGCCGGGTCCAGCCGCAGCAGTATGCTCTTGCGCTCGCTCACGCGGAAACCATGCCCGTCGTA
>Ga0208044_1001091_pt1 | contig 15965 bp, 8 predicted proteins | sample Sb_taG_8_FD_187712 | JGI IMG/M metagenome (GOLD analysis project Ga0208044, IMG submission 187712) | Peat soil microbial communities from Weissenstadt, Germany - Sb_50d_c_BC metaG (SPAdes) (version 2) | ecosystem: Environmental > Terrestrial > Soil > Wetlands > Peat | place: Germany: Weissenstadt... | reverse complement strand
ACACCCTACCGCCTCGCGGCTTCGGAAGGCGGGAAGGGGCCAACCACGAATCTGTCCCTCACTTCGCAAGTCGGCTGGCTCCTTGTCGCAAGCCGCACAGCGGCGGCATGTCGTAGCCTGGCGGCGTCAGCCCCAGGTTCATGGAGCGACGACACTCCTCATTCCCCCCTCCCAGCCGCGCAGCGGCGGCATGTCGTAGCCTGGCGGCGTCAGCCCCAGGTTCATGGAGCGATGCCTCTGCTCATTCCCCCCTCCCAGCCGCGCAGCGGCGGCATGCCGCCGCTGCGCGGCTGGGGGAAACGTGGTCCTCATCGCCGTGGCTCAAGACCGTGGGCTCTCGCTCCCGGCCCATCCCCGGCCGCCTCGCGGCCTTGCAGTTTTGCCCGGAGTGAGCCGGCATGATATGCCATGGACTCTCACGATCCCGTAAGCCGCCCCTGCATCTTCACCTTCTGAGACGCGTACCTCTGGCCCTTGCCGGCGAACAGCGACTGGATGTCGAAGCCCCCCGCGACCAAGGCGTCCACGGTCCCCACCTGGAGAACCGGACTCCTCGTGCTGACGTTCGCCACGGGAAGAATACTCTCTGCCTCGAGCTCGACTGAGACCGTGTCCCCAGCCTTCGGAGGTGTAAGCCGCTTCATCATGGAGTTGCTGGCCGTCGTCCAGTTGCTGATCACGCTGTCCAGCGCCATCAGTCCCTGGCTCGTGGACCCAGAAGTGGGTGTCTGGATAGAAGCAGCAACAGGATTTATGGAGCCTGCGGTACCAGAACCCGGCGCGTTGACCTTCACAATCGCATGGTTCGCCGAATCGGTGCCCACAGCCTCGGTGTGTCCGACTCCGTTGCTCGCCAAGGTGAAGGAATCGAACACGCTGAAGACGTCGAGCGGTCCACCGGCGGCGGCCGTGGGATCGACGAGGTTGGCATCCTGCAAGGGACCCACACTCGGGCCTGGGTAGGACGTTCCGGGCCCCTGGTAGGCCACAAGGTCGGAAACCAAGAGATTGGCCACGGGTGTGCCCAGGCCGGTCACCAGGTTATAGCCGGACCCGGCAGTGTAGCCATTGTTGCCGCTGGCGATCACGTTGTAATCGCTCTGCGGCAGGCTGTAGAGGGCTTGTTGAGTATCAGTCGGGCTTGTGCTGTTCAAAGTCGACCCGCCCGCGGCCGCTCGACCTTGATTGATCAGCGCCAGCAAGCCCGACCAGGCGGGGGCCGAGAGGCTCGTGCCTCCCACGATCTCGAACGGGTTGCTGGGGTCGAGGTTGTAGGGATCGGCGATCCAGGCTCCGGTCGCTGGGTCCGCAACCAGGGAGACGTCCGGCGTGGTCCGGCTGCCCGTCGATTGCACGCCTTGCTGATACGCTGGCTCAGGCTCGTAGAGGCTGATTCCACCCCCCGAGCCAATGAACGAACCCACGGAGCTGGAGTCATATCCCCAGCCCGTCTCGCTGTTGTAAGAGCCATCGGTGTTGAGCATGAGGCTCGTGCCGCCCACCGCAACGACATTGGGCGAGAAGGCGGGATACTCAGGATCCGCAGCCCCGTAGTCGCCCGTGCTGGCAACGAACGTCACGCCGGGGACATGGAAAACGCCGTCGTAGGCGGCCTCGTCGCTGGCGAAGACAGCCTGGCCTTCGGGGAAGCCCCAGCTCATCGACACCACCGACACACCGGGCTGACTGGCGGCCGTGGCCACGCTGGCCATGAGATCCGAAAGCGACTGGCTGTTGGCTTCAACCAGGATGATCTGGGCCCCGGGTGCAATGGCATGAGCCCATTCGACGTCGAGCGCTTCCTCCAGTTCCCAGTTATCGGTGCCGGGGCCACTGGGGTCTGTGCTGGGGAGGGACGTGGCCTGGCCGTACTGGTTAAGGACGGTCAGAAACGAATACGCCGGCCCGTACTGGTTGTAGAGCGTAGGTCCGGAGGTCGTCAGCCCGAACTGAGAGTCGAAGGCGTCAAGCGACTGGAAGATGCTCGGGTCGTCGTAGGCATCGACAATGGCGATGGTCTGTCCGGTGCCGTCGAGTGAGAGCTTGCTGATCCCATAGGCGGCCCGAATCTGCGCGGGCGTGTACGCGACCGTGCCCGAGGGCGCGGCGAGCGTCAGGGTATTGGCGATACCGTTACCACTGACCGTCATCGTGTCGACGATGACCGCCGCGTTGAGCGCCGCATTGCCGCTCTCGGCGAGCTGTGCGGCCGGAGCATAGATCGTGCCGGTCATTCCCGAGGCGTTGCCGCTTATGGTCATGACCTTGGAGTTGTCGCGGGTCTGGAAGATCACAATCCCCGCATTGGTCCCGGTAGCCGGCGGGCTCAGGCTGTACGAGCCGTTGCCGCTGAGCGTGATGCTGCCATAGGAGCCGCCCGTGCTCGGGTACGCGCTTCCGGCATTGACGATCATCACCCCCGAGCCGCTGACGCTGGCGTTGCCCGAGACGGTGAAGCCCCCTCCTTCGATGATGTAGATGCCGCTACTCAGAGTGAGCGTGCCGTTTCCAGAAACGCTGATCTGGGTGTAGATGCCGGGCTTGATCGTCGCCGCCGAATTGCCGCTGAGGCTCTCGGAGCCGTAATTGGTCAGACCGGACGTGCTCGGCGGCGCGAGCGACGCCAGCGGGTCGGGAACGGGCGCCGCTCCCGTGACCGGTGCGGGGCTGAAGCTGGCGTTGCCGCTCTTCTGGACGCCGCCGTGCACGTCGATCACGGACGCTTTGACCTGGGCGTTGCCGCTGGCCGAAAGGGCGGTCGACGAGTTGGAATCGACGTAGACGCCGCCGGTGAGGTTGATGCTCGCGTTTCCCGAGAGGCTGAGGGCCCCGCCCGCTGACGGATCGAGCACGATGACCGACTGGCCGATCGTGATGGAGCCGGTGCTGGCGCTGCTGGTGAGGAAGTTGGTGTCTCCGGAATAGGTAACTTTGATGATGTGGCTGCCGACCGCCAGGCTGGTCGTCGAGAATGTGGCTGTGCCCGACGAAAGCGCGACGCCGCCGGGCGTCAGGTCCGTATTGGTCGTCGTGTCGAAGAAATCGACGCTGCCGGTCGGCGTGCCCGAGCCCGGCGAATAGGCCGCAACGACCGCCGTGAAAGTCACGGTCTGCCCTACGTTCGCGAAGCTCGGGGTGGCGCTGACGGAAGTCATCGTGCTGTCCTTGTTGACCACTTGGGTGAGACCCATTGAGACGGGACTCGCGCTGAAGTTGCCATCGCCGCTCGTGTAAGCCGCGGTGATCGTGTGGGTGGCCGTACCCAGCGTGCTGGTGGTGAAACTGGCCTGGTCCAGGCCGTTGACGATGCTCAACGTCCCCGTGCCGATCGACTGGCCGTTGTCGCAGAAGGTCACCGTACCGGTGGGGCTGGCCACGGCCGTGCTCCCAGGGCCGACGACGGAGACCGTGGCCGTGAACGTCACCGCCTGACCGTACACCGATGGGCTGAGGGAGGTCGCAACCGTCGCGCTCGTACTGGCTTTGTTGACCACGTGGGTGACGGCCGCGGAGGGAGAGCTGGGAACGAAGTTGCCATCGCCGCTGGTGTAGGCCGCGGTGATCGTGTGGCTGGCCGTGCTGAGCGTGCTGGTCGTGAAGCTCGCCTGCTCCTGGCCATTGACGACGCTCAGCGTCCCGGTGCCGATCGAGGTGCCGTTGTTGTAGAAGGTCACCGTGCCGGTCGGAGTGGGATCGATCGTGGTGGGCGGCAGCGCCACGGTCACCGTGGCCGTGAACGTCACACTCTGGCCGGAGACCGACGGGGAAGGCGGGGCGGAGAGGGTCGTCGTGGTCACGGCTGGCTGGACGGTGAGAGTCAGGTTATTGGGATTCAGCGCGGGATCGAGGATCAGACGGTTCCCAAGCACAATGCCGTTGTAGAAGCCGAAGTTCCCGGCGGCCGAAGCGAAGGTCAGCACCTGAAAGGCGTTGCCCAGCACGGGCTGAAAATTGTTGATCGTGGCCACGCTGAGTGTGCCGCCGAGCGAGGCCTTCCCCGAGACAGCGAGCTGATCGTACTGACTGCCGGCTGACGTGCCTCCCAACTCGATATTGAGGCTGCCGGTAGCCGTCTGGGTGTAAGTGCCGTTGATTGTGAGCAGCCCGGCGGCGCCAGTGCCGCCGGGAACGACTTGGCCGCCGCTGATGACCGAGGCGTTGATGGTGCCGGTCCCGGAAAGGGCGCCGCCATCGATGCTGAGGGGGCCGCCGTTAATGGATCCCCCATTGAGGACAGTGGTGCCTGCGGACTGGGTGTAGCTGCCGACGCTGAGAGTGGTACCAGAACTAACCGTCACCGTCCCTGAGTTGGCGGCAGTGGATAGAAGGCTTAGTGTACCCCCCTGCAGCGACGTTGTGCCGCTGGCTGTCTCGGTGAACGCCGCCTGGATGACCGAGTTGCCGACGGCGCCGGCCACCTGGGTCAAGCTCCCCGCGTTGCTGAAATACGTCGCGCTGCCGTCGCTGTAAATCGTCGCATTGGTCAGGATCGTGAAACTGCCGCCCGGCTGGTTGTCGATGCCGGCGCCATCCTGCAGGTACAGGCCGTAGCTCCCGAAGTTACCACCCCAGAAGCTCGCCGCTCCCGCGTTCTGCAGCACCACGCCCTGCAGCGTCTCGTTGGCGTTGCCGCTGGCATCGCCCAGATCGAGCGCCGCACCGGTAGCGATGTCCAACGACCCGCCTCCTGAGACCGTTCCCCCAACCCAAGTGACGGAACCGTCGACCGTTAGTTCCCCCGCCGTGCTCAATGTCGCGCCGCTGAGCGTGAGGCCGCCGGCGATGGACGATGTTGTGTTGAGCGCGAGTGAGCCGTTCGAGATGTCAAGGGCCGACTGGCTTGACGAGATCGTCAAGCTATTGACCGCGTCGGACACGGACGTGTCATGTGTGACCGTGATGTTCGGCAGGTTGATGACCACGTCGTCGGACGGGCCGGGCAGTGCCCCGGTGCTCCAGTTCGACGGGGTATCCCAGTCGCCGCCGTTCGGATTGATCCAGGTGACAGTGGCCAGCAGCGTCCGATCTTCGAGCCGGTTCACCGCCGGCCGGAAGCCGTGACGGGGCGCGCGGCGGGGCGAGAGAAATGATGTCCCTGACGAGCGATGAATCGTCCGGCGCATGGGGCTTCTCCTGGGTTGAAGGCACTTGTCTCATGGGGTCAGGGAATCATGGACTTCGACGCAGACCCAGCGAACGGGACCATCGGTGTCCTTGAAGAACAGTCGGCGCATCCAAAGACGTACAGCGCCCGCGAACCTTCGGACATAGGCCCTGGACGAGTCCTCGCGGACCGAGATCAGCGATGAGACCCGTTGTGCGCCGAGTTATTGAAACCAGCGAAAATCCCTCTCACGTAAGGAGCGCTCATCTGATTTGACCGTCACGCCATGTGTGGCCCGCTAACCCGGCCACGCCCCCCCACCGCGTGCCGAGGACTGGCGTCCTGTTCGGCTCCCATCACGGTCGCCTTCTTGACGAAGAGAATTGGAGCCGACCGGGGCGCGGACCCCCCTTTGTCGAGTTGCCTCAACGGCTCAGGAAAAGAAGTCACGTGCTTTCTGCTGCTTCTAAACGACTTGGCGCGGAGTTTTGCGGAACCGAACGCGGAAATTGACTTGCAGTCCGAACATCGCCGCCTAGAATCATCGGGATCGCGACCAGCGTCTCCTATCACCTCGAGGCCGTAGCATGTCCACCAGTGCGAGGCAATCGACGACGACCGCCAGGAGCTTCAGTCCGTTTTTCGGCGACCTTGCCAGCGCGCGTAACGGCGACCTCGACGCGCTGGGACGGCTGCTCGAGTCGTTCCGCGTGTACCTCCTGATCATTGCCAACCGCGAGATCGACGACGAAATCCGGATCAAGAGCGGGGCATCAGATGTGGTTCAGGACACCCTGTGCGAAGTGCACCGCAAGTTCGACCACTTCCGGGGCCAGACCGAGGACGAATTCCGTGGATGGCTGCGGCGGGCGCTCTTGAATAACCTGCGGGACCTCACACGGCTGTATGCTCGGACCTCGAAGCGCTCTATTGGCGGCGAGGTATCGCTCGACGAGTCGCCGCAGGAAACGCTGGTCGATCCCCAGCTCACGCCGGGAGCCAGGCTTCTGGCGCGCGAGGAGGCGGAACGTCTCGAAATCGCCTTGAAACAAATGCCGGACGACTATCGCGAGGTTGTCGATCTTCGCTATCGACAGGACCTGGCGTTCGCCGAGATCGGCCGGCGCATGAACCGGTCGGGGGACGCCGCCAGGATGCTGCTGTTCCGGGCCGTCGAGCGGTTGCAGGAGATACTGGGGAGTGCCCGTGACACCACCCGACGAGCCGCGCGAGACTGAGTCCGAGCGAAGACTGGCTGAACGTCTCGCGGCCTTCGACGAGGCGGGGGAAGGCCAGCGCCAGGAGGCCGTCGCCGGACTGGACCCCAAGGAGTCAGACCGCTTGGAGCGTGCACTCGACCTGGCGAGTTGGCTCCGCCAGTTCTGGCGGCCCGAGGCTCCATCGGTCGCTGGCACCAGAGTCGGCCGGTTCGAGTTGGTGAAGGAGCTGGGACGTGGCGGCCACGGCGTCGTCTTCCTCGCGTACGACCCAGTGCTCAAGCGACAGGTCGCGATCAAGGTCCCCCGCCCCGAGGCGATCGACTCCCCCGACCTGAGGAGGCGGTTTCTCCGCGAAGGCCGTGCTGTCGCCAGGCTTGACCACCCCGGCATTGTTCCGGTCTTCGAGCTGGGAGAGGCCGGCCCGGTTTGCTACATCGCCTCGGCATATGTCGCCGGCCGAAACCTCGCGGAGTGGCTGGCCGGTCGGACAACGCCTCCCGAGCCAGTACTCGCCGCGCGGCTTGTGGCGGCAGTCGCTGACGCGGTCTATCATGCCCACGTGCGCGGCGTCCTGCACCGTGACTTGAAGCCGAGCAACGTCCTGCTCGAGATGGCGGAGGGCGGTGAGCACGATGGCGGCGGGAGCGACGTTTCGCTCCCCCCGCGCGTGGCTGATTTCGGTCTGGCGAAGTTGATCGCGCCGGGACGCGACACGACGACCATTGGAGCGCTGGTTGGCACCCCGCGCTATATCGCCCCCGAGCAGCTCACCGGCGACAGGCGGGCCGTGGGGCCCCAGGTCGACGTGTATTCCTTGGGCGTGATCCTGGCCGACCTGCTGGCTGGCCGGGCAGAGGGCGAGGACGCGGTCGAGTCGGCGATCGCACGTGCGCCGGCCGACCTGGCGGCTGTCCTGCGGAAGAGCCTCGAGCCCGACCCCCGCGACCGCTACCCCTCCGCCGCCGACCTGGCCGCTGACCTCCGCCGCTTCCTCGACGGCAAGCCGACCCGCGCCCGCCGCCCGCCGATGTGGCAGCGCGTCTGGGACCCGCTTCGCCACCATTCCGCGGCCCTGGTTGTCCTTGGTGTCTGCGCGGCCTGCGCCATTCTCATTCTTGGGTGACGTCGCTGGTACGAGGGTAGGCTTGAGGGTGCCCGACGCCTCTCGCAGCAGAAAGAAGCCCAAGCCTCCGCGCAGGAGTCGGCGGACCGACGTCATCTCGAATATGCGGTAGACATCCGGCGGGCCGAACAGTTGATCCGCGCCGGTCGGGCATTAGTCGCCCAGGGAATCCTGATGCGACATCAGCCCCGCCCCGGGGAGGACGACCTGCGCGAGTTCGCCTGGCATTACCTCCTGCGGCGCTGTCACAACGAACGGCGCACCCTCACAGGGCATCAGGACGAAGTCTATTCCGTTCAGTTCTCCCCACACGGCGACCTCCTGGCCAGCGCCGGGAAGGACGGCACGGTTCTCATCCGGGACACAAGAACGTGGCAGCCGGTCCAGAAGATCGCCGCATCTCGAACCGAGGTCAACGATGCGGCCTTTTCGCCGGACGCGACGACGCTCGCCACCGTCGATGACGACGGCAAGCTCAAGCTCTGGGATATTGCCACGGGCCAGTGCCAGATGGAGTGGCTGGCACATGCCGGCGACGCCTTGCGCGCCCGGTTCACGCCTGACGGCAAGAGAATCATCACAGCGGGTGGGAAGGACGGCCTCGTCAGGATCTGGGATCGATCGTCCGGTGCAGCGATCGGGGACATGCCCGGTAGAGGTTTCGCCCTGGCGCCGGATGGCGTCACCCTGGCCTCGTGGGGAGCTGGAGGAGCGCTGAATTTCTACAATTCATGCACGAGGGCCCTTATCTTCTCCAGGCGTGAACCCCCAGGGATAATGGACGCCGTCTTCTCGCACGACGGGACGAAGCTGGCGACCACCCACGAGGCAGACCAGACCGTCCGAGTCTGGGATGTTAAACCGGGCACCTTGGTGGGCGAGTTCCAGGGGCACAACGACGGCGTGTTCTCGGTGGCATTTTCGGCCGACGATCGAACAATCATATCCGGAGGCGACGATGCTGCGATCCGGTTCTGGGACGCGGCCACGGGCGTGCAGCGCGGCGCTGGCCAGGGACACGCCGGCCGCGTCTGGGGCCTGGCCCTCTCGCCGGACGGCCGTACGCTCGCCTCCGCCGGGAGAGACGGAACCGTCAAGCTCTGGGACTCCGAACCGCCCCTCCACCATCTGAAGGTTGCGGTCTCCGATCATCCCAGCATCGGGATTTCGTCGAACGGCCGGAGATTGTTGACACTGGAACTAGGGAAGAGCTCCTCGACGCTCCTGTCCGTCGCACGCTGGGACGTTCGCTCGGGCTTGCTCCTGGAACGAACACCGCTGCGCCTGTCTGGCCCCTTGACGGGTGCAGCCTTTTCCCCCGATGGCCAATGGCTGGCAATCACAACGATGGACAGGGGGCTCACACTCTGGAACTCGGCAACCGGCCGCCTTCAGGCCGTACTCGAACAGAGCCGGAGCATTGTCGTACCGCTGGGGTTCTCGCCGGACGGCCGCTACCTACTTCAGGGCGACCCTGGGGGGAAGTTGTCGCTCCGGGACCTTTCCAATGGACGAGTGATCGCCTGGCCATGGGAGACTCCACTCTGTGCGACTTTCACATCGTCGGGTGAAGTGATCGCCGTAGGGGGCGACAACCGCTTCCTCCAGTGGGACCCGAGAACAGGGCGATCGAAATCACACTGGGTCAGTCCAGCAGTTCACCTCGGCTCTGTGACCAGCTCTCAGGACGGCGGTATGCTGGCCACGCCGGACTTCTTCACCCACCGAGTTCACCTCTGGTCCGCTGAGACTCTCGAGCTGAAAAATGAACTGACGAGAGCTGTGCTCATCAACGGGGTACTTGCCTTTACACCGGACATGAGGACTCTCGCCTCAGCCGGGTCCGACCGAACAGTCACGCTCTGGGAGCTTGCGACAGGACAAGAGCTGATGACCCTGGGAGGGTTCACCGGCAAGATCTACATGCTTCGATTCACTGCCGACGGCAAGGTGTTGGTGGCGCTTAGTAGCAAAGGTCCGGGAGACCTCGGCCCATGGGAGGTCTTCCTCTGGGTCGCAGACGAAGACTGGCAGAAGCCTTGGCCACGCACCTTTATCCGGGATAAATAGGGGGACTGGGATGGCAGCGTGCGATTCCCGGTGAAAATCGTCAACAGGCCTCTGGTTCTGGAAGCGATCCTCTTGCGCCCTATCCCTGACGCGAAGAATCTTGGATACCCCTGGTACAACATGGCCAAGAACGGCCCCAGGGGTCCCATTCCACCCATCGATCCCAGTCGAGGGTGCGTAGCCAGGACATTCCTGACGGTTATAATGGGGATCAAGGAGGTGAATCATGAAGGAGGCTGCCCCGATTCCCGTGCAATTCACCATCACCTTGACGGCACTGGTTTACCCCGAGCCCGAAGCCGGAGGTTATTCGGCCGAGGTGCCGGCGCTGCCGGGCTGCTATACCCAGGGCGAAACCCTGGAGGAGATCCAGGCCAACCTCCGCGAAGCCGCCGAGGGATGGCTGGTCTCCGCGCATGACGAAGCCATGGACCGGCACTCCGCCGAGGAGGGGGCTGCGTGAAGCCAGTCTCCGGTAAGCGGATGTGCCAGATCCTGGGGTCACGAGGCTGGCGGCTGGCCCGCATCTCCGTCAGCCATCATATCTATCGACACCCCGACTCCGGCCGCAGGACCTCGGTCCCCGTCCATGGCAACGCCGACCTCAAACCCAGGACGCAGCGGAGCATCATGCGTGACGCCGGACTGACCGATGCCGACCTCTGACGGCCGGTGGGAACCTGCGTTCAAGGGCGACAACCGCCTGGTGTCGATCGGCCAAGCAAGCGGGTCGCCTCGGCGTACAAGACGAACCGAAGGGGCCAACCAGTTTCTGGCACCCCATCTCAGGCGACCAGTCCTTGTGAGGGCACTACGGCGCGCCGATGTCCTTGCCTTCGAACCGGGTCGGGTAACACGGAACACACCCCCACCCCCGAGCGGTGCCCCCGGCCAGAACCGCCTGGGCGAAACGTGCCAACTGCATTTCCTTTGTGCCACAAAGTAGGTGGCCCCTTCCGCGCTCCCTCCGCGGTTCCGAGCCAGTGGACCCAAGGGAGAAATGGACCTGATGGAGAAGCGTCAGAACAAAGCCGGTTGCTCGGGTGTTTGTCATTGCCACATTAGAATCTATGACAAAAATATGGTAGTACCACGGGGGCATTGATGGCTGCCGAACCTTCAGGAATCTCTACTTTTGACTACCAAACACCCGTCCAATGCTGGTGAAACGGGATCTTGTACAAGCTGATGCTGGTGCCACAAAGTGGGTGGCCCGCACTTCGCTCGGGGCGTTTCTGGCTACTTGAACTCCGCGTTTCTCGGACTTTTCTATACCAGTTGCGGCCCCAGTTTTTCAGGCCATGGATACCCAACTCAACGCGCTGCCAACGCTTCCTGTCCTCGCTCGGGACGTTTCTGGCTACTTGAACTCCGCGTTTCTCGGACTTTTCTATATTAATTGCGGCCCCAGCTATTCAGGCCATGGATACCCAACTCACCGCGCTGCCAACACTTCCTGTCCTCGGGCGGTGGTCTCCTGACCCCGTCCTCTGCGACCGCAGGTATCCCTGTGCCCGACCGACTGCGCGTGACCTGGAGACCTGTCCTTCGGTCGGCCGAACGGCGGGGTCGGGAGACCCACGCCGAACAAGAGCGGATCACCGACGAGGCGTTGACGGACTGAGAGCACGCTCTGCGGACCGAAGTATCACGGCTTCAGGTTGTGGGGCCCGAACGCCTGGGGAAGCAGGTCCTTGAGCGTGGTCGCGATCGTGGCGGGGCCGTCGCAGACGCTGAACACCTCGGCGTCGGGACCGAACTCGTTGAGGACCTGGCGGCAAGCACCGCAGGGCGCGGTCGGCGTTTGGGTTGGCGTATAGACCAGGGCAGCCCTGATCCGAAGAGGGACGACGGTTCGGGCGATCGCCTGTAAGACGGCGGAGCGCTCGGCACAGATGGTCAGACCGTAGGAGGCATTCTCGACGTTGCAGCCGCTGAAGATCTCACCGCGGTCCGTCAGGATCGCCGCGCCGACGGGGAACTTGCTGTAGGGACAATAGGCACGGCCACCCGCTTCACGGGCCGCGACGAGCAGGGCCCATCGTTCCCGATCGTCAATCATGGCTGGACTGACCTTTACCCGAGGCAAGCGGTTTCAGGTGGCGTCAAGACGACCATCGTGAGGGCCCGCAAGCTGTTCGACGCCGAGCCTTGCACAGAACTCTCCGAAAGTCTCGCCGTTCTGCCGCTGCGACTGGAAACGCTGAAAAACCGGAATCAGCAGGGGCACAACCTGGTCGTGGGGTACGTAGTCCTTGAATTCGACGTTGAGCCGGTCGCCAATCGTGCGCCCACCCAGGAAGATCGTGTAGGTTCCGGGTCCGGGCTTGCCGTCGGGTCCGATGTGGGCGGAGCGGCCGACCAGGCCGATGTCGGCGTTGTAAGGACGAGCACAGCCGTTGGGGCAGCCGGTCATCCGGACGGTCAGACGTTCCTGGGCAAGTCCCAGCCGGGCGAGCTCGGATTCGAGGTCGTCGAGAATCGAGGGCAAGGCACGTTCCGCCTCGGTGACAGCCAGTCCGCACGTGGGCAAGGCGGGGCAGGCCATCGCCCAGCGGCGGACTTTCGAGATCCGCTCGACCGTGGCGATGCCGTACTCTTCCAGCCAGGCGTTGATTTCTTGACGCCAGGCGGGGTCGAGGTCGGCCAGCAGGATCGACTGCTGGCAGGTGAGCCGGGCCGGGACCCGGTAGCGATCGAAGAAGGCACGCAGCCCGCTGAAGAGCCGGAACGCGCCTTCGTCCTTGATCCGGCCATTCTCGACCGGTATGCCCAGGAAGAGCTTGCCGTCGCCCTGCTCGTGCCAGCCCATGTGGTCATCGACGTCGGTCACGACGACCGGCCTCGCCTCGGCCAGCGGGTGGCCCAGGTACTCCTCGACCTTGGCCCGAAACGCGGGCACACCCCAGTCGTGGATGATGTACTTGAGCCGGGCCCGCTTGCGGTCCGAGCGGTTGCCGAAATCGCGAAAGACCTTGAGCACGGCCTCGCCGATCGCGAGCGTCTGCTGACGATCGACGTAGCAGAGCGGGACGGCCAGAAAAGGGAACGTCTTCTGGGCGCTCGGGGTGGTGCCCAGGCCGCCGCCCACCAGCACGTTGTAGCCGACAATCCGGCCGTCCTCGACGATCGCCAGGAAACCGAGGTCGTTGGCATGAATGTCTGTGCAGTTATCTTCCGGAAAGGCGAAGGCCGTCTTGAACTTGCGCGGCAGGTACGCCTTGCCGTAGACCGGCTCGACCGCGTCATCAGCCGCGGCCGGCACCTGGGAAGGACCGGGCGGCGGAAGGGTCTCGATCTTTTCGCCGTCAAGCCAGATCTCCCAGTAGCTCGAGGTCCTGGGCGCAGCGTGTGCGGCCCAGCGGCGAGCGTCGTCTTGAAGTTGGTCTCTGAGTGCGTCGTGAATGGGCGCGGGGCAGCACAGGACGTTGCGCTCCACGTCGCCGCAGGCTGCCAGGGTCGAGAGCAGCGACTCGTTGATCTGTCGAATCGCCGCGGCCAGGCTGCTCTTCAAGACGCCGTGGAGCTGGAACTCCTGGCGGGTCGTGATCCTCAGTGTGCCGTTGCCGAGCGTCCGGGCCAGCTCATGGCAGGCCAGGAACTGATCGGCCGTCAGCTTCCCGCCCACAACCCGCACCCGCACCATCAACTGGTAGGCTTTCTCCTTCTTTTCGCGCTTGAGCTGGGTGCGCAGGTCTCGGTCGTCTTGCTGATAGGAGCCGTGGAATTTGAGGATGGTCGCGGCGTCGTCGCTGAAATGGTCCAGGCCGTTGTTGAGCTCGTCGGCCACGAACGTTTTCAAGTACTCACTGGCGATCTTCACCGCCTCGATCTTGCTCGGCTTGGGGCTATTTGTGGAAGCGGTCGGCTCCATCGGCATCCTCTCTATCTCAGGCGAGCCATTCGGTGATCAGGCGAACCGCAACGCAACTCCTGTGGACACGCCGACCCCAATGTTTACTTTCTGGGTGAACTTAATCAACATTGATCATTCTAGGTGAGACCGCGGCGGGAATCAACACGTTGGTCGCCCGGGGATATGGGTGCGGAAGTCTGGCTCGCGGGGCCTATTTGGGTGTCGGATCGGCGGGAGGTTTGGGGATATCGATGGACTGCTCGAGGACGGGTCCTTCCTGGCGGGCCGCCTCGGCTCGTTTTTGCATTGACTGAACCTGGATGGCCTGGTCAAGGCCCCTGATGATCAACTCGGTGTTGTCCTCGACGGTCGCGTTGGGGGGCGCCTGGAACGCGAACTCCTCGGGGCGTACTGCCACGTTGAGCTGGACGTTCGAGTAGACGAGCTTGATCTCGCTGGCATCGATCTTCTCGATCGAGCTTCGGGAGCCGACAAGCTTGCCGTCGGGACCGACCCGGCGCGTGTCCTGGAGGATCGTGGGCACTTTACCGACAAGGTCCATTCTGTAAGGCCAGCCGTCGTCCTTGCCCAGGTAGAGCGTGGCCAGACTGGGCACGAAGGCCGGTAACGGGCCGGTCGCGGGCAAGGGGCGCTGATCGGGCCCCACCAGTCCGTTACGATTCCGCCAGGTGCCGCGGAGCACCCACATGGCCTTGCCGTCGAGAGTATTTTCTTCTTTCTGGTCGAACCTGACCGACTTCCGCAGGCCAACGAGCAGGGCATCCGGACCGGCGAACCCCATCTGGTTGAGAATCTGGTCACGGGTGTTGGCGTCGATGTCGGGCGAGTTCAGACGCTCGAAGATCGGCTTGATCGACAATTTGCGATAGTTCTGAGATTCGAGGATCTGCTGGTACTCCCAGAGGGTCTCGCCGTCGCAGACCTGGAGCAGGGTTCCATTGGAATCCGGCAGCCCGGACACCGTGAGCTTGAGGTATGTCCGGGAATCAGGACCCTTCAGGTAGCGGCCCTTGATGTCGAACTTCTGCTTGAGCATCACGATGTTCTGGACCATGTCGGCGGAGACCGATTTCACGCCGGCGATCTTCTTGATCGCCAGATCGATGAGGCGCTCAGCCTCGGTGGGCGGTTCCTGGGGCGGTTCGCCGGGCTTGCCTGCTGTCGCCGCGGGTGCTGCCCCTGTTGCGGGCGCAGGCGCAGCCCCTGTCGTCGGAGGTGGCGGAGGCGCAACGGAAGTCGGCGGCTGCGCCGCGGAAGGCTGGGGTGCCTGTGCCGGAGCATGAGTGGTCCAGCCCAGCGCCGCAGAGAGAAACAAACTCGCAGCGAGGGCCGCGCCGTGCAAGTCGGTCCGTTTATGATACATGGTTTGGATGTAAGGCTATTCCTCAAGGAAGGGACAAGGATGCCCGATCATAATCGCTAGGCGTCATGAGACGCAAGTCCGACAGGCAATCACCGAGCGTCGCATCCGTCTCGTCACTCGGGACGGTCACAAGCAGGGAAGTGCGGCGCAGCGGTTGAACTTGACTGGTGATCCGTCGTGTTCGGGGTCCGGATGAGTCGGCTCGAACTGGTTGCAAGATCGGTCGAGACGACCAGCGTTGCAATTCCAGCAAGTGAGCCTTGACTCGACCGTGGCCGAGTCGGTCGCAGTGGAAGTCAGGAAGATAAAGCGTTCTCCCCGATCGTCGGATCGGAGGCTCGGGCCGCGGGCCGGCCGGCTTGGGTCGCGGGAGTCGGAGGAGTTCCATGCATACGATCGGAGTGCTGCTGCTGGCGGCAGCGACCGCTGGCGACGGATTCGGATATGACAGCCCGGGCGTCGGTCTGAAAAAGTGGCTGCGGCCCCACGCCGTGGTCTCTGACAGCGCCCCGCCGGGCGGCCCACCGTATACGGCCGCGACGATGGGCGGAGGCCCTGGAGCCGCGGGAGCCGGCGGCCGCCGGTTCGTCAATACCAAGAGCCAGATCTATTTCCTCGATCCTGACGGAATGAACATCGGCTGGCAAAACGGTACCGGCCCTAACGGCGAGCGGTCCTACCTGTCCACCCAGCTAGTTGTGCCAGCTCGCTATAACTTCAACCAGGGCTATATTTACCGTCTCAAGCTCTCGAATATCCCGGGCCGCCAGGGCGTCAGCCTCTATCCGACGATCGAGGTCGCCCCAACCACGCCTGCGACCGATGCCTACCTTGCTCACAACGCCATCCCCATCCAGTTCACGGCCGAGGACTTCGACCAGGTCGTTGATGGCGGCAATTTCGTGACCAAGGTCATCTACTTGCCCGATCCGAAGTACCAGGAACTCGCCGTCTCGGGCGTGGAGACCCTGATATCGACCCGGCTGGAGCCCGGAGTTGACCCCATCCTCGAGGCCGACAAGCGAGGCACGATCCTCGTGATCGTCCGGCTCGGGGCAATCGACCTCGAGATGCCCAGCAGCCCGGTTGCCGGCGCTGTCGCGAGCGGTCCTGTCGTGGGCGCACCCGTCGTGGGCGCACCAGTCAATGGCACCGTGATCGGTGCCACAAGCCACGGTACGCCGATCGGAACAGCCGCCCCGGTCACC
>Ga0208044_1001082_pt1 | contig 16066 bp, 13 predicted proteins | sample Sb_taG_8_FD_187712 | JGI IMG/M metagenome (GOLD analysis project Ga0208044, IMG submission 187712) | Peat soil microbial communities from Weissenstadt, Germany - Sb_50d_c_BC metaG (SPAdes) (version 2) | ecosystem: Environmental > Terrestrial > Soil > Wetlands > Peat | place: Germany... | reverse complement strand
ACGCCGCCATGTAACAGAACGGCACGCCGGCACGCCGGCTGATCATGAACATGACCGCGGGATCGGCCAGATCGGGATGATTGGGCGTGATCAGCACCCCGTCCCCCTTGCCTTTCAAGGCCTTCAGTTGCTCCAGCCCGACGTCGTCGATCTCCCGCACCACCTGCGTCCGGCGCAGTAGATAACTCACGTAAAGCCGGCTAGCCCGTACCCAGAACGGGCTCAGCCTCGGAGGCTGAAACTGATACGGCAGCTCGTCGGGAAGTGGCAGTCGGTGCATGACGTGGCTCTCCAGTGGGAACAATTCGAGGTGCGCTGGGTGCTCGATCAGGCAGACAGGTCAGTACCAAGCACTCTTACGGAACTGGCAATCGCAGCCTACCGGGAAACTCGGAATCACGATCCACCCGAGAGAAACATGTCGGTGACGAAGCGATCGGCGCCACATGACGCCGGTTCCTGGCGCAATCGATTCGGCCAGGCGTTTGGAATGCCTTCGGGCTGTTCCTACCCGGCTGTGGCACATTCCAGCTCGTCCCGGACATGTTCCTCATCAGTGACGTGCATCGCGTTTCCAACAACCGTGGCTCCTCGCGAACAGCGAGGCCGGGCCCGGGGGAAGAGGCTGCCCATGTTCCTCGATCTGACGTTCCTGCTGGATTTTCTGCTCGGCTGGCTTGCTCGCCCCCCGGTCAAGACCCCCGAGCCCGGAGTCTGTCGTTTCAGGTCAGACTCCGTTCGGCCTTGATCGACTTGATCTGTTCCTCGCTGGGAAAGTCCCTGGCACGATGGCGCTCGGGATAGATGCCCAGGGGCTCGAGCAAGTCGCCGACGATTTCCTCGACACGCTCCCAGGAAACGGAAGCGACGACCTTCTGGCCGTCCGGCCGCTCAAGGTCGACGAGGTGAATCAGGTCCGTCCTCGGTAGGAGGCTGTCGACGCCTCTTGTCCACGTGCAAAAACTCGCGAGCTCTCCGGTTCGCGTGTTCCGCATCGCCGAATAGCTGGCAACGAAGATGTCCTCACTCTGCTTCTGGTGGGTCGTGGTCAGCAGTGCCCTCTGCTCCTCGTAGTCCTGCCCCAGAGAATTGATCATCATTTGCTTGAATCGCAGGTAAGCGGGAAGCTTTTTCGGCGGCAAGAAGGGCGTCCACGATCCGAATTCGAGCCGGATCGGCATCGTGTGGATCGGGCGGGGCTGCCGCGCTGCCGCTTCGGCCGCGGCCGCCATGATGCCCAGGCCCGCCTCGTCTTCGGACCCGGTCAGAAGCAGGGTGTCGCGGTTGGGGACCATCACGACCGGATCTCCGTCCACCTCGTGGGCGGCGATCAGGTCGACAAGGAGCAGCCGCGAGGGGTCGTAATTGTCACGCCAGGCAGATCTCCAGACTCCCGGAGCCAGCCGCGCGAAGCCCTGCTCGCTGATCTTTCGCAGGTTGGCGAGGGCGACATCCATTGCCTCGTCGAAGTCCACGCCCCAGCGCGTGAGTTGCTGACCGTTGATCTGCGACATGGCGTGCGGCAGGTCGTAGACCAGGCCAGCACCATAATGATCGGCAACCACGCGATAGGGCCAGCGAAAGCCGGTTTCGCCCCGGCCCTCCATCTGGAGCTTGAGGAGCTCGTAGGTTGACCGGCTACGGACGCCGGGCAACAGGTCGTATGCGGCGTCCTCGAACTCGTCGGGAACGCCCTTGCGGCCTTCGATCCAGCTACGAATGAAACGAGAGAGGATGCTCTTGCGCTCCGCGGACGGGGCCGCAAGGTATTCGCGGTAGGTGTTCGCCAGGTTGACCTGAAGGCTCTCGTCGCCCTCGGAGACCAGCCGGAACTGCGCGGGATCGTATCGAAGCTCGAGCGGTTCACCGGCCTTCCGCAGCCCGGCGGCGACCAGCCGGGCAAACTTCTGACGACGCACGGGAGTCATGAATCGATCGAAGAGTGCCAAGTCTGTCTCTCTCCCTGCGGATGTCCCGGACGCCCAAGTCACGCGTGTCATCATAGCACGCCATAGCCAGGATCCGTCGAGTCGATTCTCTGATGCCGACGAACCCGACTCATTGGCCTGGCAGCCGCGAGTCAATCGACCAGGTCAGCCAGCCAAGGTTGCCCAACCCGATAGCCAGGAACAAGAGCGGAACTCCCAGCCGCAGACTGCGGCGTTCCCAGGTCGGTCATATCCCACACAGACGTTGAACGGCCGGCTTGTCACGGCCCCCCACGATTCCTCGTTTCAGACCATAGAGCTTGAGACCGGCAGGGATCGTGAAAGTCAGCCCTATCATTGCCGGTGGCAACCAGTCCGCGAGATCGGGCATGGCTATTGTCCTTCGTCGTGATCAATTCTGTGTGTGGCTGTCGCCGATCCAGTATTCCGCACATGCCTTGATAAGGAAACAAAAAAGAATTCACTTGCTATTTGCGTCTCGCGCCGGATAATGAATAAAGAAGAGGTGCCGTGCAGACATGTTCGGCTCCGGCGGAATCATTGGAAATGTATCGTCGGACGACTGGATAAAGGGCAACCCGGCCTGGCCGGGGGGCTCGTTGACGAGTAGGCCGACGTGGTCGAAACCCCGAGTGTGGTCGACCACGCCGGCTTTTTCTTTTGCGGTTGTTCCGGTGCGTCGCATCCACCAGAGAGGTATTGGATGGAAAAGTCCAACCTGACCATGCCTTACCAGATCGACCAGGTGGAACGGACTTTTCCAAGCGGCGAATAGACGGCCTGCCCGAAAGTGTGGCCAAGGTCCTGTGTGAGGGGAAACTGGTGGCGTGGTGGACTGGGCTCTCCACCATGAGCGGAGGCCCGGGCCAAGAAGCAAGGCCAGCCGATTCAAGGGCCCTGTCTGCACGTCAAGATAACTATCCGTAGGCTGCTTGTCCGACCGGTGACATGACGCTGAGTCTTGCCTGGAACTTTGAGGTTTAACCGCTATGATGCAATTCTTGCTGGGACTTGTGTATCTGCTGGCCCATGCCCCGGATCAGTGCGAGGCGACCGACCGGCTGGCGCCTCCAGGTTGGCAGGGGAATTTCTGGGGACCCTCGGCGAATCAGGACCGGCGCGAGGGCAAGCTGCCCAAGGTTCCTATGACCCCCGTGATGACCTCCTGGCAGAACTGGGGCAAGAAAACGCTCCGCAACGGCGACATCGTCTTCCGGAGGGGCGATGCGCGAGTCCTGTTTGGCTACTTCCGCTTCAGCCGGTTCGTCGCCAACGCCGACAACAGCGAGTTTTCTCACACCGGGGTGGTTGCCATCGAAAACGGCGAGCCGGTCGTCTACGACACGACCAAGATGGGCGTGGCGTGCCAGCCTTTTGGCGTCTGGATGCTCGATAACGTGGGAGCTCTCGGGGTCAAGCGACTCCGGCCCGAGCACCGAGGCGCTATCCCCAAGGTTCTGGCCTACTGCCAGAAGGTGTTCCAGCAGCAGGTCCCGTTCGATTACGAGCTTGGCGCTGACGACTCGAAGCTCTACTGTGTCGAGATGACCGAGAAGGCCTTTCGCGCGGCCGGAGTTGCCCTTTCAGAGCCGATTGCTCTGGGCGACATGGAGCGCGCCAATGAATTCCCCGTCTCTATGCTCGGCCTGCAATATGCCTCCGGGTGGGTGCTCGACCGACCCATAAGCTTTCAGGATCGGGTCTACATGCCCGGCAACGACCATCATGGAGTCTGGGGGTCACCGTTCCTGCTGACCATCTTTCCGCCTACCGACGTGGCCGATCGCAGCGTGCCTGACCTTCAAGCCAGCCGAGAGAAATGAAGACTCTGAATACGTGAAATGCTACTTATTCGGCTCTCTTGCATGTGTAAATCAAAAGAGATTTCACTTGCTATTCCCCTTTCAGAGTGGGAGAATGATACCTCTGAGGGAGTTGGTGCGGACTGGCACTCGGCTCTCACAATAAAGTTGAATACAAGTCGTCGGAAGACTAGATGAAGAGCAACCCGGCTGGTCCGGGGGGCTCGTTGACGAGTAAGCCGACGTGGTCGAATGCCTGAGGGTGTTCAGCCACGTCGGCATTTTTTTTCGCCTGAACTGGCACGGATTGGTCGCAGACAGAAGGGAGGCACCCGATGGAGCAGGTCGACGTCACCATGGTTCACCAGAATGAGCAAGAGCAAAAGCCTTTTGCACCACGCGGAAGTGACCACGTCCCCGGATGGACGGTGGTCCTGGGTAAGGAAACACTGGTGACCCGTTGAACGAGGCCTATTCGCCATCAGATGAGGCACTGGTCAGGCACCCGGCCCGAAGCTTGTGTCTGCCATCCTCCGATTTGAAGCAACTTCGATCGTCAGACAACTTTTTTTCAAGGAGGTGCATCATGAATTGGGATCAGATCACGGGCGACTGGAAACAGCTCAAAGGCAAGGTGAAAGAGAAATGGGGCAAGCTGACCGACGACGATCTGATGACCATCGCCGGGAAGCGGGAGCACCTCGCCGGCCTCCTGCAGGAAAGGTACGGGTACGCAAAGGACCAGGCCGAGAAGGAACTCAACGAGTTTTCAGACAAGCTCAAGCTGTGAAACCTTCTGACCAGGAACGAACGATCACAATCCCAATGAACCCCAGGGAGAATCGAACGATGGCAACAGCGACCACGCACCCCGCAGCCGAGCACCATCACCAGGCCGCAGCCCATCACGCGGCCGCAGCTCACCATCACCTGGAGGCGGCACACCATCACGAGGTGGGCGAGCATGACCAGGCCAAGAAGCACGCCGAGGCCGCGCTCCGCCACAGCGAGCACGGTCACAAGCACACAACCACCGCGCATCAGCACTCGCACAAGTGAGGCTGTCGCGCCAAGGGCCCGGCGAGTCTGGCCCCCCTCATTCAGGCCCACCATCAGGGCCGGACCATGGTGGGCCTCGAGGCGATTCACCGAGTCCGCGTCGCCTTTTCGGAGGCGAAGCCGTGAAGCTGAGAACCGCCCGGACAGCGTCATGCGGGTCCAGACGGTTCCGTCGTGATGAGTCCAAGCGATCTCTTCGTGGGGCTCCGCGTGCCTTTCGGCCCGCCTGTGTCCCACGGCATTTGCGAGGAACCTTTCGGATGAACAAGGAATGGAAGTATCGGTTCGCGCCCCTGGCCGCACTGCTGTTCGTGGCGTTTGCGACCGTCGTCGGATGTGAGTCCAAGGGGCCTGCCGAACGGGCGGGGGCGAGCATCGACAGGGGCGTTCAGAACGCCAAAGACGCAATCAATCCTCCGGGCCCCGCTGAGAAAGCCGGGCGGGCCCTCGACAGCACCGTCAAACCCTGAACCCGAGGAACCCCTCTCGGTCCACGATTTCCAGCCCCCACTCGAGAAGCAGCGACCGACTGCTAGACGCGGGAAAGCGAAGCCCTCGACTCGGGTGGCGTCCTTCACGAACTCGGAGATCGGTACGAGTTCTCTTCGTCACGTTCACAAAAAGGGCAGCCTGGCCGGGGTTGTCCGCGCTCTGATGATCGAACTTCAGTAACTTTCCCCCATCTGTCCAGATCCAAGTCGAAAGTTTCACATCCATGAATCAGCGTGACAGTGTCCTGTCCCCCGTGTTCAATACCTCCGCGTTATCGGGAGGCCCCAGGTCGATCGACGCACGTGCAGGGAAATCCAGGACACGTTTCGTGCCAAGGGAATTGCCGGCCTTTGGTTCTCGAGAGGAAGCTCTCGTTGTCGATGAACGTTTGCAGTTGCGGCCGGCTCAGGTGGTCGAAAGTAAACTGTGTCGCCTGCTCAGGAATTCCTCGCTTCCAGTCACTTTTCTCCTCACGAGAGGGATACTGCGAACTCGCTGAGCCTTCGCGTCTTTGTTGCAGCGAGACCTTCCACCACGGGTGTTCGACCACGCTCTCATTGCTGCGGTGCGGCAGGCGGAATATGATGAGGCTGAGAACGGAGAGAGGAATCTCAGGTCCGACTGCCAGGAAAACGGCCGGATTGGCCCAGTTGGCGAGTCCGACGCCCAGTCCATGGAAATCCCAAAAAACTTTTGGCACTGGAATATATTTGTTATCCTGAATACACTCACATGTGCCTCTAGAGCGCGGAGAGCGATGCGATCGAGTTTCCAGGCAGAGAGCCCACCGCGAAGCGGCTCAGGCCACCCCGGGACACTCGGGAAACACTCTCCTTCGTCACGGAAAGGACGACGATGAGCACTCAGGAATCTCTTCAGCCCGAAGCGCCGTCCGATCTCCCTGATGCCGCGAGCGAAATTCACGATGTGCATCCCTTGGACGGTCCCTTCCCGGTCGTGGGGGTTGGTGCCTCCGCGGGAGGTCTGGAAGCCTTCACCGAGCTCCTTGCGAATCTTCCGGACGACACCGGCATGGCCTTCGTGCTGGTGCAGCACCTCGACCCCAGGCGCGAGAGCAATCTCGTCCAGTTACTGAGTAAGGCGACGCGCACACCCATCGTGGAGGCGACGCAGGACCTGGCCGTTCGCCCCGACCACATCTACGTCATCCCCCCCAACACGACGATGACCATCGCCTCGGGAGTCTTGCAGCTCGAGCCCCGTGGTGAGGCGCGCGGACTGCACCTGCCGATCGACCAGTTCCTCAAGTCGCTGGCCGAAGATCAGCAGTCGGCCGCGATCGGCGTGATCCTGTCGGGTACCGGCTCGGACGGCACGCTGGGACTGGCGGAGATCAAGGCCGCCGGCGGCATCACTTTCGCCCAGGATCGAGAGTCGGCCAAACACGACGGCATGCCGCAGAGCGCCGTCGGCAGCGGCTCTGTCGATTTCATCCTGCCACCCAAGAAAATCGCCCTGGAACTGGCGAGAATGGGCCGCCACCCCTATCTTGTCCCTCCCCCGCCCCAGATTGCCGAGCATGGCACGATAGACAGCGGAGACGAGGAAGCTTTCCGGCAGATCATCGCGCTTCTGCGGTCCTCCTTCGGCGTGGATTTCACCAACTACCGCGACACGACGATCAAGCGGCGGGCCATGCGCCGCATGGTCCTACACAACAGGGAAACCCTCGCCGACTACGCCCGGCTGGTCGCAGCGGATCGCCCCGAACTCCAGGCCCTCTACCAGGACATCCTGATCAATGTGACCAGCTTCTTCCGCGACCCCGAGATATACGAAGCGCTCAAGACCAGCGTCTTCCCGGAAATCATCAAGAACAAGTCAGCGAGCTCAGCCGTCAGGATTTGGACCGCGGGATGTTCCACCGGTCAGGAGGCCTACTCCCTGGCCATCGCACTCTTGGAATTCCTGGACGACAAGCCGGCACGTCCTCCGATTCAGGTGTTCGCCACGGACCTCAGCGACACCGTGTCGCTGGAGAAGGCACGTGCCGGGCTGTACCCGGAGAGCATCGAGGCCGAAGTCTCGCCGGAACGGCTCAGACGGTTCTTCACCAAGGAGGATGGCAAGTACCGTATCAACAAGTCAATCCGCGACCTATGCGTGTTCGCGAAGCAAAACATCGTGGGGGACCCGCCGTTCTCCCGCGTGGACTTGATCAGTTGCCGGAACGTACTCATCTATCTCGCGGCGCCGCTGCAAAAGAGGGTCATTCCGACATTTCATTACGCCCTGAATCCGACCGGCTTCTTGATGTTAGGAAGTTCTGAGACAGTCGGCCCCTTCTCTGACCTGTTCCATGTGGTGGACAAGAAGCACAAGATATACTCCAAGAAACAGAGTGCCTTCCGGCAGTATCCTCATTTCAACGCCGCGGATTATCTGGCGGGCCTGCCGGGGGAAGAGCGGACCATCTCTCAACCGTCCCCCACTCCGGCGGAGTTGCAAAAGGAGGCCGATCGGATCGTCCTCGGTCAATACGCTCCCGCGGGGGTGCTGGTCAGCGAATCGCTGGAAATCCTCCAGTTCCGAGGGCGGACGAGCCCGTATCTTGAGCCTGCGCCGGGGGCGCCGAGCCTGAACTTGCTCAAGATGGCTCGCGAGGGTTTGTACGTCGAACTCAAAAGCGCGCTCGCCGAGGCCAGGAATGACAACGCTGTCGCCGAACGGCTGGGCGTGCCGGTGCGGGGCGATGGCCCTGTCCGAGCCGTCAACCTCAAGGTCATCCCTGTGAACCTGCCCGGCATGGGCGAATGCTGTTTCTTGGTCCTGTTCGAGGAGGCTCGGCCGCCCACCGGGGAAGAGGCGGCGGCGGCCGGGCGCGCGGCACGACCAAGGTCCAGCAAGGCCTCGCGAACTCGGTCGTGGCTCGAGCGGTTGACCGGACGGGGCCGTGCGGCCGAGGAACCGAGCAACGGTCTCACACCGCCCGACGACCGCGACCGCGAGCTTGTTCAACTGAGGGGGGAGATCCTCGCGGCCAAAGAGCAACAGCAATCGACAAGCGAGCAGCAAGACGCCACCAATGAAGAACTGAAATCGGCCAACGAGGAGATCCTCTCCAGCAACGAGGAGTTGCAAAGCACGAACGAAGAACTGGAAACAGCCAAGGAGGAGCTCCAGTCGGTCAACGAAGAACTGACGACGGTCAACGAGCAGCTTCAAAACCGGAACGTGGAATTGAACCGGCTCAACGACGACCTGGTCAACTTCCTGGGCAGTGGCAATGTGCCGATGGTCGCCCTGGGCATCGACCTGCGTATCCGGCGGTTCACCCCGGCGGCCGGGAAGGTTCTGAACCTGCTCCCCGCCGACGTCGGCCGTTCCATCGGCGACATCAAGCCGCCGGTCGAGGTGCCCGACCTGGAAGCGTTGCTCGGGAAGGTGATCGAGACGGTCCGGGTCACGGAACGAGAAGTCCGGGACCGGGACGGCCGCTGGTATCAGCTCCGCCTCCACCCCTACCGGACCGCGGATCATAAGATCGACGGGGCGGTCATGGTGCTTTTCGACATCGACGAGGCCAAGATTGCCCAGGCGCGGCTCGAGGAATCCGCCGATTACGCCCGGGCCATTGTCCAGACGGTGCGGGAGCCCCTGCTCATTCTCGACGGCGACCTGCGGGTGAAATCGGCGAATCAGTCGTTCTACCAGAACTTCCAGGTCACGCCCGGGGAGACGGAGAACCAGTTCCTCTACGAGCTGGGAGGAAGGCAGTGGGACATCCCGCGGCTCCGGACGCTGCTCGAAGACGTCCTTCCCAAGGAGACCTCATTCCACGACTTCGAGGTGGACCACACCTTCGAGACCATCGGCCGACGGCGGATGCTCCTCAATGGCCGCAAGATCCGTGGGCAGAGCGGGCACTCCGGACTCATCCTCCTCGCCATCGACGACATCACCGAACGCTGGCGGGTCGGGGCCGAGCTCCGCGAGAGCCGGGAACGTTACCGCCTCATCGTCGAGAGTTCCACGGGCTTTGCGATCTTCACGTTCGACATGCAAGGAATGATCACAACCTGGAACCTGGGAGCCGAGAAGATTCTCGGCTACACCGAGGCCGAGATCATCGGATTGAACTCCGAGGTCATCTTCACGCCCGCGGACCGTGAGGCTGGGGAATCCGAAAAGGAGATGCGGAAGGCTGCGGCCGACGGCCAGGCCCTGGACGAGCGCTGGCACGTTCGGAAAGGCGGAGAGAGGTTCTGGGCGAACGGGCTCGTCATGCCGCTCAAGGATGACGCCGGGCAGACCCGCGGATATCTCAAAATCCTCCGCGATATGACCGAACAGCGGCAGCTTGAAGAGGCCCTCAAGGAGCGAACAGTCGAACTCCAACACGCCGACCACCGCAAGAATCAATTTCTGGCGATGCTCGCCCACGAGCTCAGGAACCCGCTTGCCGCGATCAGCAGTGCTGTCTATTTGTTCGGTGCGGCAGGAAGCGACGGGGATCGTGTCGCGTGGACCAAGGAGGTCATCGAACGCCAGGTCAAGAACCTCACCCGCCTGGTCGATGACCTGCTCGATGTCTCCCGCATCACGCAGGGCAAGGTCAGTCTCCGCAAAGAGCCGGTGGAACTCGGGCCGGTCATCACCCGCGCGGTCGCCGTCGTCCGCCACATCATCGACGACCGGAAGCACGAGCTTTCGATCTCTCTCCCCCAAGAGCCCGTGTGCCTCGATGCGGACCCGACCCGGCTGGAGCAGGTCGTGGTGAACTTGCTGAACAACGCCGCCAAGTACACGGAACCCGGCGGGCGGATCGGGATCGAGATGGAGCGACAGGGGCATGAGGTGGTCATCGCGGTGCGCGATAACGGCATCGGCATTCCGTCCGCCATGTTGCCCCGCGTGTTCGACATCTTCACCCAGGTCGAGAGGTCGAGTGACCACGCCCAAGGCGGACTTGGCATCGGCCTGACTCTGGTCCGCTCGCTGGTCGAGATGCACGGCGGCAGCGTCTCTGTGTCGAGCACGCCCGGCGAGGGGAGCGTCTTCACCGTACGGTTGCCGCTTGGCGAGGGGCAGCCCGAACAATCGGCCCGCACCGAGGTCGAGTTCCACGGCGGAGACCTTGCTGCCCGCGTCCTCATCGTCGATGACAACGAGGATATGGCCCAAAGCACGGCAAAGCTCCTCACGCTCTCGGGACACAATGTTCAGACCGCATACGACGGCCCCTCGGCCATCGAAGCGGCCCGGGCTTACCGGCCCGACGTCATTCTGCTCGACATCGGCCTACCCGGCATGGACGGTTTCGATGTCGCGGGCCAGGTCCGGCAGCAACCAGAGCTCAAGAACACGGTCATCATCGCGATTTCGGGCTACGCGGAGAACGTCGATCGCACCCGCTCCCGAGAGGCCGGCTTCGACCATCACCTCGTCAAGCCCATCGATTTCAACACCCTTATGTATCTACTCGCGGAATCTACCAAGCAGCAGGTTTAGTAATGGGCACAGCGTTTGCTGAAATAAAAGCGAGAGATTTACGCGTCAAGAAGCTATGGTCTGACGAAATCGTAAGAATCCGCCTCGGCCTCGAGTGCCTGGTCAGAACGAGGAATCGCGCTCGGCGAGAGCAGTTTGACTGGTTGCCACGATGGATCCTCACGCCTCCGAATCTCCCTGTCCGGATGCCGCCGGTCCGTGTCGCGTCTTGATCGCGGACGACAACAAAGATCTTGCCGACTGCCTGTCGAAACTTTTCAAGCTTTCAGGCTGCACAGCCGAGGTCGTCTGTGACGGTCACGAGACCATCAAAGCGGCCCGGGCCTACCGGCCCGACATCATCCTCCTCGACATCCGCCTACCCGGCATGGACGGCTTTGAAGTCGCCGAGCGGATCCGGGCGGACAAGGACTTGAATGATATCCTCATCGTCGCCATGTCCGCTTACAGTCCGTTCAGGACTCAAGGCCGCCGCCCGGAGGCGATTTTCAGCGACTACCTTGTCAAACCCGTCGACCACGGCGCCTTGCTCGGAATCGTCTCGCGCGCCCGCTGGAGGCGTGGCGAGGCTTTCGAGCCCCAGCGATAGGCTCTTCCGAACCGGAGCGCGTGCGGAGGTTTCGAGCCGGGAGGGCCATGCCCGCAGGGACCTGTCCCCTCGCGTCCGTCCTGTTCCCGTTGAGACGTTTCGATGTAAGCAAAATAATGAAGCACAATGCAGTGGAACCTCTCGAAACCCGTCGCTTTTGTGACTGTCGTCGTCTACGTCCTCGGGATGCTGAGCGGCTGGACCGTCGTGGCATTCGTGAGAGGATCGTTTCGCCGAATCACGGAGCACCCACGACAATGACCCTCATTCGGGCCGACCACAACGTGGGAACTGCATGGGAGGCGTCGGAAGCGGGAATGACAGATAAAGGCCTAGGGAAACGTGACGGACAGGATGACGGACCAGGAATTGCCGTAAGCTCTTGACCCGCGCAGCGATCACCGTGAGGATCATAACATGCAACAGGCCGCATCGCCCTCGTCACTGGCGAATAGCCGGCAGAAGATCCGCTCTGGTAATCGATTGCCTGCACGCGCCCCAAGGAACAAATCTTTGCAGACTCGGGACCCTCTTCGCAGTCCAAGATGGACCTGGCACCTACCGGGTGTTCCTTCCCCGGCCTTTTCTCTCAACGTCGGATCCATTGTGATGGGGATGCATGGGAATCCTTGAGCTTCGTGAGCCCGTCAGTGCCTGGAGTCACTGCGCCGGCCTGATGCTGGCGTTGCCCGGCACGCTCCTACTCTGGCGGCGGAGCGCCGGCGACCGTGGGAAGCAGCTTGCCATGCTCGTTTATGGTCTTAGCCTGGCCTTCTGCTATTCGGCCAGTACCCTCTACCATGGCGTCCGGCTCCCGGCCGCGCGGATCGCCGCATTTGCCGGTCTGGACGGCGTCGGGATCTTCGCCCTGATCGCGGGGAGTTACACCCCCCTGGCGTGGTGCCTGATGCGAGGCCGATGGCGGCGATGGACCCTTGCGGTCGTCTGGGCCGTGGCGGCGACGGCCACGACCTTGATTGCGGCTGGCCGCCACTTCTCGCCTGTGTTGGCCACCTGCGTTTACCTGGGGATGGGGTGGGGTGCCGTTGTCTGCTATTCCCAGATTGCGCAGGTCGTGACTCACCGTGCACTGGCGCCAATTGTCGTTGGCGGCCTGTCCTATAGCGTGGGGGCGGTGCTCAACCTGCTGCACTGGCCGGCCCTCTGGCCCGGGGTCTTCGGGTCCCATGAGCTGTTTCACCTCTTCGTGCTGGCGGGCAGTCTGGCTCACTACCTGTTCATTCTCAAGGTGGTCGTGCCGTTCGTATGGGGGTCTTGAGCTGTCGGTGTCATTTGGCACGTGGCATTCTTAGCTTGTCTCCGTCGATCCCGCAGGAGCCGCTCATGCCCAACCGCCTCCGCCCGCGCACGATCATGAGTCTTGGCGGCCTATCCCTGCGGCAGGTCGCCGTGGGGATGTGGAAACGGATGGAGGAACACGATGCCATGACCTGGGCGGCGGCCGTTGCTTTCTACGCGATGCTCGCCACCGTCCCGTTCCTGGCCCTTGTCCTGGTCGGCGTGGTCTTGCGACTGCCCGACCTCTCGGGCGCAGGCCGCCGGACGACCGGCCTCGGTCACCTGACGGTCGACCAACTCGACGCGACCCTGAGGTCGCTTTTCCCGAACGAAGCCTACGTCCTGGTCAGGGACCAGATCGCGCGCATCCAGGGTGAGCCTCCTCTTGCTCTGCTCTCCCTGGGCGCGGTGATTGCGCTCTGGAGTGCGTCGAACCTGTTCCTGGTCGTCATCAACGCTCTGAATCGGACTTACGGGGTCAAGGAGACGCGATCGTTCGTGCAGCTCCGGCTCACGGCGATGGCCATGACGCTCCTCCAGACGGCCTGCCTGGTCGGGTCGCTCGTGGCGATCGTCGCCTGGCCGCAGATTCTCCGGTTACTCGGCTGGGACCCCAACGGTGCGGTGGCATGGGTGGCGATGGCTGTCCGTTGGTCTGCCGTCTTCCTGATGGTACTCCTGAGCTTCGCGCTCACATTCCACGTCGGCCCCAACACCCAGCATCGCTGGGCCTGGGTCACGCCGGGGAGCCTGGCGGGAACCATCGCCTTCCTGGTCTTCTGCATCCTGTTCCGCCTCTACGTTCAGAACTTCGGCAGCTACAACAAGTCGTTGGGAGCGCTCGGGGGGGTCATGGTGCTGTTGTTCTGGTTCTGGGTCGTGGCCCTGGTGCTCCTGGGCGCTGCCGAAATGGATAGGACGATCGAGGCCGGCACCACGAACGGCGGGTCCCCGGCCAGATGATCGCCCCGACCGAGTGCCCCGACCGAGGGATCGTGGCTCAGGAGTCCGAGGTGAGACATCGGTCAGAAACCGAGATTCGAGGTCTCAGGACCGGCGGGGAGTCCCCGGGGATCGTCGTCCTGCTCAGCCACTCGTCGCCGCCGCCATCGTCGCAGCCGTAACCGGAACCGTCATCGCCGTCGCCGGAACCACCGTCGCCGGCACAGCGGAAGCCACCCTGGCCAGGATCTGGTCACAGGCATCGGCCAGCGAGAAGGCCACGTGCGTGGGCCCGACTCCCGAGAGCCCCTCGGAAGCCGCGTCGCTGCCGGCCTCCCCCCAGCGCCCCACCACGATCGGCAACGCGGCGAACCGCGCCCGGAGCCGCCGGACCTGGTAGCGGGCCTGCGCCAGGGGCTCCGGAGGCAGGTGCGACAGGATGACCATCGCCGGGGACACTTCCGCCACGCGCTCGGCGAGCTGCATCGGCGCGCCCGCGCCCTCGAGATTCACGAGTGTGCACTTCGACGGGGCGAGGATCTGTCCCAGCATTCGCAGGGTCAAGGCGTCGGCGCTGCCGCTCGCCGCCACGCCCGCGACCTTGAACTGTGGTGACGCGACTGTCCCATTGACCCGCCCCGGCTCTCCTTCGCCCGACCGGGGAGCGCTCTTCAAGCTGAGATCCGCCGTCCCTTCCAGGTCGTCGAGGATCTCACCGATGACCCGCAAGATGAAGGACATGTCGCTCTCGTCCAGCTCCCCCAGCGCCGCGTCGCGCCCGGCACGCGAGAGGGCCGGGACCAGCATCTGATCAAAGACCTCGGCACGCGGGCGTTCCTTCAGGGCGGCTTCGACGACGGCGGTGGCCCCGTCCTGGTCGAGCGAGACGAGCCGCTGGTACAGCCGGATATTCTGGTCCAGCTCGGCCTCCCCGCCCAGGAGCGTCGCGAAGAAGCCCAGGCTCGGAACGTACTTGCCGAGAACCGCCAGGCAGAGCGTCATGGGCGTCGACAGCAGGGTGCCGAGCAGCCCCCAGAGCCACGTCCAGAACATCGCCGCGACCAGGAGTCCAAGGGCCGACACCCCGGTGGTCTTGCCGTAGATGATTGGCTCCAGATAGCTCAGCGCTACCTCGACCGCCCCGAAAAGCGCGACCACTTCCAGCGGCTGACTCCAGCCGGGGAACTGCGCGACCGAGAATACCAAGGGCAGCAGAAACGCCACCGCCGCCCCCACGTAGGGGATGAACCGCATCATCGCCGCGAGACAACCCCAGAGCACCGAGTACGGCACGCCGATCGCCCAGAGGCCCAGGCCAACGATCAGCCCGTATCCCAAGTTGACCAGCGTGATCATCGCCAGGTAGCGGCTGATCCGCTGGCCGATCTCGCCCATGGTCCGGGTCGTGAGGTTGATCTGGCGCTGGCCGAAGAGCTGGACGATCCGGTCTCCCACGTCCTCCCGGTTCATGAGCATGAACAGGACCAGGATGAGCACGAAACAACCGACGCCGAGGAACTCCAGGGAGGGGCCGACGGCCGCCTGGAGGCGCTCCCGGAACGAGGGCTGCTCGACGACCCGCACGTTCATCACCTCGGGCCCCGGGACGACCGGCGTGTCGAGCGACTTAACCACGTCGACGGCGACCTTCCATGCCCGAGAGAGCACTGTGTCGACCGATGGCTTCAGGAAGTCCACCTTCTCCTGGATTCTCTCCTGATACTCCGGCAGTTGGTGGGCCAGCGTGGAGAGCTGCCGCTCGACGACAAAGCCGATCCCGCCCAGGGACCCGAGCGCGAGGGCGACCGTGAGGAGGACCGCGATGACCCGCGGCACCCGACGCCGCTCGAAGAATCCCGCAAGCGGCGCCAGTGCGAAGCTGAGGAGGACCGCCAGGGCCAGTGGCTTGAGCACCTCGGCCGCGAGCGACATCGCGCCGATGACCGCCAGGATAAGGAAGGTCACGACGACTGGATGGTCCATCGGGGACTTGCGTTGACTGGCCATGGTGGCGTTCCTGCGCGGGTGACCTGGATCTCACAGGTCGGCGAGAAGGCCGGCGTACTGTTGGCACTTCCCGGCGATGCTCGCCCGGCGGATCGCTCATGTAGCGTCTGCCGGGGAGCCGTCAGGCGGGACTCAACGGGCTCGGATCGCCAGCCCGGCGATCAGTCCGGCCACCAGGCCGATGCCGAAGGCCGCTACCACCGTCTCCGTCGGGTGGCGGCGGACCAGACCCTCGGCACTGTCGTAGCGTTCCCGGATCTGGTCGCTCACCTGGTGGGCGTACTGGCCGGTGGCCCCGGCCGCATGCGCGACAGCCGATGAGCCGCGCGAGGTCATCTCGGAGAAGAATGTCTCGATCGCCTCGCGCCCCTCGCCGGTCTTCTGCTGGATCCGACCGACGAGCTGCTCGATGTTTCCTTCTTGCACCCGGAGGTCATCCTCGGTCAACTGACTCC
>Ga0208044_1001080_pt1 | contig 16109 bp, 10 predicted proteins | sample Sb_taG_8_FD_187712 | JGI IMG/M metagenome (GOLD analysis project Ga0208044, IMG submission 187712) | Peat soil microbial communities from Weissenstadt, Germany - Sb_50d_c_BC metaG (SPAdes) (version 2) | ecosystem: Environmental > Terrestrial > Soil > Wetlands > Peat | place: Germany... | reverse complement strand
TCCGTCGATGGTTGCGGCGGACTGGTGATCAGGTCCGGTCGGCAGCGCCTGCACGAGGGCAAGGTCAATGTCGAGGTTCCCCGAATCATCACCGGCACGGCGCAGGTGCGGGAATCCTACGACGACACCACCGAGCAGTTCCGCATCCAGGTATCGGTGCGCAACCATAGATTCGGTCCGCTCTTCGGCTATCACGGCACCTTCACCGTCGCATATCCGCAGGTCGGTGCGGTGCCCGCAGCGGTCAGGCCGGTCCGGGAAACCTCGCGGCCGTGACCGACACCCGGACCCGGCTGCTGGACGGCACGCTGGAGACGTTGCGCACCAGGGGGATCGCCGGGGCCTCGGCCCGGACGATCGCCGGGGCGGCCGGGGTCAATCAGGCACTGGTCTTCTACCACTTCGGCAGTGTCGACGAGCTGCTGGCGGCAGCTTGCAGCTACGGCGCGCGGCAGCGGGTTGCCGCCTATGCGCAGCGACTCGCCGCCGTCTCATCGCTGTCCGAGTTGCTCAGCGTCGGCCTGGAACTGCACGAGCGGGAGCGAGCGGAAGGGAACGTGATCGTGCTGGCCCAGATGCTGGCCGGCGCCCAGTCGGAGCCGAAACTCGCTCCGGCCACCGCGGCCGCACTTGAGCTGTGGATCACCGAGATCGAGACGGTGCTGGATCGGGTCCTCGCCGAATCGCCGCTGATCGCGGTCCTCGACATTTCCGGCCTGGCCAGGTCGATCGCGGCGGCTTTCATCGGACTCGAGCTCTATGACGGCATCGATTCGGCCGGCGCCAGCCAGGCGATGTCCACCGTCGCTCAGCTCGGGATTCTCATCGACCTGATCGAGGATCTGGGACCGGCCGCCCGGCGACTCATCCGCGGCAAGCTCCGCCGGGCCGGGGCAAGGCCGGTATCGCGCGAAGAACTCTGACTTCGCCGATGATTTACGTCTCAGGCTAAGAATTGTAATCCTAAGATCGGCTGGACCGGATTAATCAGGCAACGTTTCCGCAGGTCATAGACCTCGGCTTGACTAAATAGTTGCCACCATGCCGGTGCGTCGCGCCAGGGGAAATGCGGTTGTTCGCCTTACCATCTGGGCATGACTAGCGTATTGCTTGCAGAGGACGACCCATCTATTTCCGAGCCACTGGCACGGGCTTTGCGCCGCGAGGGATACGAGGTGGGCGTTTCCGCCGATGGGCCGGGAACTTTCGAGGTGGCACGGGCCGGCGGAATTGACCTGATCGTGCTTGACATCGGTCTGCCCAGGATGGACGGCCTCGAGGTGTGCAGGCGGCTGCGGTCGGCGGGCCAGGCGACGCCGGTGCTCATCCTCACCGCGCGGGCCGAAGAGGTGGATACCGTCATCGGGCTCGATGCCGGCGCCGATGACTATGTCACCAAGCCGTTCCGGCTGGCCGAACTGCTGGCCAGGGTCCGGGCGCTGCTCCGCCGTAACGCATCGCAGGCGCAGGTAGTCCAGGGGGTGCGGATCGACCCTGACGCCCGCCGGGTCTGGCTGGGCGAGACGGAGATCGAGCTCACCTCGAAGGAATTCGACCTGCTGCATCTGCTGGTGTCCGAGGCCGGCAAGGTGGTCACCAGGGATCAGATCATGCGGCAGGTATGGGACAGCAAATGGTGGGGCTCGACGAAGACCCTCGACATGCACGTGTCCTGGCTGCGCCGCAAGCTCGGCGATGACGCGCACCACCCGCATTTCATCTCCACCGTGCGCGGCGTTGGATTCAGGTTCGAGCGCGGAGACTGAGCTTAGATGCAGCGCCGTCTGCTGGCGTCGATGCTCGGCGTGGCGATCGCGGCCGTAGTTGTGCTCGGTGCCGGGTTCGCCATCGCGGCCCGGGCGCACCGGGCCGGGTTGTCCCTGGCATGGGCCGGATGGTCGGCGGTTGCCGCGCTGATCGTGGCCAGCGGGCTCGCGATGGCGCAAGCGCGTCGGCTCGCCATGCCGATCAGGGACCTGGCCAGGGCCGCTGACCGGCTCGGCTCCGGAGATGCCCGCCCGGTCGGCCGCCGCTACGGTATCGGCGAGCTTGACCGGGTGGCTGAGGGGCTGGACAACGCGGCACAGCGGGTCACCGAGTTCATCTCGGCCGAGCAGGACTTCGCCGTGGACGCGTCGCATCAGCTCAGGACTCCGCTGACCGCGCTGTCCATGCGGCTTGAGGAGATGGTCGAGGCGGCGGACTTCCCCGATGTGGTCCGCGAGGAAGGTGCGGCTGCCCTGGCTCAGACCGATCGCCTCGCACAGGTGGTCAGCCAGTTGCTCGGCCGGGCCCGCAGGTCATCGTCCGGCGCCCCGCAACTCTCCAGCATCGACGACATCATCGCTCAGCAGGTGATCGAGTGGGAGCCAGCGTTCCGCGGGGCGAGCAGGAAGCTCGAGGTAACCGGCGACAAGGGGCTGATAGCCTATGTCAGCTCGGGCGGAGTCTCGCAGGTTGTCGCGACGCTGCTGGATAACGCACTGGGGCACGGCGGGGGGACGGTGACCATCCGCACCTCGCAGACGCCGCGCTCGGTAGTGATCGAGGTCAGGGACGAGGGCAGGGGAGTGCCGCCCGATCTGACGCCGAGGATCTTCGAGCGGAGCGTGAGCGGAGCGGGCGGGACCGGGCTCGGCCTGGCGCTGGCCCGGTCGGTCGCTGCTTCTGACGGCGGCCAGCTGGTGCTGGTCAGGCCGCGGCCAGCGACGTTCGCCGTGATCTTCCCGCAGCCAGTGCAAGAACAGCTGGACGAGCCAGTGGTGGCCGGCCCGGCCTGACTGCCCGACAACAGCCGAGCGTCGCCCTGCCGCTAGCCCACCTCGTAGGCTACGGCGGGTGAGTGTTGACCCCGCGGCCAAACAGGCCGGACCGAACCACCCGCCGGTGGTGGGGATGGTGGGAGCCGGCCAGCTCGCCCGGATGACTGCCCAGGCGGCGATCGGCCTTGGCGTCGAATTCCGGGTGCTTGCCGATACTGCCTGCGACAGCGCCGCTCAGGTATCCGCGGGCACCAGGATCGGTGACTACAAAGTCGCTGCCGACGTGCTCGCGTTCGCGGCAGGCTGCGACGTCGTCACCTTCGATCATGAACATGTGCCTGGCGAGCATCTGGCCGCGCTCGAGCGGGTCAGCGCGGTGCGTCCGGGCGGGCAAGCGCTCCGGTTCGCGCAGAACAAGAGCGCGATGCGGGAACGACTCGACGCGCTTGGCATCCGGTGCCCGCGATACCGCCCGGTAGCCACGCTGCCCGAGGTAGCCGCCTTCGCCGCCGAGGACGAGGGCACCGGAGCCGCCCCTGGCGCGCGCGGCCGCGGCGGCCCGCCCGGCTGGCCGGTCGTGCTCAAGGCCGTCTTCGGCGGCTACGACGGCAGGGGAGTCTGGATCTGCGACGATCCAGAGGCCGCCGCTGAGGTGCTCTCGCACGGCATCGCCCTGATCGCCGAGGAGCACGTCACCTTCGACCGTGAGCTTGCTGTGCTGGTCGCCAGGTCACCGGCTGGCCAGGGCGCGGCATACCCGGTGGTGCAGACGGTCCAGCACAGCGGCATCTGCCGGGAGGTCATCGCACCGGCGCCCGGGCTTGATCCCGACCTGGCCGTGCAGGCGCAGCGGCTGGGACTGACCGTGGCCGCCGAGCTTGGCGTGACCGGGCTGCTCGCGGTGGAGCTATTCCAGACCGGAGCCGGGCTGCTCGTAAACGAACTGGCGATGCGCCCGCACAACTGCGGCCACTGGACGATCGACGCGGCATTGACATCCCAGTTCGAGCAGCATCTGCGTGCCATTCTTGACCTGCCGCTCGGCCAGCCGACGCTGACGGCGGGCAGTGCGGTGATGGTCAACGTGCTCGGCGGCGAAGATTCGGACCTGTACTCGCGCCTGGTCCATGTGATGGCCGCCGATCCGGGGGTGAAGGTGCACCTGTACGGCAAGCAGGTGCGTCCTGGGCGCAAGGTCGGTCACGTGACCGTGGCGGGCGACGAGGTCGGGCAGCTTCGGGACCGAGCCTGGCGGGCAGCGAACTACCTCAGCCTGGGGGTGGAGGAAGCATAGCCGGACGGTCCGGTCGCACCCGGCAGATCAGTTTGCTGGAGGCGGGAACCGGACCAGCGCCGGTCGAGGAAGCCGCCGCACAGCGGCCGGAAGGAGCAGCGGATGAGCGCCCAGCCGGTGGTCAGCGTGGTGATGGGCAGCGACTCGGACTGGCCGGTGATGCGGTCGGCCGCCGAGGCGCTGGCCGAGTTCGGCGTGCCGTACGAGGCCGATGTCGTCTCGGCACACCGGATGCCGCACGACATGATCAGCTACGGCGCCGCGGCGGCAGAGCGGGGGCTGAAGGTGATCATCGCCGGGGCCGGCGGCGCGGCGCACCTGCCTGGCATGCTCGCGGCCGTGACCCCGCTACCGGTGATCGGCGTTCCGGTCCCGCTTGCGCACCTGGACGGCCTGGATTCGCTGCTCTCGATCGTCCAGATGCCAGCCGGGATCCCGGTTGCCACGGTCGCTGTCGGCGGGGCGCGCAACGCCGGCCTGCTCGCGGTCCGCATCCTCGCCGTCGGCGACCCGGAGCTGAGCAACCGGATGACAGCATTCCAGGACGAACTACGCCAGATCGCTCAAGCCAAGGGCGCCGCGCTCCGAGCTAGCCTCGCCCAGCCTGCCGCCGACCCCCGTTCGCAATAGATGCGATGGGCCATTGGTGCGGAAACAGCAGCAGCAACGGCCCATCCACCCTATTGACGGCGGTGACCCGGGCCGCTGCACGAGTTGAGAATCGCGACGAAGGCGACGGGGCGAATTGGGCGCGGCGCGGACGCCGGATCCGGACTGGCGCGGTCGGGGCAGGCGTCAGCCGGGAAGCGGGGTGCAGATCAGGCCCCAGGGGCGGTTGTCAACGCGGGTGAGGACGATCGTGGCGCTGCGTTCGCCCCGCAGGCCGAGCCGCCGGTGAATCTGCCGCACGTCTCCGGCCAGGCCGCGGCGCCTGATGTCCGCGCTGCCGATCCCGAGTTCGCGCAGCTTGCGGGCGAACCGCTGTTCATGCCACGGCGCGGATTCAAGCACGGCCATGGTGCGGGCGAACGGCGTCCGCACCGGCTCACCGCAGGACAAGAACGCGATCATCGGGTCGATCTGCCACGCGCCCAGCATCAGCGCCAGGTCACCGACGAGGCCGGCCCTGGTAACCGCCGGGCTCGGATCCAGCAGGTACGCACCCGGCGGGGCCAGCGGAGCGGTCGGCACTGGCGCGCAGTGGTTAGTTATCGCTGAAGAAAGAGTGTCACCGGACGGCAGTATGGTGGCGCGGCGAGCCGCGCTGGCCAGGGCGGGCGACCAGAGCAGTGCCTCCTTCAGGTCCCGGCCGACGGCCACGAACTCGGTCTCCCAGCCGCCCGGGACCCGGTCGCGGTCCAGGCCGGGGGCGGCCTTGATGCCTGCCTGCGGGATCACCTCGGCGAGCTGCAGGCACCAGTCAAGCGGCGGCTGGTACTTCCCGGCCGGCAGCCGTCGCTGGCCGGAACGGCGGGCCGGGTCGATGAAGACTGCATCGGTCCCGGTCAGCGGCAGGTCGCGCACGTCGGCGCAGGCCAAGGCGACCGCCGCGTCGGGCGCGCAGACGCGGGCGTTATGCCTGGCGAACTCCAGGCTGATCAGGTCCGCATCCACCCCGAGCACAAGGCGGTCGGGGTCGGGTCTGGGTGCCCGGCGGCCTGGGTCGGGTCCGACCATCTGGCGGTCACCGCCGGGCCCGAGCACCTGGCGGTCATCGCCGGACCCGAGCACCTGGCGGTCGGGGCCGGCTCCGAGCGCCCGGCGGTCGCCGCTGACCGGGCTGGCTGCGTCGGCGGGGTCTGGAGGGCCGGCGGCGGCCAGGACGGTCAGGTTGCCGCCGATGCCGCAGCACAGGTCGGCGACGCGCCTGGCACCGGCGAACCTGGCGGCCGCGTGCCGTGCGGTCAGCTCGGACGAGGCCTGCTCAAGCCCTGCCCTGTTGAAGAGCATCTGATCGGCGCGGCTGAACTTGACCCTGGCCGCGAGCCGCAGCGCCTGCTGGGTCAGCGCCGCGGCGACCAGTTCCGGCGGATAACTGCCGCGCAGCGAGGCCGAGAGCGCCAGCGCGCGATCCGGGCCGACGTCCTGGCCGGCCAGCAGACCGAGCACGTCACGGCCCGCGTCGGAGAGCAGCAGCATGGCGGCCGGGTCGGCCGGCCGCGGCGCATCCCCGGCCGCCGCGTGCCGTGATCTGGCGGGCTGGCTTGTCGTCACCTGTCCGCCAGCTCCTACGATCGGATGCATGAGCCCTGACTTCACCGCCTACTCCCTGTCGCCGGAGCATGAAGCTCTCCGCGAGTCGGTACGCCAGCTCGCCGACGACAAGATCGCGCCCTACGCGGCACAGGTCGATCAGCGCGCGGAGTTCCCGCAGGAGGCGCATGACGCGCTGGTCAAGGCTGACCTGCACGCCGTCCACATCCCCGAAGCCTACGGCGGCGCCGGGGCCGACGCGCTGGCGACGGTGATCGTGATCGAGGAGGTCGCCCGCGCCTGCGCGTCCAGCTCACTGATCCCCGCGGTCAACAAGCTGGGCACGGTCCCGCTGCTCCTGGCGGGCTCGGCGGACCTGAACCAGCGCTACCTCCCGCCGGTGGCACGCGGCGAGGCGATGTTCTCCTACGCGCTGTCCGAGCCTGAGGCCGGCTCGGATGCGGCAGCGATGCGGACCCGCGCCGTCCGCGACGGCGATACATACGTGCTTAACGGGACCAAGCGGTGGATCACCAACGCGGGCGTATCGACGTTCTACACGGTGATGGCCGTCACCGAGCCGGGTGCCGGCGCTTCCGGTATCTCCGCGTTCGTGGTGGAGAAGGGCGATCCCGGGTTCTCGTTCGGCGCGCTTGAGCACAAGCTGGGGATCAAGGGATCGCCGACCCGCGAACTGTACTTCGACAACTGCGTGATCCCGGCCGACCGGATGATCGGCGAGGAGGGCAGCGGCTTCCGCACCGCGCTGGCCACGCTGGACCACACCAGGATCACGATCGCGGCTCAGGCGCTCGGCATCGCGCAGGGCGCGCTGGATTACGCGGCTGGCTACGTCAAGGAGCGGCGGCAGTTCGGCAAGGCGATCGCGGAGTTCCAGGGCATCCAGTTCATGCTGGCCGACATGGCGATGAAGGTGGAGGCGGCCAGGCAGCTGACCTACGCGGCAGCGGCCAGGTCCGAGCGGGCCATGGAAGGCCAGACCGTGCCCGACCTGACGTTCATCTCCTCGGCCTGCAAGTGCTTCGCCTCCGACGTGGCGATGGAGGTGACCACCGACGCGGTCCAGTTGCTCGGCGGGTACGGCTACGTCAGCGACTACCCGGTCGAGCGGATGATGCGGGACGCGAAGATCACCCAGATCTACGAGGGCACCAACCAAATCCAGCGGATCGTGATGGCCAGGCAGGTCCTGCAGTAGCAGGTCAGCAGGTTGCAAACCAGTTCTCGAGCTGATCTTCATTGAGATGTCTATCTCGGCCAGCTCCTCAACGGACACGCCAGCAGCGAGCGTGATGCTGGCGTAGGTCCCCGGCTTCTTTGCTGTGAGGCCTTGGACCGCTCAGCCCTCGCCCGCCGCCCATGCCGCTGACCTGCGACGCAACCGGGGGTCTAGCTGCTGACGAGCGGCTCGCCGGTGAGGCGGAGGAGTAGGTTGAGCGGGGCGAGGTCGTAGCTGGCGGCTAGGTTCGGCGTGCCGGTGATCAGGCCCGCGGCGGCGTCCGCGGCGGCGTCCGCGGCGAGGCTGGCCGTAGCGGGGTTGTCGGTGAAGGTGATCTGCTGGAAGGCGGAGGTCAGCAGCGAGCCGGGGAGTGGGTGGCCGGTGAGTGCGGCGAGCTCGGCGTTGGCGGCGATCTCGGCGGCGAGCGGGTCATGGTGGATGTAGTCGTTGATCTGGATCTGCGCCTTGATCAGGGCGGTGACGGCTGCGGAGTGGGCCTGGAGGTAGCTGCGGGTGGTCACCAGGATGGTGGTCGCGGCGGCGTTCTGGGCGGCGGGTGAGCCGGGCCGCGGGGCGGGAGTGAGGGACCGGCCGCCGGCCTGAATCAGCTGGGTGTCGTAAGGCGCGGGTTCCCACGCGCCAGCGATGGCGTGGTTCCTGAAGGCGGTGAGGGCGGCGGCGGGAGTCATGGGGCTGATGGTGACCTGACCGTGCCCTTGGCCGATGGTGAGGTGACGGGCGGTGAGCCAGGCGCGGAACTCAAGGTCAGGGGCGGTGCCCGGGGTCCCCGCGGTGAGGGTCTTCCCGGCTAGCTGGGCGGGTGTGCTGATGGCGCGGGTGACGATGAGCTGGGCACCGCCGGTGGCCGCACCGCTGATGACGGCGATGGCTGGTGCGCCGTGCGTGGTGAGGTTCTGCAGCAAGGTGCCGGGGTCGGTGTAGGCCGCGTCCAGCTTTCGGCTGTCCAGGGCGGCGGTCTCGGCCGCGGGGGTGGAGAACGGGACCAGCAGCACCCGGGTGTGGGCGGCGGCCAGGTCGGCGGTGAGGATGCCCGCGCGCGCGCCGATGAGCGCGGGAGCCTGGGTGATGGTGGCTACGAAGCCGAGCCGCAGCGGGATCGGCGGGACGGCATGCCGGGTGCTTGAACTGGTGCAGCCGACCGCCAGGAGCGCGGCGGTCGTGGTGATGACGCTGGTGAGCGCTCGCCTCATGCTCGTCTTCCCTTCCAGGAGAACTCCCTGGCATGCCAGGTCAAGTAACACGGGCCGCTGACCGGGAATGCTCAGCGGGGTGGCATTCCGGTTGCGAGGGCTGGCGGCTCGGGTGCGGGGTCCGCGGTGACCGGGCCGACGAGGCTGCCGCTGGTGGTGTAGGTGCCGGTGAGCGGAGTGAGGGTGCCGCCGGTACCGGTGAGCGCGACGTAGGCGCCGCTGATGCCAGGCTGGCCTGCGGTGCTGGTGTAGGGGGCGGCGGCGGGACCCTGGGGCAGGCCGGTGCTGAACGCGGTGAGAACAGCCTGGCGGGTGGGGTTCGGGCCGGCCTGGAACATCGCCTGGGTGAAGGTGTAGGCGGCGGCCATGCCCGCGATGACTGCGGGGGTGAAGGGGACGCCGGGAAGGCGCCCGCGCCAGATTCCGCGGAATAGGGTGATCCAGGTGGCGGCTGGGGTGCCGGTCGGCGCGCTGGCGGCGGGGAGGTAGCTGTCGGTGATGACGCCGGGAGTCTGCGGGCCGGCCGTGCTGGGGGCGGCGAGCAGCGGGTGGTATCGCAGGACGGTCATGGCTGGCTGCAGCATGGCGGTGACGGCGGGGGTGGTGAACGCGACGACGATCTGGGCTCCGGCGGCCTTCAGCGCGGCGATCTGGGCGGCGACGCTGCGGCTGGCCGGCGGGTAGGGCTGGCGGCTGACGATGCGGCGGGCAGGGATCTCCGCTGACAAGCCGCGGACCCCTTCCTGGCCGTCCTGGTCGTGCTGATAGAGGATGCCGATCCGGGCGCGGGGGTAGCGGCGGGCGAGGTAGGCACCGAGGATCTTGGCCTCCCGGGTGTCGCCGGGCTGCCAGCTGACGGTGCCGATGGCGCTCAGGCAGGAGCAGCCGGACTCGGCGAGGAGGTCAGGGACGCCGGCGGCGGCCAGGTACCGGGCGGCGGCCAGGTTCGCTTCGGTGCCGTAGCCGCCGACGATCGCGAAGGCGGCGTCCTGCTGGACTAGCTGATGGACCAGGGACGGGACGTAGGCTATGTCGCCGTGGTCATCGAGGTACCGGTAGATGATCCGGCGGCCGTACACGCCGCCGTGGGCGTTGACGTAGTCGAAGTACTCAGCGCTCGTGATCGGCGACCCGTCCAGCGGCGGGTCGTGCTCCACCCTGACGCCGACGACGGGGACGTCGGGCGGTGACGCGCTGGGAACGACCTGGCAGACGGCTGTCAACGGCAATGTGGCCGTGCTGGGAACGGCGCCGGCACTGCCGGGGACCTCGGGCGCGAACAGCCTGATCTACGCCGCTGTCGGCTATGCGGCTACTCAGCCGGCGACGGGCAGTGTCACGGGATTGTATGTGTCGCTGAATTGTGAGTACTCGACGGCGTCGGCGGGCACCAGCGTGCCGTTGCTGGCCGGGGTCGAGGGCATCGGCACGGCGGGAGGGCTGACCGTGCAGGGCGGCCTGGCCTGCGCTGACGCGGGGACGGCGAACAAGTGGGAGGCGGTTGCCTCCGGCACCTTCGGCGGGTTCGCCAGCAGCACGCTGTCGGGGTCGTCGTGGCCGTCGCCGTCGTGCCCCGTGCAGGAGGCGTTTGATTCCTGGCCGACGCTGTTCACGCCCGTGGCGTATGACGCGGCCTCGGATGCGACCGCGAATTTCACCGCCTCGGACGGGGCGACGGGGCAGCCGTACATCTTGCTTGGCGCTCCGGTGAGCACCGCGACGGCGGCGCTGGCGTCCTCGACTGGAGGGCAGGTGCCGGCCGGGTCGACCGTCGGCGGGAGGAACCCGGCCGCGCGGGCCGTGTCCCAGGCGGAGTCCGGCGGGGTGAACACCGAGAATGGCGACTACAGCACGTCAGGCGCCGACCTGAGCATCCCGACGTTCGGGCCGTCGCTGGATTTCACCAGGACCTATGACGCGCAGGTGGCGCAGCAGCAGACCCGGACCGGGATGCCGGGGTCGATGGGCTACGGGTGGACCGATAACTGGTCGTCGTCGCTGTCCGCGGCCAGCCCGGTGCGCGGCGACATTTACACGCTGGCGGGAGAGGGGACGGACAACGGGGACGGCGGATCGCCGACGGCGGCCCCGCTGAACGCCCCGGGCGGGGTGACGTGGAACAACGGCAACGAGTACATCGCTGACTCGGACGGGAACCGGATCCAGGAGATTCCAGGCACGAGCGGGACGCATTGGGGCCAGAGCATGACGGCCGGCGAGGTGTACACCGTCGCCGGCAGTCCGAGCGGGGCGTCCGGTCACTCGGCGAACGGAACGACGGCTGGCCAGTCGCTGCTGTACATCCCGACCCAGGTGGCGTTCGACTCGGCGGGCGACATGTATATCGCGGACGCGGGAAACAGCCGGATCGTGGAGATCCCGGTGTCCGCCGGCTCCCAGTGGGGGATCTCGTCGATGGCGGCCAATGACCTGTACACGGTGGCGGGGAACTGGGGCGGCGCTTCGGGGCAGCGGGGAAACGGGACACTGGCGTCATCGGCGTTCCTGAACGGGCCGCAGGGAGTGGCGTTCGACTCGCACGGCGACATGTACATCGCGGACACCGGGAACAGCCGGATCCAGTACGTGTACCTGTCGGGCGGCCCGACCTGGGAGGGCCAGTCGATGACAAGCGACGACGTCTACACGATCGCCGGGAACGAGACCCAGGGTCACTCGCCGAACGGCACGGTGGCGAACCAGGCCGAAGTGAACCTCCCCGAGGGGGTGAGCATCTCGTCCGCTGGTGACATCTACATCGCCGACACCGGGAACAACCGGATCGCCGAGGTCGCCAAGGCGGCCGGGACCCAGTGGAACATCTCCATGTCGGCCAGCGACATGTATGCCGTCGCGGGGTCGGCGACCGGGGCATCCGGTGACACCTCGACGAACGGAACCCTGGCGACCTCGGCGCTGCTCGACAACCCGACCTCGGTGCTGTCCGGGAATGGTCAGCAGCTGTACATCACGGACTCGGCGAACAACCGGATCGTCGAAGTCGCCCGGACCGGCCACACCGAGTGGAACATCTCCATGAGCGTGAACGACCTGTACACGATCGCCGGGTCGGCAACCGGGACGGCGGGGTTCTCCGGCGACGGCGGGGCCGCGACCGCGGCGCACCTGAACTCGCCGCTGCAGGTCAGCCTGGATTCCTCCAACAACTTGTATATCGCCGACTCCGTCGACGAGCGGGTCCGCGAGGTGTCCGCCACCACCTACGACATTGCCACGATCGCGGGCAGCGGCGCGACGTTCCAGCAGGAAGGCAACGGCGGTCCGGCCACGTCCGCCGCGCTGAACAAGCCGGCGACTGAGGCGTTCGACCCAGCGGGGGACGTGTTCATCGCCGACTACGGCAACAACCGGGTGCAGGAGATCGCGGCGACGACGCACACCCAGTTCGGGATCTCGATGACGGCCGCGGACGTGTACACGGTGGCGGGCAACGCCAGCGGGCACGCGGGCATCTCCGGCGACGGCGGGAAGGGCTACCTGTCCTACCTGGACGCCCCGCTCGCGGTCGCGGTCGACGCGTCCGGGAACTTGTACATCGCCGATGCCAGCAACAACCGGATCCAGGAGCTGTCCGCCGCGACGGGTACCATCTCTACCGCCGCCGGCAGCCCGACCGGCACCTACGGAACGAGCGGTGATGGCGGCCCGGCGACGGCGGCGCTGCTGGACACTCCGCTCGCGCTCGCCGTGGACAGCGCCGGTGACCTGTACATCACCGATTCCTTCAACAACCGGATCCAGGAGATCTACGCGTCGGGCGGCCAGCAGTGGGGGCACACCGGCTGGGTCGCGGGCGACATCTACACGGTCGCGGGCAGCGCCACCGGCAGCAGCGGCGACTCCGGTGACGGCGGCGCGGCGACGTCAGCGCTGCTGGCGGAGCCGGAAGGCGTCGCGGCCGACAGGGCGGGGAACCTGTACATCGCCGACTTCGGGAACAACCGAGTGCAGGAGGTGCCGGTCGCCACCGGTCAGCAAAACGGCCAGGCGATGACCAGGGATGACATGTACACCATCGCCGGGAGCGCGTCCGGCAGCTCGGGCGTGGGCGGCGACGGCGTTCCGGCGACCAGCTCCAAGCTTGACGCCCCGGCTGCGGTCGCCGCGGACGCCGCCGGGGACGTGTACATCGCGGACTACTACAACAGCCGGGTTCAGGAGGTCGCGGCGGCCAACGGCACCCAGTGGGGTCAGGCGATGTCCGCGGACGACGTGTACACCGTCGCGGGCAGCGCGGCAGGGACGGCCGGAGATTCCGGTGACGGTGGCCCGGCGACCTCGGCCCTGATCTGGTTCGCCAACGGCGTGTCGGTCGATCCGGCGAGCGACCTGTACATCACCGATGCCTCCAACGGTCGGCTCCGGGAGGTGACCTCCGCGACGGTGGCGACAATCACCCCGGCGCCCGGCCAGACCAGCGCCCTGTACCCGGTGCCGGGAACCACGGTTAACGGCACGACCTACCCGGGCGGGATCACGGTCACCCAGCCGGGCGGCGCGCAGGTCACCTTCTATGCCCAGTCCGGCGGAACCTGCACGGCGCCGTACGTGACCGCGGGCCAGTACTGCGCGCTGCCGCAGGACGTCGGCGCGACGCTGACCTACAACTCCTCCGCGGGCATATACACGTTCACCCCGCAGCCGGGGACATCCTACACCTACAACACGGCCGGCCAGCTGACCAGCGAGACCGACGCCGACGGCGACACCCTGACCCTGAGCTACGGGGTCACCCTGCCCGGCTACGGGCAGTGTCCGTCGACGGCGAACTGGTGCCAGGTCATCACCTCCGCCTCCGGCCGGACTCTGACGGTCGGGTACAACGCAGCGAACCTGGTCACCTCCGTCACCGACCCGATGGGCCGACGGTGGACCTACGGCTACACGAGCTCTGACCTGACCTCGGCGACCGACCCGATGGGCAACGTCACCAGCTACGCCTACGGCGCCGGATCCACCGGCAATCCGCTGAACGCCAACGACCTGCTCACCATCACCAGCCCAAACGGGCAGCCAGGCGGCCCCGACGCCGGAAAGATCACCACTTTGGCTTACAACGCGGCCGGGCAGGTCACCTCCGAGACCGACCCGATGGGGTACGCCACTACTTACACCTGGACCGGGTTCAACCCCGCCACCGGCAACGGCGTGATCACGGTCACCGACCCGGACCAGAACAAGACCGTCTACTACTACACTCAGGGCACCCTCGGCGCTCGGTCCGTATGGACAGGTACCACCCTCACTTCCGAGCAGGATTTCGTGCCGGACCAGTCAGGGACCGGCACTAGCGCGGGCACCCAGCTCGACACCGCCAGCTCTGACGCCAACGGCAACATCGCCACCGTCAGCTACGACACCAGCGGCACCATGGTGTCCGCGACGATGCCAGACGGGCAGACGAACCCCGGCGGCGGCGAGCAACTGGCCGCGGTGACTCAGGCATCGACTTCTTTGGACTTGCCGAGCTGCTCCTCCGATGCGACCGCGGCTGAGACATGCCAGCAGGATCCCCCCCCCTGTGCCGGTGACGCACGGCCAGGTGATCACGCCTCCGTCGCAGGTGCCGGCGTACGGCGCGGGCTGGACACTGTACGACAACTACGGCAACGAACTGTACGCGACCGTAGGCGTCTATGAGCCAGGCAGCAATACCCCGGCATACGCCCAGACCACCTACCAGCTGTTCAACGGCAACAGCGTTACCCTGCCGGGCACGAACACCGCGATCAGCTGCACTGCGACCGCGCCAGCACCAGTGCTGCCGTGCGCAACCATCAGCGCGGGCGGTGTGGTTACTCAGCTGACCTACGACAGCGCGGGTGACTTGACCTCGACCTCGACGCCGGACGGGAACGGCTCGGAGCTAGCTACCACCACATACAGCTATGACGGCGACGGAGAGCAGGTCAGCACCATCGGCCCGGACGGGAACCTGGCCGGCGCGAACACCGGCAACTACACAACTACCACGGCGTACAACGCCGACGGGCGGCAGACGTCGGTCAGCGACGGCGGCGGCAGCGGGCACACGGTCACGCCGCGGACCACAACCTACGGTTATGACGCCAACGGCAACCAGACCACCGTCCAGGACGCCCGCGGCTACACCTCAACCATCGGCTATAACGCTGACGACCGGGCCGTCCTGGTCACCGACGCTGACGGCAACACCACCTTGACCTGCTACGACGGCGACGGCAACCTCGCTCAATCCGTCCCGCCCGCCGGGGTTGCCGCGAATAGCCTTACCCCGGCGTCGTGCCCAGCGGCCTATCCGGCCGGGTACAACCCAGACACCAGCCAGCTCGCGACCGACGCGACCATGGCTACATTCAACGCGCTGGGCCAGAAGACGCAGGAGTTCACGCCACTACCAGCGGGGCAGACCGGGCCGCATCCGTACGAGACGACAACCTACGCCTACGACAGCGACGGCAACCTGCTCCAGGTCACCGTCCCGCCCGCCACCACTGGCGGACCGAACCAGGTCATCACAAGCACCTATAACGACGCCGGGAAGCTGGCCACGCAGACGACCGGATCCGGCTCAGCGGCATCGACGGTCTCGTACTGCTACGACCCAAGCGGCAGGACAACCTCGGTGGTGTACGCCGACGGGAACGCTTCCGGCGTCGCGCCGTGCAACACCAATCCCACGAGCTACCCGTGGATCGTGGATCCGCATGCCTACCCGGCCCAGGGCGCCGCGCAGACTACCTACAGCTACGACGCGGCCGACGAGCTGGTGTCGGTCACCCGCCCGGGCACCGCCGCCGCACCGAACGGCATGACGACGACCTTCACCTACGCTCCCAACGGCGACGAGCTAACCTCCACCAACCCGGACGGCGTGACCGCGACGATGACCTATACCCCGGGCGGGCAGGAGGCAAGCGTCTCCTACTCTGGCTCGCCGGGCCTGTCAGCGAGCTACTCCTATGACGCCGACGGCAACATGACCGCGATGACCGACGCGACCGGGTCATCAAGTTACGTCTACGACGCGTTCGGCGAGCTGACCTCGTCGACCAACGGCGCCGGCCAGACCGTCGGCCACGGCTACGACGCTGACGGCGACACCACCTCAGTCACCTACCCGCTGCCGTCCGCGGCCACCTGGGCCAGCACGGACACCGTGAACTACAACTACGATCACGCCGGCCTGCTGACCGGGGTCACTGACTTCAACGGCAATCAGATCACGGTCGGCTCCACCGCTGACGGACTGCCGAACTCCCTCGCCCTCGGCTCCACCGGTGACACGATCACCACCAGCTACGACCCGACCGACACCCCGTCGGCGATCACTCTGAAGAACAGCTCCGCCACCCTGCAGTCATTCGGCTACTCCTACGGCCCGGCCGGGACCATCCTGAACGAAGCCG
>Ga0208044_1001078_pt1 | contig 16113 bp, 14 predicted proteins | sample Sb_taG_8_FD_187712 | JGI IMG/M metagenome (GOLD analysis project Ga0208044, IMG submission 187712) | Peat soil microbial communities from Weissenstadt, Germany - Sb_50d_c_BC metaG (SPAdes) (version 2) | ecosystem: Environmental > Terrestrial > Soil > Wetlands > Peat | place: Germany... | reverse complement strand
CACCACCGACTTCACCTTGATCTCCGTCGCCGACGAGGGCGGCGACCTGATCCTTTCCCGTCTGGCCGTGGGCGAGCACATCCTCCTGGGCGGCGATAACATGGACCTGGCCCTGGCCTACGCCGTCGCGGCCACGCTGCCCCAGGGGATGGACGGCCTCGACGCGGCCCAGCGCGTGGCCTTGGGCTACGCGTGCCGCACCGCCAAGGAGACGCTATTCGCTGAACCGAAGAAAACCGCCGCGCCCGTGACTGTCCTGGGCCGTGGCTCGAAGGTCATCGGCGGCACGATCAAGACCGAGCTGACACGCGAGCTGCTGAATACCTCGCTGCTCGACGGCTTCCTACCACGGTGTGCCGCGACCGACCTCCCCTTGCGCGGGCGGCGGGTGGGCCTGACCGAGATCGGCCTGCCCTATGCCGCCGATCCGGCGATCACGCGTCATCTGGCCCGGTTCTTGGGCCAGCAGGCCGGATCGCTACACACTGGCGGCGCGATGATCCGTCCCTCCGCGGTGCTGTTCAACGGCGGCGTTTTCAAGGCGACCGAGTTACGCCAGCGCGTGCTCGACGTCCTTGCCGACTGGGCGGGCAAGCCCGTGCCCGAGCTGCAATCGTCCGACCTGGATCTCGCCGTGGCCCGGGGCGCTGCGTATTACGGCCAGGTCCGCCGGGGCCGGGGCGTGCGGATTCGGGGCGGCGTGGCGCGGTCGTATTACGTCGGTCTGGAAACCTCGGCGCCGGCCGTCCCAGGCGTTCCGCCGCCCATCAAGGCCCTCTGCGTCGTGCCGATGGGCATGGAGGAGGGCACCGAGGCCGACGTCCCCAGCTCCGAGCTTGGCCTGGTCGTCGGCGAGCCGGCCGTCTTCCGCTTCCTCAGCTCCACGACCCGCCGCGACGACCCCGTGGGCACGGTCCTCGACCGCTGGAACCCCGAGGAAATCCAGGAGCTCGCCCCCCTCGAAACGGCCCTCGCCGCCGAAGAAGGCGCCCAGGGCGAGACCGTCCCCGTCCGTCTGCACTCGAACGTCAACGAGGTCGGCACCCTCGAGCTCTGGTGCCAGAGCACCCGCGACCCCCGCCGCTGGAAGCTCGAATTCAACGTCCGCGAACCGTCCCAGGATTGATCGGAGACCTTACGGCCGACTCCCCTCGATAGTGGACGGCCGGTTCGTCATTCAGCAAAACGTCGTGTAGTCAGGGCAGCGACGGACGCCAGTGTATTCGTCCTTGATCGATGTCTGCTGCGCATCAGCGCGTGCCCTGATCGCGCTTCGGGAGCTGTGCAGCCAGCGGTCAATCGCCATCAACCGGGTTCCACCGGTGTGGACGCGAAGTTCGTCGATGCGCCGTTCCAGCTCGATCAGCTCACCGGGGCTCGGAGGTGTTTTCCTCAGCATTTGCTGGAGATCATGCGCGATCTGCCTGACCCCCTCTGCAATTGCCGCGGGATCAAGGCTGCCGGCGGCAAGTGATTCCACGGGTCGCCTCAGCTTTTTGTGGGATGCTCGCGTCGAGGATTTCCCCGAATCATGTTCAGACAAACTACAAGAACTGTAGGTCTGGCGATCGTGAATGGCGGCCATTCTGGTTTTTCTTGATGCCGCGATTGCAAGCTGACGGCTCCTGAAGGAAACGGGCAACACGAATTGGAATCGAGATTTCCGCGGAGTATCTTGCACGCTATATTTCTCGGTGGCTCACTCCCCGCTCCTGAGTTCCTGGGTGCCAGTGCGGATGCCCGACGAAATCCTCTTGCTGGTGGACGGTGCCGTCGAGAACCGGCTGGAACTGCGGTTTGCCGATCTGGCCGCGTTGCCCGCGTGGCAACAGGTGCCGGACGTTTCTCGGTTCCACCCGAAGCGGCAGGGCGACGGCGTGGCGCTCGAGGCGGTCCTGGCGCAGGCGCGGCCTCGGGCCGAGGCCAATTACTTGACGCTGCACGCCGACCGCGACGACTTTCATGTCTCGGTGCCGCTGGCGGCGGTGCGGGCCGAGGGGATCGTCGTCTATCACCGCGCCGGCGAGCCCCTGGGAATCGATCAAGGCGGGCCGATCCGGTTCCTGATCCGCGACCCGGCCGCCTGCCATACCGACGAGCTCGACGACTGCGCCAACGTGAAGTACCTCAGCCACATCGAGCTCTCCGTTCGCCGCGGCCGCGACACCCGGCCCCAGAACGAGGAGGAGCACGCAAAGCTGCACTCCCCGGAGGGTGGGTGAAACCCACCGAAACACAAATTTATCAAAATTCTTTGGTGGGTTGCACGCACCCTAGCGCACCCAGCCAAGCAGCTCGGCGAGCTTCCAGGAGAGGACCATCGCGGTGACGCTGCCGGAGCCGAAGGCGGCGACGAGGACGCAGGCGGCGGCGATCTCACGGGCCATGCGCAGGCGCGGCTGTTCGGGGTCGCCGATGGCACGGGCCAAGGTGTCCACGGCACTGTGGGCAAGCTCGGCGATCAAGACAAGGCAGGCGGCGATCACGAGCAAGCACCAGCTCCACTGGTTGACTCCCAGGAGCGCCGCGGTGATGGCGATCAAGGTCCCGCGGTAGCCGTGCGCGAAGAAGCTGGAATCGCCTCGAATCGCGTGCTTCAGGCCGCGGATTCCCGCGAGCATCTTGCTGCGCATGTTGCGGCGATCGGCCCGAGCGGTCAGCTCGGGAGCCGCACCGAACTGGTACTGAAGGCGGTTCTCGTCGAATTCCGGAACGGGGATCAAGCCGCGGGGCTGCCCCGCCGCGACCGCGGCCTCGCCTTCCCGCGAACTGTTCTCTGTGCTCGAATCGATCATGGTCCTGGCACTTCTGTCCTTGCTCATGAGTCACGGTCAGGCTCGATCTCACTGGGTGGGAGCATACCGTGAATCGAACTGGTTCATCCCCGTGGCGCCTCCCAGCCGGAGGTTCGGCGACAGCCGCGGTGAGATCTGCACCGCGAACTGGGTGGCCGACCGCTGAGGATCGTACGACAGACCCACGGACGTCAAGTAGTCGGCGCCGATGCGCGTGAACGAGAGCATCGATCCGAGGGGGATTTTATTGCCGAAGTCGTACGACGTCGAGAACGTGCCGAACCATTTCGGGCTGAGCCAGTACGACATCGACGCGTTCAGGGCCGACGTGTTGATCGTCCCGGTGTTGATCACGGTGTAACCAATGAACACGTTGCCCCGCGGCGGACGGCTCAGCGAGACCCCGGTGGTGATCACGTTGAGACCCTTGGGGTTGTAGCCGGCCACGGTGTAGTTGCTCAGAGGCACGCTTCCGGTCAGGTTCCAGAAATCGAACCAGCCATAGGAGATGATGCTCGTCCGGTCGCCCACGAACCACTGGTAGTTATACATCGTTTGACCCCAAGGCTTGCCGAAGTTGTCGCGCTGGGCGTCCGGGAAGTACGTGCCGTTGAGGTCCAGGGTCATCCAGTCGATGATTCGCCGCTTGCCTTCGGGACCGCGCTTGGTTTGCAGCCGCTGGTGAATCCCGAGTTGGAGCATGGTGATCGTGGACTGGATGTCGGTCGTGCCGGTGATCGGCGAAAGAGCTCGGCGGAGGATCAGTGCCTGGGGGTCGTAAGGACCGGGCAAGATGCCCCCGGTCCAGTTCGTGATCGCGAAGTAGCGGCGGACGAACTCGTATTCGTTGTCGTCAAGGTCGTCCTGGACGGCAATCGAGTTGAGCGAGTGGTTCGCGTACGCCGCGCGGAAGTCGCCCCAGAAGCTGATCTTGTTGTTCAGGCCGTGGATGTTGAGGATCTCGTTCTCGACGTTGGGATAGAGCTTGTATGCCGTCATCTCGGTGTGCACGCCGGCCGCGCCCCAGAAGCGGGCCATTCCCCCGGTGCTCTGCTGGCCGAACGGACCGCCGCCGAGCTGGTTGCTCCAGCCGGCGATCTGGCCTTGCAAGTACGGCATGACCCGCACGACATCGTAGATGTTCAGCGGCATGTCGATCTCGTGGTTCGTGTAAGCCCGCAGCGATGACCACGGGCCGCTGGTGTGCGAGATCGGGTCGTAAGGCATGAACGCGAAAAGGTTCGGGTTGTTGACCATCACGTCGGTGTGCACGTTGGCGTAGTCGACGCCCGAGTGCTGGTAATAGCTGAACAGGTTGCTGAAGAGCGAATCGCCCAGGCGGTAGTAATCGAGCCGGGGAAGCCACTGGGTGTCGGTGTTGAAGGTCTGAAGATTGGCCTCGGCCCAGAGGTCCCATGACCAGTTGTTCTTCTGATACTGCATGTAACCGAGGGTCTCCTGGTCCATTCCCGTCTCGTTGAGCCGCTTGTAATACTCTTCCAGGAACTGGCGGTCGGAGACGTAAGCGATCTCGAGCTGAAACCGCAGGTCCTCGAAGTGGTGCTCGTCGTCGTCGGGCAGGAACCGCTGCATGTGGCGAATGTTGAACCGGCCGCGGAAATCCTGGAACGGTGGCACGTCCGATCGCTGGTAACCTCTCTTGCCCGCGCCCGCGGGCCCCTGGGTGACGATGGCCGGGCCCGAGCCCAAGTCGTCGTTACCAAAATCCCTGAGACCCCAGATGTCGAAGTAGCCGAAGTAGTCGTAGGTGATGCTGTGGCTGGGGTTCGGAACCTTGTGGTAAGGGTCGGTCAGGTCGTTGATCAGGTCGCGGCCGAACCAGCCAATCTCGCTGCCCAGCGCCGGGAAGTCCTTGGTCCGCACACTCAGGTAGTCGAGGTCGAGGTTCCAGATGTCGACGTTGTAGGGCCGCTTCACACCGATCACCTTGAAGCCGTTCCAGGCCGTGAGGAGCTCCTCCCCAAAGTACTTGATGTAGCCAAAAGAGATCATGCGGAGCGGGGACTCGAGGTCGTCGGTTTCGCCCGTCAACCGCGGCCAGTAGAAGACGGGAATTGGCCCCATGTAAAAGAAGTTCTGTCGCGCGTCGTACCGCCAGATCAAATCCATGGGCGGATTGGGATCGTTGGGATCGCCGACCTGTTTACCCGTGTTGGGATCGGCCAGCGGCCTGGACTGGCGGATCAGGTCCACCGTGCGGTTGTTGATCTTGTAGGCCGGGTCTGGGAACCGGCTGCCGGTCATGAGGGTTCGCTCGGTGCGAATCTCGGGCTCTGGATCCATGATCAAGGTGCCGTCAGGGCGTTTCAGCAGCTTGTGGAACTGGTCGATCCGCGGCGACTTCATCTTCATCGGCGAGATGAAGCCCGGCGCGAAGAGGTCAACCTCGCCGTTGAGAGCCACGAACCGGTCCCTCAAGAAATCGTAATAGGCCCGCGGCGCGCGATAGGTGCGCTGGTCGGCCTTGCCGGCGGACTTGTTCTCGTCCTGGCGAAAGATCACGTTGCCTTCGAGGTAAACCTCCATCGGCTGGTTGGCGTTCTCGATCAGCTCGCCGTTGGGACCGTAGACCTCCGCGCCCTTCTTGGGATCGGGGTGGCGCCACACGACGGCGCTCTCGGCCTCGATGTCCACGACGCCGAACTGCGGGGTCTTGGTGACCATGTTGATTCCGCCCCGATAGATCACGACGCGTGTGCCGTCGGGCTGCTCGGGTAGAAACGTGACATCGGGCTTGCGGCCGCTGCGCGGAAAGATGTTGGTGACGCGGCGCGACCCCGGCAAGATGGGGGCCGTGGGGGCCGGAGGGGGAGCGGCGGTTTTTGGTTTTCGCCCCCGCCCTGGCTCGGCACGTCGGAGCGGGGCAGCGGGCTGGTCGCCCGTGCCGGGCAACGGCTGGGATCGCGGCACGTCCTCCGGGTTCGCCAGGTTGGGGACTTCGACTTCATTTCGCCCTTCGATCGGTGGTAAGTCGACACTGGGAAGCTCGGTTCCGTCGGCGGGCGGCGAGGCGGTTGGCGGCACCTCAGCCGGCGCGTCAGGCCGCGCCGGGCCTGTTCCCGGAACCTGGGTGACCACAGGGTCCTTGCGCTCGAACTGGGCCAACTGGAGCACAGGATCTTTCCTCGGCGACATTGGCGGCGGCACGGGCTCCAGGGGCGGCAGATCCGGCGGCGGCAGCACGGTAGCCGTCTCGGCCGCCGCGGCCGCCGCGGAGGAAGGGACTGAATCCGCGACGGCTACCGTCTCGACCTGAGAAGCAGATCGGGGTCTGGCAGATGCCAGGATCTGCGCCTGCTGAGCAGCCTCCGGTTCCGGCTGTGTAGTTGCCGGCTCCGGCCGCGCAATCGCCGGTTCCGATCGTGCAGCCGCCGGTTCCGGCCGTGCAGTTGCCGGTTCCGGCAACACGAATCCCGACCTGCGCAAGATCAAGAGGTCGCGCGGAGGCTCTTTCCATTGCGTGAAGCCGTTGTCCTTGTAGGCGCGAAGCTGCACCTGCTTACGGGTCCGCAGCACGGTGCGTGCCTGAGGTCGTGGCGGTCCCCCCTGTCCCGAGATCCGGACTTCGCCTTCCGCGTAGATTTCGGCCTGGTAGCCTTTGCCGTTCTCCATCGGAACCTCGAGGATCCGGACGACGGCCGCGCGGGCGCGTAGGCCATCGCCGGCCTGGAGCACGGCAGCCTCGCCCGAGAGAATGGCCCACCGCTCTCCGGCCGTATCCCAGACCTGGACGCGCCGCGCGGCCAGCTCGATCGGATCGGCGGCCGCCTGCGCGTCCGGGGCCGCCTGGTCCTGGGCCCGAGTCGCGGTAGGGATCGCGAGCGCGAAGATGAGGCCTGACCACAAGCATAACCGCGTGTGGAGTCTGGGTTGGTCGTGCTCTCGCACGGTTCCTCCCAACGTACGACCCGGCGTTTCGCTGCGGACAGCCCTCCCTGGCCGAACCGCGATTGAGCGTCGCTCGAACACTGGACCTACCAGCCACGCAGCCTTGCCGACGCGGCAGGACCAACACCGGCACCAGGCTGTTTTCCCGCCCAACTCCGAGAGAAATGGGCTGAAGCGGAGCGCGGGACTTTGTCCACCGAGATGCGAGCGACAGGACAATCGCCCGGGAGCTTATCCGCTTTCCCCCGCGCGGTCAAGAGCGAGAACTTGGTTTCCCATCCGGCCGGGCTCCACGCTGGAAACGCCGCAAAACGGTCGGCTGATCGGGGAAAAGTGCCAAGGGCTGGAACGACGCCAGGGCGGCGAGGGTTCGTTGAGTCCAAACCACCGAACCGGGCGCCGCTGTGCGCGACGAATGTTATTTGTAAAATTCTGTAAATGGCGCGCAGAGAATCTATAATTATTGTGCTCACCGTCGGCTGATTTGCGTTCATACTGTGAGTATCGACACGGCGGCGTTGACGCTCGTCAAAGAGAAGCATCCGGGAATCGCACCATGAACCGACGACCTCGTAAGAACTTCCGCGCGTGGTGCGAGCAAATGGAGGACCGCAATTTGCTTTCGGTGCTGAGTCCTGCCCAGGTGAGACAGGCCTATGGAATGAATGCTATCGAGTTCAGTGCCAGCGGGCAAACGATCCAGGGCACCGGAGCCGGGCAGACGATCGCGATCGTCGGCGCTTACCACAATCCGTTTGTCACCAACGAGTTATACACCTTCGATGGCACGTACGGGCTGTCCAATCCGGCATTGGCGCAGGTGGATCTGGCCGGAGCACAGACAAACCTTGGCTGGGCCCAGGAAGAGGCGATGGATGTCGAATGGAGCCACGTGATGGCGCCGGGGGCCTCGATCATCGTCGTCGAGGCAGCCTCGGACAATACGAGCGACCTGATGAACGCGGTGAACCTCGCCCGCACGTTGCGCGGCGTCTCGGTCGTGTCGATGAGCTGGGGAGGCCTCGAGTTCCGGGGCCAGACCAACTATGACCCGTTCTTCACGACCCCGGCCGGGCACAACGGGGTGACCTTCGTGGCGGCCAGCGGAGATAACGGAGCAAAATATGGCGCCGAGTGGCCGGCTTCGTCGCCGAACGTCGTGGGCGTCGGCGGCACCTCACTCTGGGTCGACGCCGCGGGCAACACCCTGCTCGAAACAGCCTGGTCGGGCAGCGGGGGCGGATACAGCGTGCTCGAGCGCGAGCCCACCTACCAGAAAGGAGTTCAGCGCAAGGGCCGCCGGTCGACCCCGGACGTCGCGATGGTTGCCGACCCCAACACGGGAGTTCCTGTCCTGGTGGCCGACCCATCGACCGGCCAGGGCTCCTGGGGGATCTACGGCGGCACCAGTCTCTCGACCCAGTTGTTCGGCGGCCTGATCGCCGTCGCTGACCAGGGCCGAGCCCTTGCCGGCCTGGGAACCCTGGACGGCGCCACCCAGACCCTCCCCCTGCTCTACTCGGTCTCTTCGGCCGACTTTCGCGATATAACCGCCGGCTCGAACGGCCACCGCGCAACTGCTGGCTATGACCTGGTCACGGGACTGGGAACTCCCCGGGGCGCCGCGCTGGTAAGCGACCTGAGCAACCCCAACATTCAGGCCACCATTCGAACCGTGCCGTCCGCAACCAGGGCCCGAACGTCGGCCAGGGCCAGGACCCGGCCAAAAATCAAGGATCCGGCAATGCACGTGGCAATCGACCGCGTCAGCTTGACCATGCCCGCCAGTTCACCGCTCTCCGACCCGGCACGGCCTGGATCCGCGGTGGAATCCAGGTTCCTCCATGCTCTCTCACGGCAACCCCGTTAGAGGTTGGTCGTCAATGTGTCTTCCCTTCTTGACTCCGCGCAAAGGAGGCGCACCATGCTCGTCCTGTCACGCAAGGATACTGAACGCATATTCATAGGCGATGCGATCGTCGTGACGGTCGTCAAGATTCAGGGTGGCGTTGTCCGGCTCGGCATCGAAGCTCCCCCGGAGACATTGATCGCTCGCGAAGAATTGTTGCGCAGCCGCAACGACGCACGCGGCGGAGGCTCGGCCTGACTCGGCCCGGCACGCCTTTCCGTGGCGCGATTTTCACGTCGTCGTAGCCCGCGTTGGCGGCTCAATCCGAATCTTCCAGCGGCACGTTCCAGTAGGCGTCGCTGAGGAACCGCGACCACGAGGCGATGCGGATGGACGAGGCGTCGTACAGAGGCTTCCAGGCTGGGCGGAGCGGAATTCTGCGCAGCTTCATGCTGGCCTGCTCCGGCGTTCGGTTGGCTTTCCGCGCATTGCAGGCAACACAGGCCAGGGCGCAGTTCTCCCAGGTGGTCTGACCTCCCTGGGAGCGAGGGGTGACGTGGTCGATGGTCAATTCCGTCGTGCCCGGCCGGCCGCCGCAATACTGGCAGGTGGAATGGTCGCGCTTGAAAAGGTTGCGACGGCTGAACGTGACCGCATTGTAGCGCGGCCGATCGTGCCGGGTCAGGGTCAGAACCTCGGGGACGCGCAAGCGGAACCTGACCGTGCGGATGAACAGCTCTCCATCCTGTGGCGTCAGCTTTGCCCAGTCGGCCCACGAGTAGAGCTGGAAATTGTCGGGATCGACCACGTGGGCGGCGTGGTTCCAGAGCAATACCAGCGATCGCGCCACCGTGGCCACATGAACGGGCTGCCAGTGGCGGTTCAGCACCAGGGTCGGTCGTTGCAGAACGCTCACAGCCATGATGTACGAACTCCCCGCCCCATCCGGTGTCTCCCTGGCGTGGGAGCTTCGGCTGGTAAGTCGGCAAAGACTCCGCTTGAGCTATCATAACCAACAGACACCAGGAGCCGGCAACCGGGTTCCCGGGAAATTCGGCACAAATAAGCGGAAGCTGATCAAGTGGAAGCGTCCCGGAGGCCGAGCTCGTCGCTATTGGCGTGCAACAAGCCTGAAGCGCAAGCGAAGGGCATTTAACGATATGCATTTTCGAACGCCCTTCGCTTGCGCTTCAGGCTTGTGAGCCCGGTTTTGCCCACTCGGACAAGAAGTCAGGAGCCCCGATCCAGCGCCGTAGTACTCGTTGGTTCGCTTCCTGATACTGATCCGATAGGATGGAGTCGGCCGCTCCGTCATGCCGGCGTCCGGCAGGGCAAGCACCGCAGCGGCCCCGTCACGGCGGTACTCGAACGGCTTGCCCGTGGCAGGATCCTCCGGTACGGGCACTACGGTCATCTGATTCAACTCCTCGGGCAGCTTGCCGTCATGGGACGCCGCGTACAACCGGATTGCCTCCACGACCCGTAATGCTGCGACCCGCCGGTCGAGCCTCATTTCGGCCTCCAGGCAACTGATCGTGGGCTCAAGCTCGGCGAGGACCGTCAACGGCCCGGCTTTCACGGACTTGAGCCGCTGCTCGGTCTCTTTGATCCGGGACCGCGCGTCCCGCCACGGGAGGTAACCCAGCTTGAAGAGATCGTCACGCATGTCCTGGTACTGGCCGACGAGGGCCCGGGCGACCACTTCGTCTTCCGACATCGCCTTCACCCGCTGAGCGTCCATGTGGTGGATCGTCTTCAGGTACTCTTGCGACGGAGCTAGATTCTCCTTCTTGAACGACGCCAGGTCGAGATCGAGCTGAGATCTCAGCCTGGCGTTGACCTGCGCATCGCTCGTGATCCTCTCCGCCAGGTGACGCAGCCGGTTATAAAGCTTCTCGAGCAGGACGCCCCACTCCGCGCGGGAATGAGGCTCATCCGTCTCGGCCAGCTCGGGGACCAGGTTTTCGCCAACCCGCTGCTCCGTTTCCAGGCCCTCGCGCATGCTCACCAGCGGCCGCGGGAGAGCGGTCAGCGCCCAGTAGAGATTGGGAGCTCCAGGTTGCGAGATCAGCTCCTCGACACGATCGAGCATCACGCTGCAGATCGACATTCCCACAAGGTTGTTGATCGCGAACGGCCCCTCGCTGACGTGCCGGCCGAAGGCTATGCCCGTTTCGATCGTATCGACGGCTGGGTCGTAGGCGTGCTCGGCAGTCTCAACCCGGGCCTTGACGCACAGCAAGCGCGCCCACTGCCTCATGGAGTTGCAATCCGGCATTTGGATTTCGATCAGCTCCTGCCTCTGCTCGACAAACGAGCGAGATCACCCGATCCCAGTCGCGGGGTCGCAGGGGTGCAGCTCGAGGCGGGTCGGCTGCCCGGATCTTGGGGACGGCCTCTGGTGCGGTTCGGTGCGGCTCGAAGTTGGCCGCATCCTCCAGCCGATTCACCTGCCGGACCAGGGCGAGATAGCTTGTGGGATCGACGGCAGCCTCTTTCTCCCGCCGTTCTGTCATGAGCTCCGGCGTCGAAACGAACGGCGCCGGTGGAGGCGGAGCCAGTCTTGCGACTGTCAGCTCCAGGGCGCGGCGCTGGCTCCGTTCGTAGTGCCAGGCCATTCCCAGCCCCGACGCCAGCAGGACCGCGGCCGCCGTCGCGAACTTCCACAAGTTCGCCCTGGTCCCGGCCTGGATCGTTCCCTGGACCTTGGCCCGGCCGGCCTCGAAGAGCATCCGGTCGCGGTCGAGCCCGCCGGGAGACGGCACCCATGATCGCATCCTCTCCTCGAGCGGGCTCATTTGGTCTTCGTCGGGGTTGAACATGGTCGTTCCAGCCTCTCGTGAAGTTGGGCCAGGCCGTGGTGGTAACGACGATGGGCCGTGGTGAGGGAACAGCCTTGCAGCCGGGCGATCTGGTCGAAGGTCAACCCGCCCCAGAGTCGGGCCACGATGACCTCCCCGCAGTCGAGCTCAAGCTCGGCCAGTAATCGCGTGGCACTCTGAGCGTCGAGCTGGTCGTCCACCGAGGAGAACCAGGCCTCTCCGCTGGAGGCCCGCGCCTCGCGCTTGAGCCGGCGGTGCCGGCTTCGCGCTGCCGAGATGGCGGCGTTGCGGACCACGCGATGGAGCCAGGCGGCCACCTGATCGGGCACGGCCGACTGCCGGGCCAGGCTCAGAAAGGCCTCCCGCACCGCGTCTTCCGCAGCAGACCCCGCACATCACTGGCGTGCGTAAAGCCGAAGCGCCGCGGCGTGGGCGTCGAACAGGCGTCCCAGTAGCTCGGGCCCGATCGATCCCATCGCACCGTACCTCGTCGCTCCGGGCTCCGGCCATGCGGCCTCGTGCTTGCTCTGTATTCAAGACGCCACGCTCGCCTCGTTTTTCCAGGTGGAACGGAATTCATTCCGTTGTACCTTCCCGTTCGAGCGAGCAATGCTATTGGGGGGTAAGAAACGGAATGAATTCCGCTCTACGATGCAATGCGATCGGCGGGTAAGAAACGGACTATACCTTACGCGGCCATGAGTGAGACGTCGTCGAATTGCTGGAAAACCATTATCCCGGCAAGGAAGTAGGTCAGGCTTTCCAGCCTGATCTACAATGCCTTTCTTTCGTGCCGGGGTCATGGCGTCATCAACGAGGCTGGTTGCTGGGACGACTTGGTTGGCATGACATTGGGGGCCATCCACGTTTCCCAGGTACCACAGAGTGGGTGGCCCCGTCCGCTCCGCTCTCTCCTCGCGCAGGCGCTTCCGGCAATGAGACTCGTGTTCCTTCAGTCCGCAATCCAAAATCGAGAATCCAAAATCATGTGTCGGCCCTTCGGCGATCCTAACTGGGTCACGGACACGGCCAAGCGATTGGGGCTGGAATCGACGATTCGGCCCCGTGGAAGACCGAAGAAACAATCGTAGGCTGGCCACGGTTACTGGTGGCTGTCTCCTTTTCTTTTCCTTGTATTCTCCAAATTTGGTGGCTGTCTCCTTTTCTTTCCCATTGTGTGAATTATCACAGTACCAACCACTCAAGTCAAGTCTGGGGGATCATTGACCCACCTGCGTTCGGTGTGTATATTGAGTTAAAGCCTTCACTGGTGAGCATCTGTGCGCTTCCGGTGGATTAGTCTCGACTCCGCCGGCACGGTTCGGCGGGGTCTTTTTTTGGACTTCGGCAGAAGTAAAACTCTTCAGAGGGTCAAGAAAATGGGACTCGAAAGACTGGACATATCCATAAGCCTGCCCCCAAGTGCCTTTCAAGAACTGGCAACGATCGCGAAGTATGCAGATAAGCTTCCTGAGATAAGAGAGAAAGCGTTGTCCATTAGCTCAACGAACGACCTCGGTGCATTGTCGGAGCGCATCTCCGACACTACAGGAATTCAGCCAGGCGACATAAAACTCGCACTTGGAGGACTGCTAAGCCTCAATGCCCTACTGGTTCGAGTTCGCGCCAAGCCAGAGCAACTCGTCGATTTGCTCACTGAAACCCTCGAACTTCAAGCTAGTTCAACGTGGAAGGATCAATACTTCGAGCAATGGATTAAAGCCAAGGGAAAAGTGTCTCAAGCGCTTGACTGGATAGGCCAAGATGAGGTGTTCGTCGCCCTCAGGAAACTGCAACAACTGGGGTTCGCCCGTCAGAATATTCTAACAGACATTCGGCTTATCAATGATCTTCGGCCCGTTTATAACAAAGATGGCGATAAAATCCTACATATGATTATAATGTATTCACTCCTCATCGATTATAGCGACGGTGTCGGCCCCCACAAAATTGAATTCGCACTGGACGCTGAAGACATTCGGGAACTCAAACGCCTCTGCGAGCGAGCCCAGAAGAAAACCATTACCGCAAGAGATGCAATGAAAACTCAGCCTTGGCAGACGACAGTGCCAGGAGACGCGGTTGAGGGAGAAGACGAGAAAGAAGACTCTACCGGGGGGGATTAGGGATGCAGCAAGGTGGGATGATTGAAGTGTCCGGCCAGGGCAAACTCAGGGGGACTGGGGTCAGTACCAAGAGACTCTTCGACTGGGGGGGATGGAAGGTCGCGCCTGGCTATAAAATCCACGCGATGGGTGATGGAGGGGACGTAGGGATCGGCGAGTGGCTCGCCGAGCGGACGGCCTATGCCTCTCTGGTGCTTCGAGAATGCGTCGAGGTCGATCCCAAGAGGCGTGGAGGAATTCCGGTCCTAAAGGGAACACGGTTCACTCTGGCGCAGTTGCTTGCGGAACTTGCGGAAGGACGAAGCCTTCCTGGCATCGCTGAAGACTTCGAACTCGACTTGCAGACCCTTGAGCAGTTTATGCGAGGGCTTTCCATATGTCTGGACCGCCCCGCAATGAGATGACCATATTTCAGTTTGATGAATGCTTTAACGATAGATCACTCGCTGAAGACTGCATCGCCCAAAACTTGGCGATGGTATATCGCTATCCGAGAAGAATGAGAGGGAAAGACGACTCAGATGTGTTAAGAGAATTTATGGATAAATCTAATCCTCTTGTGACAGAGGACTTGGATATAGTAAGAGACCATCTCGAGCATATGCCAGATTGCCACCCGGGTGTTGTGGCGATTAATAACGGCCGAGGAAACCCGGAGACGATTACCACAAGAATCATTAGAAGGATACTATCTAGGTTTAAATCTATGTTCCCGGACTGGCATCGGGCCGACCTGCGGAACACGATCTTAGAGATTACACCCGAGAGCGTTGAGCTATTCCACGTGGAAAACGGGAGGTTGATCAGAGATCACTATCTTCCTTTCGACCGAAGTGAGTGGAACTCGATAGCCGCAGAAACGCTGGCACGCAACGCAAGCAGGGCGCGCCACACTGAAGAGAGGACGTTACCGGATCAGAAGGCAGAGGGTTAATAAACAGGATTCAAGTTAGTGATCCTCATCGCTTTCCTCTTGCCGGGGAATGTTCCTCCAGATCTCAGTCGTGTCCGGTACCGACGAGTTCTCTGCTCTTGTGCCCTCTTGTAGTAGCACTCTTGATTGTCGTTTGCAGAGCTTGGCCAAGGCCCACATCTGAGGTGACCTCCCATTTCGAGGTGTGTATTGTAAGTCTTTAGCACCTCGTCCCCGTAGTGGTTGATGACCTTGACGGCGATCTTGCCTGACTTGGCGGGCTCGAAGGGGTAGCTCTTGGTGCTGTAGAGGGTCGCCCATTGGGCTTCATCGATCTCCGCGCGGAGGGCGCGCTTGAGCTTGCCGTAAGGGTCGTCGGCGCCGAGGAAGTAGGCGTGGCGGACGAAGAAGCACTCGCCGTTGTAGTCGGTGTCGATGAACCAGCAGGCGATGTCGTCGGTTGAGGAACTGCGTATCTGGCCGGTCGTCGGGTCGTAGACATCAACCCCCTTCACTTTGACGACGACCTTGCCATCGGCATCGCGGGTGATGGCGATGTCGGGCTCGCCGAAGATCATGAACAGGTTGCCGGCCCCGGTGTTCTTGAGAGTGTCGCCGATCAGGAGGTCGGGGTTCATCCGAGCCGGAAGGACCGTGAGTTTGCCGTAGCGCTTGGCTTCCTCGGAGACGTGCGGATCGAAGGCGAAGCCGCAGACGATCAGGATGTCGAAGCCGATGCCGGAGACGGCTTCCTTGACTTGCTGGGGGGTAACGGTCCCGTACTCAGGGCCGATCATCACAGCGACGCGGCGGGTCTTGCCGTCGCCGTTGGTATAGTCGCCCGTGGCGTGAATCCAGGCCCCGGCGTGCGACTCCAGGCGGTCGAACTTGAGCCGCTCGTTCTTGAATGTATTCTGCACTCCCGCCTTTCGCAGGTTGTCCAGTGGTACTGAGCGCGCAAAATTGACCCACTCTGGGGCAATTTATCATCGGGGGTCAGACTTTGTTTTTTATCATCGGGGGTCAGACTTTGTTTTTGGTTTCGAAGACAGCACGTAAGAACCAAGAACAAAGTCTGACACCATCCCCATACTCTTCGTGATTCCTCACGTACAGCATCAGTTCTGAGCGAGCAGTTCGTCCCAGCTTGACACCTGATTAATGCGCTCCGTCAGCTCCTCGAGGCGTTCGAGGTCAACGATCGCGTTGAGCTTGGCCTCCACCGTTTCATCGACGGCACCGAGGCGCTTTCGTCCCAGCCGCAGGTTGATCCTCCGCGCCTCTTCGGCCAGTCCCTTGACCCGCCCTTCTTCCAGGAATGCCTGGATGGTAGAGGATTCGCCCATGGCCGTGATTCCTCCAGATCAAGGTTCCTCTTGGCCAAGCAACTGGTCCCAGCTCGAGACGATCAAGAGTCGATCCCCGAGCAGTTCGAGCTGTTCCAGGTCCGAGATTGCCTCCAGCCTGGACAGGACTGCGTCGCCGGCCTCGCCAAAACGGATCCGACCCAGGCGCAAGATTATCCTCCTCGCCTCCCTGGCTTCCCCCTCTTCCAGGCCCTTCCGCCGTCCTTCTTCGATAAATGCCTGGATGGTCGACGATTCGCGCATGGCCGTGATTCCTCCAAAACAGTGCTTGATCAGTTCCCAGGGAAACCGCAGGCCCGCCATGACGGCGGCCGATGTCCACAACTCGCTGA
>Ga0208044_1001074_pt1 | contig 16169 bp, 18 predicted proteins | sample Sb_taG_8_FD_187712 | JGI IMG/M metagenome (GOLD analysis project Ga0208044, IMG submission 187712) | Peat soil microbial communities from Weissenstadt, Germany - Sb_50d_c_BC metaG (SPAdes) (version 2) | ecosystem: Environmental > Terrestrial > Soil > Wetlands > Peat | place: Germany... | reverse complement strand
ATGGGTATCAACCTGGGTGCGTTCCTGTCTCCCCTGGCATGCGGTCCCCTGGGTGAACGGATAGGTTGGGGCTTCGGTTTCATGGCCGCCGGAATTGGCATGATGTTCGGTTTGCTGACCTTCGTCTTTACCCAGCGGTTGTTGATGGGCGCGGGCCTTCCTCCGGGGCAAGCGGTCACCAGCGATGCCCGGCTCAGACCGCGTGACTGGATCGAGATCGGCGGCATCGCGATGGCGATCGCTGCCTTGGTGCTTGGCGCCCTGCAGGCTTGGCCTTACCTCCAACCGATCTGGTCGCCCGCCTGGTTGACCAGTTCGATCGCATCATTCCTGTACAAGAGCGCGATCCTGGTCGGCGGCCTGGTCCTCTTCCTCTACGGGACCGAGCCTGCCAGGACCGGCGACCAGGCGGCCAGCCTTCAGGAGCCGTTCACGAGAGTCGACTGGGAGCGGATCTCGGTCATCGTGATCATCAGCCTGTTCTCCATCGTGTTCTGGATGGGTTTCGAGCAATCGGGGGGCACGCTCAACCTCTTTGCCGACAAGGAAACCGATCGGACGATCTTCGGCTACAACATTCCAGCCTCGGTCTTCCAGTCGATCAACCCCGTCTTCATCATTACTCTGGCGCCTCTCTTTGCCATTCTCTGGACGTTCCTGGCCCGCCATAAGTTCCCGCTTCCCTCGGTCTCCAAGCAAGGACTGGGACTGGTCTTGCTGGCCGGGGCTTTCGGTGTGATGTATCTGGCGAGCGAGCGGGCAAAGTCAGGGCAGGTCTTGCCCTGGTGGCTGATCTCGGTTTATTTCATTTTCACGGTGGCGGAGCTCTTGCTCTCCCCCATCGGGTTGTCGCTGGTGAACAAGCTGGCACATCCCAAGGTCGCTTCGCTGATGATGGCGTTCTGGTTCCTGTGCACGGCCGCCGCGAATTACCTGGCCGGGATCATGAAGCACACGATCGAGCCCTACAATCTCAACCTCTGGGCGTTTTTGGGGATGATGGCACTGGTTCCCGGCTTGCTCTTGCTGGCACTGACGCCAGTCCTGGTGAAGATGTCGCACGGCCGCGTCTAAGAAGCTTGTGACGGGAGGATTTGATCGTGAATCGCTGGATAACAGGAGTGATCCTGGTGCTTTCTCTCGGCAATGCCGTTCTGGCCGACGGGCGCCCGATGACGATCGACGACCTGCTGGCCATCAAATCAATGTCCGATCCGCAGATTTCACCCGACGGCGAATCCATCGTTTACGTGGTGTCGGAGCTCGACCGGGCCACCGACAAGACCGACAGCAGCCTCTGGTTGATCCCCACGGCCGGTGGCGAGCCAAAACGGTTGACGACCGCTCCAGGCACCAACAACCACCCGCGCTGGAGCCCGGACGGCAAGACCCTGGCATTCGTATCCAGCCGCGGCGGCTCGGCCCAGGTCTGGCTCTTGCCCATCGACGGGGGTGAGGCGCGGCAACTGACGAAGCTGCCGATCGACGTCTCGGGACCGATCTGGTCGCCGCGGGGAGACCGGATCGCCTTCGCGGCCGAGGTCTATCCCGGCACGACGCCCGAGCAGACCGCGGCGAAGGATAAGGAAAAGGAGGCGTCCAAGAGCAAGGTCCGCACCTTCGAACACCTGATGATCCGGCACTGGAACGCCTGGGACGAGGGGAAGAAGAGCCACCTGTTCGTCGCCGACGCGAACACCGGAGTTGCCCGCGACCTCACGCCCAAGCTCGAGGTCAACACGCCCCCTGCCCCGTTCGGCGGCTCGACCGACTATGCCTGGTCGCCCGACGGCAAGGAGCTGGCCTTCACGGCCGAGCCGGTCAAGGACCAGGCATGGTCCACCAACACGGACATCTGGACCGTTGCGGCCGACGGCGGCGAGCTCAAGAACCTGACCGCGTCCAACCCGGCCGCCGACGCCCAGCCGTCCTACTCACCCGACGGCACAATGCTCGCCTACGTCAGCCAGGCGCGGCCGGGCTTCGAATCGGACCTCTGGGTCCTCCGCGCCCGGAAGCGAGATGGCAGCGAGACGATCGACGTCAGCTCCTACCTGGACCGGCCGGTGCAGTCGTATGCCTGGAGAAACGCCAACTCCCTGGCCGCCGTCATCGACAGCGAGGGGACCGAGCCGATCGTCACCTTCCGGCTCCTTGAGCCCTCCGAAACCCGCGATCGCATGACCGGGCGGCCGGTCTCCGGCGGGGCCAGCAACTCGATCTCGATCGGTCCTGAAGCAAAGACTCTGGCCTTCGTCCATCACACTGCCGACAAGCCCGGCGAGGTCTATCTCTGGGAAGAGGGAAAGCCCAAACCCAGGGCCCTGACATCCCACAACGCCGCCCTCGTCTCCCAGCTCGACCTGCCCGCGGCCGAGGGCTTCACGTTCACAGGCGCCGACCACGAGCAGGTTCACGGCTGGTTGCTCCGGCCTCCCGGGTTCGACCCCAAGAAGACTTACCCGGTCGTCTTCCTCATTCACGGCGGACCGCAGGGTGCCTGGCACGACGAGTGGCACGGGCGGTGGAACTATCAGATGTTCGCCGCGCCCGGATACGCCGTCGTCGCGATCAACCCCCGCGGGTCGACCGGCTACGGCCAGAAGTTCACCGACCAGATCAGCCAGGACTGGACCGGCAAGGTTTACGAGGACCTCATGAAGGGTCTCGACTTCGCGCTCGAGAAGTACCCGTTCCTCGACAAGACCAAGCTCGCGGCGGCTGGCGGCTCGTACGGCGGCTTCATGGTGAACTGGATCTGCGGGCATACCGGCCGGTTCAAGGCCCTGGTCAGCCACGCCGGCGTCTTCGACCTGGTCAGCATGTACGGCACGACCGAGGAGCTCTGGTTCCCCGAGTGGGAGTACGGCGGCTTCCCCTGGGATCGGGCCGAGCACTACCGCGATCGTTCCCCGAGCACCTATGCGCGCGGTTTTCGAACGCCCACGCTGTTGATCCACGGCGCACTCGACTTCCGCGTTCCCGACGCCCAAGGCCTGGGCATGTTCACCTGCCTCCAGCGTCTGGGCGTGCCCAGCCGCTATGTCTGGTTCCCCGATGAGGGCCACTGGATCGCCAAGCCCCAGAACCGCATCGTCTGGTGGCGCGAGGTGCAGGCGTGGCTGGCGAAATACTTGAAGTAAGGTGCAAGAAGCGTCTCCCGTGATCGAACTTCTCGATGTGACCCAGCATTACGGCGTCAAACCGATCCTGCGAGGGATCTGCCTGCGTGTCGAGCGCGGGGGGCTTGTGGTGATCCTCGGCCCCAACGGCATGGGCGAGACGACCCTGCTCGGCCTCGTCAAGGTGGGTTGATGCGCGAGCTTGCGGAGGGCAAACCATTATCATGAAAAACCGGGTTCAGCGCTGGGCCGTCCTTCGCCGGGGATGCCCGCGGTGCGGCCATGCGCTTTTTCAATCGCCGCTGGCCATGTATGAAGTCTGCCCGGGATGCGGGCTCGACTTCGATCGCGGGCAGCCGGGCTATTTCACCGGGGCAATGTACGTCAGCTATGCGCTTGCCATCCCGCTCATCGCACTGCTAACGTTGATTGAACATCTGATAATTCCGAGCTGGTCGCTGCTTCGCCTGGTGCTGCTGGCCTGGGTGCTCAGCGTCCCCTTGATTCCCTGGATCTGGCAGTATTCCCGGACGATCTGGATCCATTTCGACCAGCGGATCGATCCCACGGGTCAGGACAACCAGGACGAGCCCACGAGGTGAGGAACCGAATCGCATGACACGCACTGACGGAGCCGCTGGAAGGCCGATCGCGGAGGTGGCGCGGGACCTGGACATCGCCCTTGAGTACGTCGAGCCCTACGGCCGCGACAAGGCCAAGATCCGGCTCGAGGCGGTCGCGGCGTCCGGCCGCAAGCCGGGCAAGCTGATCCTGGTCTCGGCGATCACGCCGACCCCCGCCGGCGAGGGCAAGACGACCACGTCGATCGGGCTTTCCCAGGGGCTGAGGCGAATTGGCAAGCGCGTGGGCCGTCAACCTGGCCGCGCACCTGGACATGTGAACGTGCATGCGGTTCTCAATTCGCTCCCCGCGCCACCCGCGCCTGCAATGCGTCCTCGCCGGTCGTGCTGGTGCGATTCAGGTTCTTGAGGATGAACCGGTCCATGCGGGCGAGCGTCACGTCGGTCGCTCCCTGCTCGCGCCAGAGGACCCGGCCCTGACGATCGACCAGCACGAGCGTGGGATAGAACTGGATCTGGAAGGCGTCCTGGACGGGACAGGTTCCGTCCATGCTCGAGATCAACACCGGGTAGTTGATCTTCCGTTCCTTGAGCGACCTGGCGACGTTGGCTGCACGGTCCTTGGCCGGGGTTCGCTCGCAGGCGATTCCGACGACCTGCACCTTCTTGCCGCCCAGGGTCTGCTGGATCTCGATCAGGTGGGCGACCGACTTGCGGCAGGGAGCACACCAGGTTCCCCAGAAGTCGAGCAGAATCAGGTCGGCATCGAAATCGCGGAACGAGACCATCCGGCCCTGGACGTCGGGAAGCCGGAAGTCCACGAGCCGCCGTTCCTCGGGATTGAACTGGCAAGTGACTTTCGTGCCAGTCGCCAGTGCGGCCAGCCCAGGCGCGCTGGAGGCCGCGGTCTTCGCAGCCGCCTTCAGTCCCTCATCCGCACCACCCCGCGTGCCCTTGACCGAGAGGTCGCGCGAAACCTTCTGAAGCGACTCGTCCAGGGGGATCGGCTCTTTCTTGAACGCGAGCTCGCCCCAGGTTGGTCGCGTCGGCTCGGCCGGTGCGGCGGCTCGTCCCGGCCTTGGCGGCAGGCTGGCACTTGGTTCCTGGAGATCTCGAGTGGCCTGCCGGGGCGAGCTGGCGGGCTTGCGCGACAAGGCATCCGGATCGCTCATCCTGAGAGGTGCGTAGCCATCGGGCTCGACGGAGCGAGCGCCTGCCACCACGCCCTGAGGAAGCGGCTGCGGCGCGAACTGATCGGGCGCAGCACGATCGTCATCAAGACCGGCATCGGCCGCGACAGCCGGCGTGGATCGCGTGGCGCTGGCGCGCCTTCGCTGCCCCTGCGATGATGCCCGGCCCCGAGCAAGTGCGATCGAATGATCCGGAGCATCCTCCGGTTCCAGCGTCGACCCGACTTTTTCCGGCTCGAGCGCTGGGGGCAGCGGGTTCACCTCGTCATCGCCGTCGGTTTCCTGCGGGGCTCTCGAGGTCCGCGAGGATCCCTCCGCCGAGCCTGAGCCTGAGCCGCTTGCACCACCCTGCCCCGCCGCGGAACGATTGACCGACCGATGGCCCTGGGTCCAGCCCGAGCTCTTGCCGCTGGATCCTGCCGAGGTAGAGATCTGCGGAGCCGGCCGGCTCCCACTGTCATTCCCCCGCAGCGCTTCGGCCTCGGGCGCCGGCGGCTCGACGTCATCGCGACCCGTCCGGGCCGATAATGGCCCCGCGTTCTCGGCCTCGTCAGAATCCTCGACGTTGGAAATCGGCGCGACGTTCGGTCGAGCGGGCCGGATCGTGGTGCGGACATCGTCGCCATCCGCGGCCCGGCGCTGCAAGCCGATCCGCACGTCGATGTCGGGTGCTTCGGCCTCGACCCGGCCGGTCATCAGTCCGTTCTCGCCCTCGTATTCCGCGATCACCGTGTAGGACGACCCGGGTCGAAGTCCGCGCAGTGTGAACGCTCCCGAGCGGTCGGTCACCGCGGAAACCGCCTTGCCTCCCGACTCGCCCCCCACCGCCAGCCGCACCTTGGCGCTGGGCACGGGCTGGCCGCGCTCATCATAGACGCGGCCCGAGATTCGCCCGCGGCTGGGCGTGGGAATGATCGGCTCGGTGTCCTGAGCCCGGACCGACGAGTCTGGCGTCCCGGAGCGGATCGGCAGGGAATTGTCGCCCACCGAGGCCACGGTCTTGACGTCGTCCCCCGGCGGTTTCCGGACAGTCCAGTTTTGTGAACATCCGAACATGCAAAGCGGTAGGAAGAGGAGGCCTCGGTACAAGCTCGGGGTGCGCATGGGTCGTTCGCCCTCCTCGCGGTCAGAACGGCGGGACGCGGATGATCGAAGCATCGATCGTCAACGGCAATCATCCTGATCACACGTTGAGTTCACGCGACGCTGGAGCTGATCGAAATGTTGTCTGATCCAGGTGCGCTCGCGATGCGCGAGTGCCGTTTCTCCACATCCCTGGTTTCGGCAGCCGGCCGGTCGCAACTTCACGAATTCCGGTGGAATCGCGCGCCATCGGGGAATTCGACGCGACCAGGTCCCGCAGTTTCATCAGTGGCCGGTGGCCAGTGGTCAGTGGCCAGTGAATCTGATGGGAGGGAGCTAACGCTCCACACTCCACGCGACTCGCCGCGGGCCGAAAATTGGGTTCGTTCGCCAGCGCGATTTCGCGATCATTCATCTTAAGTCGTAATGTGCTAAGGCGAGCAGCAGGTCAAAGCTTACCCAGGAATCCAAACTGATCCACGCACAGTAGGGAAAGCGAATCGGCGCCGAGTTATCGGCGCTTTTCGTAAACCGCTGTATGGCATCACCTTCCTGACTGTCCAGATCGATACACCCTGTCAACATGGCGAAGCCCGCAGAGGACCGTGCCCCAGGTGAATTCGATCCTGCCGGTCGCCTAAAGTCGCTCTCCTCGGCGCCGTGCCCGCCGGGGGCGGCCGAGAGGCGCTAGGTGGATGAGTTGCTGGCCCGGAAGAAGGGGCTCGGGCTATTATCGATGCTGGACGGGAGGGATTACAAAATGAAGACGATCTCGATCGATATCCCGGAGAGTGCCGTGTTTCCTGTTTCGGCTTCTGACGAGGAGTTCGCTCGCGGGCTTCGTCTCGCCGCGGCGATCTTCTGGTACGACAAGGGGCTGATCTCGCAGGGCAAGGGAGCCGAGATCGCGGGCTTGACGCGTGTTGAGTTCATCGATGCACTCGGTCAAGCTAACGTGAGCGCGATCCAGACAAGCGTCGAGGAGATCAAGGCAGAGAAAGAACGGACGATCAATGCGCGTCGTTAACGCGTCGCTGCTGATCCACCTTGCTCGCGTCTCGCTGCTCGACCTGCTTCGTATGCCCGGCCTGGATGTCCCGGTCGTCGTTCCCTTCATCGTCTTCCAGGAGGTTCTGAGAGGAGCGAGGCACGACCCCAGCGTGGGCTTTCCGTTTACCGTGAAGTCTTGACTCAAGCGGAAGAATAACGACCAGGAAACAATTGGTGTCGGTTCAGTTTTCAACGAAAACTGAACCGACACGGCTATCTATCGTCGACGCCGCTCGTCTCGGTTCGCACCCCGGCGAAGTCGCGCTGGTTGAGGTCGATGGCCTTGTGATGTCGGGGGCCGCGACCCATAACACGCCCCTGGCACTGTTCAGGATGGCGGGGCCAGACCATGTTTTTAACCTCCGCGCCGGTGCCCGGCTCCCCGACGCCCCGTGAACTGGCTTGGGAGTTCATAGGGAGTTCTTTCGGCGAAAGAACTAAAAACATGGTCTGACCCCGCCTGCCCTCGACGGATGCACGGGCCGCTTCCCTGCGGCGATCCCCGTCCCTGGACTTCGATGGCATACTGCGGATCGGCGGGCCAACAGCAGCAGCGGGGCGGGCTCGGATCACTTCCCGCCGGTGGTGGTCGCCTTCGCAGGGGCGTTTGGGGGGAAATACACAACACCGGTGAACGGCTACCAGTGCAGGTTGAAGAGGTCGACCTGCTCCAGTGCGAAAAGTCCCACCTTGTTAGCCTCGGCGCCGTCAGGCACGAAATCGTCATTCAAGGTGAGTGCATTGCTGTCCAGGCCAGTCAGATTATTCTTGGCCGTCTCGAGGTCGTTGTTGGCCTGATCCAAGGCTGTCCGCGCTTTATCGATGTCGGCCTTCGAAGTCGCCTTGTAGAGGTTGGCGGTCGCCTGATCGACGACCTTCTGCTTCTCGGTGACGGGATCTCCGACGGTTTGCGTGAGCGCTGTCCTCTTGGCTGCAAGATCCGTCTGGGCATCCGTCACGGCCTTCGCCGCCGCCGGCTTCTCGGCGTCGGTCGCGCCGGCTTGAGTCTGCAGCGCAGTGGCGAGCGCTGCTTGGGCGTCGCGGAAGTCCTTCGTGGCTTTCGTGGGATTATTACCGGGGATGTCGGGCGGTTTAGTGGGGTCGAGCGTGCCATCCCATTGGGCCAGCTTCGATTGCGCCTTGAGCACTTTATCGATCCGGCGCGGGCTCTCTTCGACAGAGAGGTTGGCAAACCGCTCGATCAGGCCGTTCGGGACATCCTCCAGCACGGTCAGGTTAAAAAGTTTCGAGGCGTCGGAAAGTCCCAGCCTCCGCGCCGCCTCGTCCGTAACGTTCCGATTGACGATCGCTCGGAGGTTTTTCCCCCAGGTCCCGGGATCGGCTGCGATCAAGGCCAGCTTGCCGATCGGCAGCTTGGTGCTGTCTTTCGTCGTGTCGGGACTGTGATAGAGCCGTACGATCACGGCCTGTGAGCCACCGTTCAAGAAGAAATCCCGGACGGCGAACCCCATCGGACTCCTTTTGTCGAGCCCGCCGAAGGTCCGTTCGTAGTCGGCGAAACCGCCAATCGTCGTCGCCTGGTTGACCGGGCCTCTCGGGGCAGTGCCGATGAAGGCGGTAATCGAGGTCGCGACCCCGACGATCGTGTGGACGCCGCTGGGAAGCTCCTCGATATAAACACCCGGATAGGTCAACGTGCTCGGCATGAATGGCCTTCCTTACGGACGTTTGGAGTACACCACGATTTTTCATTGTAGAGCAGATCCGCGCCGGAGGTCGTTGTTCCGCTCAGGAATCCGTAATGCCGGGCGAAGCGATATTGACGCCAGCCGGCGTACCAGGCTCGCCGGGCCCGATCCCGAGTTCGCCGTGCTCGTGAGCCATCCATCGTTCGGCCCCCCCCTTCCCGGAGAAACTTGATCTTCGATCCCACCACATCAGGCCACGTAGACCCGGCACTCGGTCGGCGAGCTGCGGGGCACTCAAGAGGAGGCGCCCGGCCCTCTTCACCTGAGAGCGGCTCTTCGCCTCCCTTACCTGTGAACTCCACACCTGGCCCGCAAACCCAACATCGATTTTGAAAAACATATGGTTATTACCGGCTCCTCGGTTCCTGTTCGATCCTGGCGACGACCGCTGGCGTGGCCCCGCGTATGCCGGCTGTCTTTGGGCCGCTCGCCTGTCGGCCGCCGGCACGAGCGGCGCCACCAAGGCGGCGCAGGCCGCCAGCACGGCGGGCCGAGCCGCAACGGCTGGCCATGACGCCCGCCGCGTGGCCCCGCGGGCCCAGTGCCCCCCCCGGCCCCCAGGCAACCGGATTGTCCCGAGCGTTCGAGGGCGGGCCGGCTGCCCTGGGGCCGAGGTATCCGCGGCCTGGTGAGGCCGCGCGGACCTGTGATGCATGCCGGGGCCTAATTCCACCGGATTTTTCAGAATATCTTGATATTTTAGACGTACCTGGATATTGACACTCGGCTCCGCCCTGCCCATGCTAAGAAGATGGCGAGTTGTTCGTGACGGGCAACTGACGCTCGGCTATGGTGGCCTCGCTGTGCGAAAGCTCGCATGGGGGGTGTTTTTTGTTGCGCCGACTCAACCTTGGGGTCGACGCAGTGCAAAGATCGGGGGGCCCCGAAAGATTCCGGCTCATGGAGGGAAATCGGTGGTCGGGAGTGCGATCGGATGGCCTGGGCAAAGGGGAAGCAGCCTCAGAAGTTCGGGTAGCCTCATGGGCTAGGGCAACCGGGGTACGGAGATTCTGCCCCCGGCCCCCCAAGACCTTATTGGTTGCCTGACATGAGCCATTCCTTAAAAGTGCGTACATTTTCGGGAACTTGGTCCTGTTTATATGGTGAGACCCCCGCCGGCTGAAGGAGGGTTTCACCACTCAGACTCGTCGCGGGGCACGATGGCGATGGCGTCTGAAGGGTCGATCACTCACTGCATCCATTTGATGAAAACGGGGGAGCGGACCGCCGCCCAGCAACTCTGGGAGCGATACTTCCAGCGGCTGGTCGGGCTCGTCCGCGCCCATCTCCGGGGCACCTCGCGCAGCGCGGCCGACGAGGAGGATGTGGCCCTCAGTGCCTTCGAGAGCTTCTATCAGCGGGCCGAATGCGGCCAGTTCCCTCAGCTCAACGACCGCGACGACCTTTGGCAACTGCTGGTTGTCGTCACCGTGCGCAAGGCGATCGACCTGGTGCGCCACGAGGGTCGGCCGACACGGGGCTCCGGCCGGGTGCTCGTCCTCTCGGATCTGGCGGGACCGGGCCTCGAACAGGTCCTCGATCCCGAGCCCACTCCCGAGCTGGCGGCCAGATGGCCGATGAATGCCGGCGGCTCTATGGCTGCTTGGGCGATGACACGCTGCGCGCAGTGGCGCGGTGGAAGATGGAAGGGCACACCAACGCCGAGATCGCTGCGAAGCTCGGGTGTGTGCCGCAAACGGTCGAGCGTAAGCTCCGCACGATCCGACGGCTTTGGGCCAAAGGGAACTGTGGGGGTCAGGCCATGTTTTTAGAGCCCTTATAGAGCCAAACCCGCGCAACTTGAGTCAAGTTTTTGGGTCAATTTCCGGCAGAGGCAAAAAACTCCCCTCCCCGTGAGCCGAGAGGGGGCACCTTGCCGTCCTTTTCCGTTCGTGGTTGCCCCGTGCGGCAGGTTTGGTGTTGTTGGGACCGAGAAGGTCCTGCGCCGCGATTGGTTATCGGAATCGGCGTAAACCTGAACGGACAGGCTGCGACGTTATTTGTAGGCGCTCGCCAGTTGGTGCGCGGCCATCGGCCAGCCGGGGCGACCCCGTCCGGCACGAGGGGCGGTCACACCCCCGTCCTGGCGCACCAACTGGCGAGCGCTAGGGATTTTTTGTGCCGCCTCTACCAAGCAGTCCTCTCGACGGAAGTGTCAATCAGCCAATGGGCTGCGATCAGGCGGCCGCAAACGATGAGTCGACGTAGACCAGCTTTCGGCAAACCACTCGTGCAGTTCGTCGAAGCATGGTTTGCACAGGTTGATTCCGGGATCGCTCGTCGCGGAGTCCCGCGACGAGATCGCCGGGCGCGGTTCGCACTGCAGGGTGAGCTTGTGGCGGCCGGTCTCGATGATCTCGCCGCATCGATCGCAGCGGATTTGCATGACGGTCATGGTCATGTCTCCTCAGAGTCTCGTGCTTGCGATGCCGGAAAACTCCTGCACCCCCGGACTTGGCTCATGTAGCGAATTTGGTGGTTGGCCCTTTCACACCACCTGCTTTTCTGGTCTCCTGGCGGTCCGGTCTCGCAGCGGATTTCCCCAGGGAGGCGACCCCATGGATTTCCCGATCATCGACTTGATGGACCGAGACGCCTGCTACCAGAAGCTCCTGGACTTGCTCCATCCCCAGGGGCTGGCCTGCCCCCGATGCGCCGCCGGCGACGGCCTCCACGTCCACCGCCGTCGCCCCGATTCCCCGGTCGTCGACTACCGCTGCAAAGGCTGCCGCCGGGTGTTCAACGTGTTCACCGGCACCCCCTGGCAGGGGACGCACTTCAGCCCTGCGACGATCCTCTCGATCCTCCGTGGTATTGCCCAGGGGACGCCCACCGCGAAGCTGGCCCGCGAACTGAGCCTCAGCCGCCCGCACCTGTTGTGCGGCTGCGGCATGAGGCCGTCGCTACATCGTCTGTCGCAACCAGGACGAGGCCCGCAAGGATGCCGCGGATCGAGAGGCGATCGTGGTGTCGTTGCGTGAGAAACTCCAGGCCGGGGAGAAGTCGCTGATCGGCAACAAGGGATACCGCCGCTACCTGTGCCCGAGTGGTCCGGATCACTTCCAGATCGACGAGGCCAAGATCGTTGAGGAGGCTCGCTACGACGGCAAGTGGGTGCTCCGCACCAACACGGATTTGGATGCGGCCGAGGTGGCGTTACAGTACAAGCGGCTCTGGATGGTGGAGTCGTACTGTCGCTCGTGCAAGTCGCTGCTGCAGATCCAAAAGCCGCCAGTTCAACATTTGGGCGATGCGTTGCATGAACGCGAACCCGAACGATGTGTCGTAAGCCCAAAACGACCGGATCTGCGCCGCGTTCAGGACCAGCAACGTACTGGGCGTCTGCACACGCGCCGTTGCGGTCATGAACCCGGGGCCGAGCACAGGTGTCCAGCCCAGCAGCTCTCCGGAACCCACTGTCTGGGATTGCATGGCACCACGGGCGGGCACGTTGATTTCCAGGGTTATGTTGCCCTGGACTACCAGGTACACCGACGAGGGCGGTTGCCCCTTGCGGAACACCACACTGCCGGCCGGAAATTCCTCGATTTCCGCAAGCGAGGCAATGTGTTGCAGGTGGTCGTCCGAAAAATCCTGCAAGAATTGGATGTTTTTCAGGGTTTCCTGGGACACCATGAGAGTTCTCCTCGGATGAAAGGTTCGCAGGCACCAGCTCCACCCCACGGGCAGAACTACTGGCCTCTGCATCTCCTCGATTGGTCCCCCTTGAGGTCGGTGGTCGGGTGATGGGTGCCCCTTCGAAACTCCTCTTCGATCGCCTCATCAAGCCGATCTGCCCGTAGCGAGAGGGCGACCCAACCCTCAAGGGATCGCGGGCGAGGCGGGCAACAGTCTTTGCACCCGATGAGCGCGCGACATCACTGGGACACCTGGTATGCCAGTTTCCACGTCTCGGGCGAGCGCCACAGCCGCGAGATGTGCAGTTCACGGTCGAGCAGGAATTCCTTCGGCGGCTTGCCATTGAGCTTGAGCGCCAATTCTTGTAGGCGCTCGCCAGTTGGTGCGCGGCCATCGGCCAGCCGGGGCGGCCCCGTCCGGCACGAGGGGCGATCACACCCCGGTCCTGGCGCACCAACTGGCGAGCGCTAGGCGTTATTTTAGACGCAAGAGTTGGTTTGAGGCGGAGCCTCGCTAGTTTCTTCAGTGAAGAAACTAAAAACATGGCCTGATCCCGCGCCCCCTGCTGGGGGGTAACCCCCAGAGTGACCCGGCCCCACACACATTTACCAATGCACATATGTGTGATTGGAGCTTCGCGACGACCGGCTCCGGCTTCTGGAAAAACAGCTTCATGGGTCATCCTCAACCTGCGTGGCGATAGACAGCCGGTTCGGGCCCAGAGGGACGCCGGCGATGGTCAGCGAACGGACCAGGGATAAACTGAACCTTGCGTCCTTGCCGCGCCAGCATCTTGGAGATCTTCTCCTCGTGGGCCGCACGATTGAAGAAGTAGACCTCGCCCTCCTGGCATTCCGGGGCCACGATCGAGGCCACGACCGCCCCGTCGGAACCCACGGCAATAAGCTGCTTCGGGATCTCGAACAGGAGAATCACGCTGCGATCCTCCCGTTTCAGCTCACGGTACTCCTGGACCACGGTCGCAGGTCCGCGATCACTCCTTAGGGTGCTCATGTTTTACCCTTTGTTTGTCAAGAAAGAGGTGAATGATCACTCCTCGTAGTCATCGTCATCGAGGTCGATCACGGCGTCACGGTCACCCTTGCGGTAGCGCATAGGGGTCGTGTCGTGGCTCACATTGCGGGGCTCGGACCCCTCGCGGGGCAGGTCATCGGGGACCGGCTTGACGATCCCCTCTTCCTCGTTGTCTGCGTCCGCGTCCAGGACCACGTCAGCAGCGGACGGAGCCGTCATGCCGAGGGTGTCATCGTTGTACTGGATGGGTCGCATCCAGGGCTTGTCGTACACGGCTTGCTCCTGACTACCTGATCTTCACAATGTATGCCAAGGTTTCAGAACCAGCGCCAGCCCATTTCCTGGATTCAGAGCAGCAGAATTGGTGTAAGTTCGTTTTTCCCCTGAAAAAATGAACTGACACCGGTTTCCCCTGGCTATGTCACCGCTTTTTGGGATCAGACCCGTGGCGGAGACACCACGAGGGGGCCAGCACCGGGGGGGGGCTTGTTGCCTCAAGCGATGGAGCTTTTCGGTTCCTGACCCCTTTGACCTCCCCAGCGGCTCTTCGCCTCCCTTACCTGTGAACTCCACACCTGGCCCGGAAACCCAACATCGATTTTGAAAAATGAAAAATAATGGTTATTACCCGCTCCTCCGTTGCTGTTCGATGCTGGCGACGACCGCTGGCGTGGCCGCGCACGCCGACTGTCTTTGGGCCGCTCGCCTGTCGGCCGTCGGCACGAGCGGGGCCACCGGGGCGGCGCGGGCCACCCGCATGGCGGGCCGAGCTGCAACGGCCGGCCATGACGCCGGCCGCGTGGCCCCGCGGGCCCAGGGACTCCCCCGGGCCCCCACGCAACCGGATTGTCCCGAGCGTGCGAAGGCGGGGCGGCTGCCCTGGGGCCGAGGTAGCCGCGGCCTGGTGAGGCCGCGCGGACCTGTGATGCATGCCGGGGCCTAATTCCACCGGATTTTTCAGAAAGTCTTGATATTTTAGACGCACCTGGATATTGACACTCGGCTCCGCCCTGTTCATGCTGAGAAGATGGCGAATTGCTCGTGACGGGCAACTGACGCTTGGCTATGGTGGACCCGCTGTGCGAAAGCTCGCATGGGGTTTTTTTGTTGCGCTGACTCAACCTTGGGGTCGCCGCAGGGCAAAGATCGGGGGGCCCCGAAAAATTCCGGCTCATGGAGGGAAATCGGTGGTCGGGAGTGCGATCGGTGGCCGGGGCAAAGGGAAGCAGCCTCAGAAGTTCAGGTAGGCTCATAGGCTAGGGCAACCGGGGTACGGAGATTTTGTCCCCGGCCGCCCCAAGACCTTCACCAGTTGCCCGACATGAGCCAAAACTCCTTAAGAATGCGTCACATTTTCGGGAACTTGGTCCTGTTTATATGGTGAGACCCCCGCCGGCTGAAGGAGGGTTTCACCACTCAGACTCGTCGCGGGGCACGATGGCGATGGCGTCTGAAGGGTCGATCACCCACTGCATCCAGTTGCTCAAGGCCGGGGAGCGGGCCGCTGCCCAACAACTCTGGGAGCGGTACTTCCAGCGGCTGGTCGGGCTCGCCCGCGCCCATCTACGGGACACCCCGCGGCGCGCGGCCGACGAGGAGGATGTGGCCCTCAGCGCCTTCGAGAGCTTCTATCAACGGGCCGAACGCGACCAGTTCCCTCAGCTCAACGACCGCGACGACCTTTGGCAACTGCTGGCCGTCGTCACCGTGCGCAAGGCGATCGACCTGGTACGCCACGAGGGTCGGCCGACACGAGGCTCCGGCCGGGTGCTCGTCCTCTCGGAGCTGGTGGGACCGGGCCTCGAACAGGTCCTCGATCCCGAGCTCACCCCCGAGCTGGCGGTCCAGATGGCCGAGGAATGCCGGCGGCTCTATAACTGCTTGGGCGATGACACGCTGCGCGCGGTGGCGCGGTGGAAGATGGAAGGGCACACCAACGCCGAGATCGCTGCGAAGCTCGGGTGTGTGCCGCAAACGGTCGAGCGTAAGCTCCGCATGATCCGACTGCTTTGGGCCAAAGAGGTCCCGGATTGACGGCCAGCGCCATTTTCCGGGACGGGTGTTGGGTTTCCGGGCGAAGTGTGGAGTTCTCTTGTAGGGGGAACGCCATGAGCACGACCTTACCGACGATCGACGCCAGCCTGTCACCATTGATGATCAATCGCATGGATGAGGTATGCGACCGCTTCGAGGCGGCCTGGAAGGCGGGCCTGCGTCCCCAGATCGAGGATTACCTGGAGGAGACGGCCGGTCCGGAGCGATCGACGCTGTGGCACGAGCTGCTGGTGCTGGAGCTGGTCTACCGCCGTCGCCAGGGGGAGCAGCCGACGCCCGAGGAGTATCGGGCGCGGTTCCCAGCACAGGTCAAACTGGTCGGCAAGGCCTTGGGCGAAGCGGACCTGTCCGTTCCCCAGGACCCGCAATCACCGACCGGGGCGTATCATCCCGGGCGGGAGTCCGCCGATCCGGAAGGATCCTTCGCGCAACTCCCTGCAAAAAGTATCCGCAAGGCAGGTTGGCCCGAGATCGCTGACTACGACATCCTGGCGGAGTTGGGCCACGGTGGCATGGGAGTGATCTACCAGGCCCGGCAGCACCAGTTGAACCGTTTGGTCGCCCTGAAGATGATCCGTGCCGGCCTCCAGGCCAGGCCGGAGGAGCTGGACCGTTTCCGGCTCGAGGCGGAAGCGGTCGCGCGGTTGCATCACGCCAATATCGTGCAGATCTACGACATCGGCGAGGTCGCCGGCCTCCCCTTTG
>Ga0208044_1001071_pt1 | contig 16176 bp, 13 predicted proteins | sample Sb_taG_8_FD_187712 | JGI IMG/M metagenome (GOLD analysis project Ga0208044, IMG submission 187712) | Peat soil microbial communities from Weissenstadt, Germany - Sb_50d_c_BC metaG (SPAdes) (version 2) | ecosystem: Environmental > Terrestrial > Soil > Wetlands > Peat | place: Germany... | reverse complement strand
CACCCGCGACGAACCCCAGCTCGCGCCGCATCAAGAGGAACAAAACAACCTGACCGCGCAGCGGCCTCGCGACTCTCGCACCGCCTGGCAGAGAGCAAACGGGGTAGATAAAGTGTCAGGGGCAGATAAAGTGTCAGGAACCGATTTCGGGCACATTAGTGGAAGAAAACCGTTTTCGGTTCCTGACACGTTTTCGGCATGCGATTTCGGGCCCAGCTTCACGATGATCGGCTTGTTGTTCTCGAAGAATGGGTTGACCGGCTTCCCGCCGGGCGGACGCGTCAGCTCGCCGCCCTTGTCGTCCACGAACCGGATGAGCCGGCTCGCCTGCGCATCGACCCGGGCGATAGGGCGATCCAGCCCCCCTTGCAAGTAGAATCCAACGAGGACCACGAAGTTGATCACCCCCGCTGCTATCGATCTGTGCAAGTGGCGATCATCGAGGCTCTCTTCGGATGCGAAGACCCTGAACAACAGCAGATAAAGGACGTAAAGCTGGAGCGGCAGAAACATGATACCCAGAACGGCTCCGCGCGCGGCCCGATCGGCGTTGCGCTCGCGTTCCGTGGATGCTGGTTCGTCGTCCAGGGGATCCTGGTCGGTCTCGGGGGAGTTCGCAGCCGCAGTCTCGGCTTCAGCGTCGGCGGTGGAGAGGTCCGCCACATCGTCACCGATCATCTTTTCGGCTTCAGTTTCAGCTTCAGATCCAGCCTCCGCGGCAGCGGCATCGGCCGCCGTGAGCCGCTCGTGCTGTTCGATCAGGCAGCGCGCGGCTTCAGCGTCTTTCGAGTTGACCTGGACCCCGATCCCGCCGAAAGCATTGCTCAAGTACCAGAACCAGGTGACCACGTTCTCTTGCGACAGCACGGCCGGCAGTCCCGCGTGCTTCAACCGGTTCATCACCAGGCTCGCCGAGACCGAATCGTCGAAACTGGCGACCGTAACCAGATCGCTGGAAGTGTCGATGTCCGACGTGAGAAGGTCGTCATTCACCCCAGCCTCCATCTCCTGAGCGAAGTGTTCACGATTGCTGATTCTGTTGGCCTACCCAAGTGTCAAAGCGAATTCCACAAGATGCGCGCACGGCGCAGAGTAGTTACAGAGGTAGAATCGATCGGACCCCCCACGAGTGCTATTCGTTCCCGACACCTTTTCCGCTTGCGGCTGATCCGAGCGTTGTGTAGACCCACGCGAACAGCAAAGCCGTCACCAGATCGATCAAGGCGAACGGCTTCCAGAGACCCGGGATGTCGGTGCTGAACCAGTACCAGAACACCAGGCCACAGTAGGAGAGCTTCAGCAGGATGCCGTAGACGATCATCCCGCGGTTCGCCACCGGGTTCCGCGCGATCGCGATGAACATCAGGGCGAACACGATCAGGAGCAAGGCTGGGAACTGGACATACCCGAAATGGTTGGGCGGGGGAACGTCGGCCAGTCGGAAGATCGCCGCCGGTGCGGCGAGGAAAGCGAGGCCGAGACCGCCGTCATAAAGCGCGATTAGCAGGAACAGTGCCGCGATGGGTCGGATCAGCTTCTCGTTCATCCTGTCAGCTCCTCCCAGAGGTGGGCCGCCTCGCGATACGTCTGATCGAAGTGGGCGCGGCGGCGATCGGTGAGTTCTTGGCTGTACAGCTTTACTCCCAGGTCGCGGAAGCCGGTCCGCAATGCCTTGGGAGTCATCAATTGCGGACGAAAGTTGATGTCGAACAGGGTGCATGTCTCCCAGGCCGTCGGATTCAGCAATCGCCCCTCCCGTTCAAGCCGAGAGTAGAGGGGCGTTCCGGGGAACGGCGTCTGAACGGTGATCTGCACGTCGAACGGTTCGGTTTCCAGGACGAATTCCAGGACCCTGTCGAAGATGTCAACTCCCTGGCCGTCCAGGCCGAGGATGAAGCAGGCGTTGACCCGGATGCCGTGCGCCTGGATCCGCGCGATGGCCTCTTTGGCGTCCTGCCAGTGCTTGCGTTTCCAGTCGCTCTTGAGCTCGAGCCCGCGCAGGCCCCACTCCCCGGGGCTCTCAAATCCGATCAAGACCTCGGCGCAGCCGCTCTGGCGCATCAGGTCGAGCAACTCGTCGTCCTCGTGAACCGACAGGTCGGTCTCCGCGAACCAGCGGACCTTCCGCGTCTTCAACTCCGGTAGCAGCTCTTTCCAGTAACGGTGGTTGACGAAGGCGTTGTCGTCGGCGAACTCGATGAACGGTCGACGCCAGAACTGTCGGATGCGGTCGATCTCCGCGAGGACCTTCGCCACCGGCTTCTGTTTGTAGCGGCTCGTAAGCAAGACCGAGCTGGCGCAGAATTCACACTGGAAGGGACAGCCCCGGCTCGTTTGAACGGTCAAGCGATTGTACTTTTCGATATCGAGCAATTCGTAGGCTGGCATCGGCGCATCATCGAGTGAGAAGCGGCCGTCGGCCTTGTAGAAGGGCTCGAGTGCATGGGTCTGGGCGTCGTCCAGGAGGTCGAGCCAGACGGATTCGCCTTCACCGATCACCACCGCGTCGGCACGCCGCGCAGCTTCGTCGGGGACGGCCGTGACGTGCAGGCCACCCATGACGAGGGGTACACCGAGCGCCCGGTAGCGGTCGGCCAGTTCGTAAGCCTCGCCGATCTGGGCGCTCAGGCTAGAAATCGCCACGAGGTCAAACTCCATGGGAAGGGCGGCGAGCTTATGCAAATCCTGGACCTCATGGTACTCGCAGCGGTGGGGTCCGGGGGTCATTCCGGCAAGGGTGAGCAAACCCAAGCTCGGCAGCGAGGCGACGACGCGCCCGCGCTCGATGAACCCGGGTAGCGTGAGCCCCAGTTGCAGGAGCTCCGTGTCGACCACTCTGACGCCGCTCATTGCAATCAGGCCGATTCTCACCGCAGGAGTCCTTCAAGGAGGAAATCCCCCGTCGCGACGATCAGGCTGGTCACCGGGATGAAGAAGAGGTGGCGTAGCGGCTGACGCCAGGCGGAGAGGAAGCAGACCGTCGGCATGGCGATCGCCCCGACGACGAAGGCCAACGCGGCGACTCGCGGTGGCGGTTCGTGCCGCAACTGAGCCGCCGACAGGGCAAACGAGAGGTTCAAGAGCCCCGTCCCGAAGAAGGAAATGTGCCCCAGCCGGAGCATCCGCCGCCGCCACGATCCATAGCCTCCGAGCCAGTCTTCGCGATGGAAGAAGAGCCCGAGCAGTGTGCCACTGATCAGCCCGACCAGGATCGCGAGCCAGGCGACCGTCAGGTTGAGGTCGTTCATCGGGGTGGTGCATCCGTTGGAAAGCGGGGTTGACCAAGAGCGACTTGCCTGGAGAGAGTCGTCGCCACTGGTTCCAAGGTAGTTTACGTCCTCAAGGCATGGGAAGGTCATGGAATTCGAAGGGGATTCTGGCCGTGGCGCGGACTATGCTCGAGATTCGGATTTCCTTGGCCTCGCCTGGCTGAGGCATCTGGGTCACCCGCAGGGTCACGCGTCCGGAGTCCCGATCGATCGACGTCTGGGAAAAGGCGTTCTGGCCTCTCGACGTGCGAACGACGATCGGCCACTGGGACATATCGCCACCTAAGCGTGGTCCGAAGCCCTGGCCCATCATCCCGCCGCGGGCCCCGAGTCCCGGGCCCATTATCCCGCCGCGGGCCCCGAATACCTGGCCGTTGACCGGTTCCGCGGGGAAAAGCTCGTCCACGTCTTCGATCGTCAGCTCGATGACGTCCTGCCTTCGCATCGGGTCGGTGTCGATCGAGTTGACGACGACGCGCCGATCCTCGTTCTGGAACGTCTTGCCCACGGCGCCTTCCAGGGGGATGACGAGCGGGTTCGATCGCGGCGCAGCGACCGAGACCTCGACCGTGCCGCGCAGCGTCTTGATCAGCTTGCCCGGTGCCTCGGGCCGGTGCAGTCGTATGGTAAGGTTCGCTGTGGTTCCCATGGCGAATCCCGTCATGCCCGTGGGGCCAAAGGCCCGCTCATCGTCCGCCACGGTGGGCAAAAGCGAGTGCCCCAGTTCGTCAACGGCTTCGACAAGCTGGATATTGGCGGCCGGGCCGAGCGTCATTCGCGGCTCGGGGACGATCTGCAACTGGACCTGGAACTGGACCCTTCTGGCCGCGGCACCCCCAACGTTTACGTTCTCCGCCCCACCCGGCCCTGGGGCGCCTACGGGCAATGGTTCCGCAGGTGGGCGTGCGCCTTGTTGATTTGCCACTCCATCAGCCCCTCGCACGCCGGAGCGGACCTGGGCACGCATGCGGTCGGACGCGTTGAAAGAGATGTAGTTCATATAGGAGAGTGAGACGACAATGACGTGGAAGGGGCCGTGGTTATAACCGGGCTGGGTCAAGGGATCCGGCAGGTTTGACAGGACCAGACCCGGCTGAGGCACGCCCTGACCACGCAGATCGACGACCTGATATTGACGCGTGAGCTGACCTACCTCGCAAAGCCGGTCGATGGCCTTCCAGAAGGGGACCGGTTGGGACTCGAGAAGCGTGACGCGCCGAGTCCCGAAATTGGTCCCCGTTCGACGGGGCCCCGCCGGGGTGAGCCCGACTGGAGAGAGCCCGACTTCGAACCCCGCCTGTTTGCTGAGTGATTTGACGATCTCTTCAAGAGTTGCGTCCTTGAAGTCGAGGCGGACCAGCGACTCCTGAATCAGGAGGTTGCCCTCAATCTTGTTGATCAGGGCTCTGGCCCGCATGCGGATCTCGGGATCCCTGGACTTGAGCGCGGGCCGCAGCGGGGGCAAGGCCTTGCTGCCGAGACTTTCCAGCGACTTCGTGGCTTCGCGCTCGGCGTAGCTCGCTGAGCCGAGCTTCTCCACGAGCGCGGCCGCGTCGCGCGCAGGTTCTGCCGTTTGCCCCAGGACAACGAGGACGATCAGTGTTGCGACATACATCGGAGGTTCTCCTCTGTCATTTCGAATCAGTCCCGCCGTGCAAGACCACAGTTGTACATCGCGTTGGACCTTTGCACGAGGAGGCGGCGCTCGACCCAGCCTCGAATGTGCGCCGGTTTTCTGCAAAGGCCGGCTTTGGCCACCTCATGGAGCAGACGGACCGAACCAGGGTACTATATCGATCTGGGGCGGGGCTGTGCCATCGATCTGGGCGGCTCCAAGTGACTTCGGCGTACCAGCCCACGACGACCTCCTCGTCCGCGCCGTCGGCTCGGAGCCGACCCCGGAGTTCGCGGCCATGGTCGCCGAGGAATATCGTCTCCTGCTCGACCGCCTCGGCGACGACGTCCTCCGCAAGGTCGCAGTCCTCCGCATGAAGGGCTACACCCACCGACGCCGTCGCCGATCAGCTCGGCTGCTCGCGCCGCACCGTCGCGCGGCAACTTTACCCCGATAGATGGTGCCGTCCATGTCGAGTGCGACGAGGTGGATACGCCCGAGATCGGTCGGCCTCTCCTCGCCATCGGTGCTCATGAGCGGCTCCCTTCGGGGAACCAGGATCCTCCCGGTTCGAACAGCTCGTCCAGCGCCGACTCGAAGACGCCGAGGCGCATCGCGAAATCGAGGACCGTGAAGCGACGCCGGATATAGTAGGCCTCCTCGTAGCTCCGTCGCAGGCGATCCCGGGAGATCCCGATCTGCTCCGGCTCGGACGGGCAGCCGGCCTCGTGCAGCATTGCACGGGCGTTCGGGAACGGCCGCAGGTGCCGGGCCAGCCGCTCGCGGAGCACGGGCCATCCGGCGCGCAGTCGAACGAGTTGCGCACGCAGAACGTCGGCGGTCGGGTGCTTTGCCCGGGTCTCCGCCCACGCCTTCTCGGCGAGCTCCCCCGTTCCGAGCAGCGCCGCGATTCGCACCTCGACCCGCTCCGGCGACGGCCAGTCCGCGACCGCGGCCTCGACGTCGAGCCGAGCCAGGTCCCGGCGCAGGAGGACCTCGTGGAGTCCCAGCGACGCCAGCGTCCCGATCCCGACCTTGAACCCATGCGACGGGAGCGGCCCCGTCGTGGGTGTGGTGCTGCATGTCCCAGAGGTGGCTGAACTGGTGGTCGGCCCCCGAGGCGGGGCGGCTCGTCCGCGCCGCCTGCATCGCGAAGCCGCTCATCATCAGACCGACGATCAGCCGCCAGAGGCAGGCTGGATCGCCCCGGGCAACCAGGCCGGGCGAGTCAACCCAGGAGGGGAGGAAATCTTGCACGGTGGCCCAGGCCGCCGGATCGATCGGCTCTTCCCCCGCGGCGTCGGCCAGGATCCAGTCGGCCCCGGCGACGCCCTTGGCGAGCAGGTCGGCGTATCCCGACGCGTTCATCCCCGGCGGGGCGAGGGCGATCACGTCGAGGTCAGCCAGCACGGCCCGGGGGGCGGGACAGCCGAACGTCTGCTTGGATCCCCGATAGGTGATCGACGCCCCATAGGCGGTATAGCCGCCTATCGAGGCCGCGGTCGCGACCGCCATGTAGGGCCGGCCCAGGCGATGAGCGGCAAGTTTGGTAAGGTCGTTGATCGTCCCGGACCCAACGGCCACCGGGGTGGCCCGGGTCGCCCCGAGGGCCGCTTGCAACGTCTCGCGGCGTCATTGCGGGCGCCGGGTTCGACCACCAGGAATCGGGTGTCGCGGGCCGCGTGCAAGGCCCGATCCAAGAGCGTCTCTTCTTCAGCGGATAGGGCTGAACCCATGCGACCGGCCTCCTCCCTTGAATAAGACTTCGCCCGATGGCCCGGGAATGTGTCCTTCGCGGAACCGGTCGGCCGGTCCCAAGGCTCGCCCTGCCCAGGTCCGGATTAGCCTGGCACACTCACGGCAGGCCTTTCAGCAGTGCCCTCGCCGCGGGCTCGTTTCTCCTGGAATTTCCCTCTTTGCATGCCGGCGACCTCTGGATGGCGGGGCTTGTTGCGTTGACCGCCCGGGAGTGGTTGGCGTATCGCTGGGTCAAGAACCATCACGCGTGGCCAAGAGCGGTGGACTGATCTGGACATCGCCCGACATTATTGCGAACATCCCGTCCCGCAAGGAGTCCTCGGATGCACAGCCCTACTTTGACACGAGCATCCCGTCCCGCAAGGAGCCCTCGAATGCGCATGACGCGAATCGTGGCGCTGATCCCGTTGCTCTTCCCGCCCCTGGCCGCGGCCTCCCCGATCTTTATAGATGGGGGGACGTACGATGTCAGCTCGCCGACGAACGGTACGTATAACGTCCAGAGCGGGACGCTCAACATCCTTCCGGGCGCGGATGTTTTGTACGTCAGCGCATCCGGCAACGGAGTGTCGATCACGATGTCCGGCGGCCAGGTTGAGACCGGGATCTCGGTCGATCAAGGCAGCAACCTCAGCATCTCCGGGGGACAGTCCCGCGGGTATGACAACTCCACCTTCGGCGGCAACGCGGTTTTCGTCTCTTCCTCGGCCCAGATCACGGGCGGGACGTTCATCGGAGGCAACTCGAGCGGCCAGGCGGGGAGCGGCGTCGTCGGCTCGGCCGGGACTGCATTCACGGCCGGGACCGTGGACGGCAAGCCGTTCCTCTCGACGCTGAACATCAGTGGCGGAACGTTCATAGGCGGCACGGGCCCAGGCGGCTACCACGGCGGCAGCACGGGATATTCGCTCCTCTCCATGGGCAACACGACCGTCACCGGGGGGAACTTTCTCAGCCCGGTCGCGATCAACACCGCCTATGGAGGCGAGACCGACTTCATCGGTACCCACCTGACCTACCAGAACGGCATCCTCTCGGGGTTGCTCCAGAACGGCGACCCGATCCACGTACAGATTTATCCGGACTTCACGGCCGCGACCGTGAACGCCTCCGGAACGGAAGTGAGTTTCCTCTCGAGCTCCTCGACCACCCCCCTCCCCAGCCCGATCCCCGAGCCAACCTCGGCCTTGATCTTCGGCCTGCTGACAACCCTCGTCCTGGCGCGCCGACGATCGCACCGGAGCCGCTGAGCCTTTCTGGGCCGCCGGAGGCACGGGCTTGCCTCCTGGTCCTGCGACGAGGTAAGGTACAGTAGCAGGACCCATCGCTTCGAGCGAGACTGGTCCGAAGAGGTCCTCAGGGCCGGACCACAAGTGGCCCAAGAGGCCAGAGACAGCACCCACCCCCAACGAACCCCTCGTCGCGGATGGCCCATGAATTCGGGGCGGGAAAAGGGACAGTACTGAAATTCACGGCGGGCATGCAGCCTGATCTCGGCGTTGCGAAGCCTCACTACGAGGAGCAGGAGGTTTGAGAGAACTGCGGCCGACCCCATCCCGGCGCCGCGACTGTCTGAACGGCCGGAGAATTCATCGGCTCAGGTGCACGCCTGACTGACTCGAGAGCCGCTGCGCGCGCTTCTCCAGGAATTGCGCTGCGCGCTCCCGGCCATAAGACATCAAGCCGCTGAGGAAACCGGCGCTATGATCGAGCTTGGAAGCATCGTCGAGGTCGTGTTCCATGATGATCCGGTGCACCTCGATGGGACGATAGCCGCCGCCAATCAGGGTCCCTCGATCTAACAGCGTGTTGATCGTCTGGATGAACCGGAGTTCTTGCTCGAGCACCTGGTTGCTGGCCAGCTCGATCAGGTCCAGGGTATGGCTCGCGGGGGTCGACGACCTCTGGCGGCGAACCTTGTTGACCTGGATCAACCAGATTTCGCTGGGCTTGAAGCTGGCCACCTCGCGGATTGGCGAGCCTGGAAGGCTGCGGCCCTCCGGGCGGGGGTGAGTCTCGAGAATGGCCGCCGGACCCGGCAGCAGAACTCCGGTTGCCGCCTGCATCGTCTCGGCGCTCACTTCCGGGCCGCGGCAGACCTCGAAGACCCCGCGGGCGTCGGCGGTGCCGATCACCAGTCCCGGTGCCCCTTGCCGTGCGGCCAGTGAACGAGCCACGGCGAAATCCACCCGGCGTTCGAGTAGTCTGCGGAGCTGGTTCGGGCCCAGCGCGGTGACCTCGTGGAGGCCGATGACCGGCAACGGCACCATCGCGCGGAGGTGAAGCACCATCTGGGCCCAGTAATTGAGGAGGGCGTCGACCAGCGAAGCGGCCGCATAGTCGCCCCAGAACCCTTCGAGCTGATCGACCGCCTGCTGTGGCCCGCCCCGGAGCAAGCCGTCCCAGGCCAGGAGCGCGCAGAGAGCGCCGAATGACGTGCCGGCGAGGGCCGCGATCTGGCCATCGCCGCCCGCTTGCTCCAGCAATCCCTGAAGGACGCCCGCCGTGAAGGCCGCGTGGCTGCCGGTCCCCTGGCAGACAAGGGCGATCCGGTCCTGGCTTGGCGTTCGCTCAGGGTGCTCGCGCTCGCGGATCACCCCCTCGAGCAGGCAGAACGGCTCCTCGCCCAGCAGCAATTCCCGCAGGCTCGCCAGTTGATCGTCAGTGATCCGCCCGCAATCCCGCAGTTCCTCGATTTCCTCGAGGCAGAGCTCGACCGCTTCTTCCTTGCCGGGATAAAAAGAATGCCGCGCGATCCGCGTGACCGTTCCCACCAGCTTTTGAAAATAGAATGCATTGTCCAAGGTTGTGCCCTCGCGGCACAAGTTCTTGCGCAGGCCGACAAGGCGGATCGCACGAGGCCCAGGTTCCGTTGTCGTCGAACACCCAGTCTGCCCTTCTGACGACTCGCGCAGACCCAGAGACATTTATTGATGGGCGTGCGAGGAGTTCACCACCTACCCGCCGCCAGCTTCTGTTGCATCATCTTGACACATCCCAGGGGCGTGTCAAGAGGGAAATGCTGTGATTGCAAAAAAAGTGCGAAGAGCGTCCTGGACCTGGAAAACACCGAAGTTTGTGGCAGGTTGCAGGGGCTGGCTAGGCCCATCGATGTTGCATTTGCATCATGGCCGTCTCCGGTGCGGCCAGGGCTGGTGGACGGGTCTGCCTCCAGGGGGGATGATGCAATCCGCGGGGCGTTCGCGGCCGTGAGATCCGGCTCAGACGGCGAGGGAAATCGGCAGCGCCTTGGAGCTGTCATTTTCCGGTACATTGTAAGCTCGTGCATTGCCGAGGCAAATAAAACCACGTTAATACTGAGTATTGCTTTCCCCAAGGCTGACCTGCGGGCTGGGCCACTCACCGCGGCGGTATCGCGCCGCAAACCCGCCGGCTGCGAAAACGGAGTGATACCATCTGGCGACTGCTCAACGGCGCCGCGTGTCGGCAGGTTCGGCACCGGAATTGGCGATGACCACGGGGCGGCCGTTCGATGCGCCAGGTTGGCGATTCTGGGCGACGATATCACAAAATCGGCTGCGGGCATCGCTATCAAGCTGGGCCTGGTTGGCAGCAATCTGGGTGGCCCAGTTCGGGTGCATGACGACCAGCCGGCTCATGAGCGAGACAAATTGCCCTGCCTCGCGCACCTGGTCTTCGAGCAGCCGTTCGATCACGGGCCTGAACGTCCGCGCCAGGGTTTTCCATCCCCTCGAATCAACCTTCACGAAGGCCTCGACATCGTGATGGACGTAGGTCTCGCTGTTGACCTCGCGGTAATATGCCGTGTGCAGGATGAGCACGATCCGAGCGTCGATGCGGGCGGTGCTGCGAGGACTGGCGTAGTTGAGGTAGGCCAGCATGACATGGAGCCGTGGGGTGCGCAGCACGAAGTCCCAGGTGGCCGTCGTTCCCGCGCCGTCCTCTCCCTGGTAACGATTGGCCCCCAGCCTCCTGAGCTGCACGGGCGACTCGGCCAGGTCCTTCCAAAGAGCAAGCGTCAGGACGGGCTCGTTGACCAGGCTGAGATAGAGCCCGGCATTGCAGGGAAACGAATCCGGCTCTCCCTGACGATGGAAGGTGTGATCGCGGATCACCTCCGCCACGCTTTCGCGGAACTCGGCCGGCAACTGATCGAGAGGAAGCACCTGCGCCGGATCGATTCGCCGGGTCAGGCCGGCCCATGACTGCGGAGCCGGTACCGTCAGGACGGCCGCCGTGATCATGCCAAGCCCGATCCTTCTGGCCATCCTTGCGAGCAACCGGCCGTTCCCTGTTCCAGTCATGAACCTCTCCGTCGCCACGGCTGGCGCCACGACCTTGCAGGGACTCCATTCCCCGCGACCGCGTGCTCCTCGATCTCACGTTTTTAGAATCGGCCAATTGGCCGTGTTTCCTGACCCTCTTCTGAACAAGACAGGCAAAGTCGATAGTTGAGGAAAAAACAGAGGATTCTGGCAATCTGTAAGGAAAATCATGGGATGAGGGTGCCTGCACATCGTTCAAGGTTTCAGGTGATCCGCGACGCTCTGGCCGCTCGGCAGGGCCTTCGAAAAACTTCAACTATTTTCAGAGTGGTCTTGCCGGAATCCGGTTTGTCACTAAGATCGCGCCCCGTTGCGGTGGATGCGCTTGGGTGATGGCGGATCGGGGTTCGATTCCCGATCCGCCGCGGGCGACAGTACGGCATCATTGCATTTCGTCTGGGCCAGCGAGTCGCAGCAGAGCGCCTACGAGGATCATGGACGAGGTTCCGATCAGCGGAACGGGCGTGAGCACTAAGGACGAGGTTCCGGTCTTCGCAGGGAGGCAACCATGCCAGAGCGACGTCGGGCGAGGCTTTGGATCGCGGGCATACTGGGCGGTTCCGTGCTGGCCGCCGCAGTGATCTTCGGGTTTTTCTCGAGGCCGCACGGGGCCGTGACGACCCAGGGCGGCAGTGCGATCTCACTGGGCCAGGCCAGCAGCCTGGCGGTGCTGAACCAGGGGTTGCGTGACAGCGATCCCCGCGCGCTGGCTGTCCTTCACGATCGCCTCACACCAAAAGCCAATGAGACGCGGAAAGCCATCAGCGATGACGAGGCGTCGCAGTGGCTGGAATCCCTCTCCGCCCTGCGGACCGGCTTCTTCAAGTTCGGTCCCCCGGCGCGTGCCGCGGCGGCAATGGTCGCCTGTGGCATTCTCGACAAGTTCTCGGCCGAGATCGCACCCGCCCGCTGGATCGAAGCACTCCAGCCCGTGCATGACATCCTCTCGGCTTGCCTGGCCGACGCCGACAGCAAAGTACGGTGCACCGCGCTTGAGCAGGTCAGCCGGTTGTGGGTCTGGATGCCCGGCCGCTCGCTCATCGAAGCCGAGGAAAACTCGCTGGGCAACTGGAAAGAAGGATTGCACCGTCCGGTCGTGCGCTGCCTGGGGAGCACCGATATCAGCACCCGCATCGGCGCGATCTTCTGCCTGGGGTTCCTGCCCATCGATTCGGCGGCCGCGCCCGCGGTTGCCTGTCTTGAGGACAACGACAGTGTCGACGTCCGCCGCCAGACCCTCGTCTCGTTTGCCCAGCGCCCCTACCTGCTGACCGAAGATATGCTTCTGCGATGCCTTCATGACTCGGATTCCACCATCCGCGAAACCGCGACGAACGTCCTCAAGGCACGCGGCCTGAACCAGGAGCTGATCAGCCTGGGAGGTCTGCTCGTCAGTCCCAAGCCGGCGCAGCGATGTTCGGTGATCAGCCTGATCAAGAACCGCACCGACATCGATCCGGTCGTCTGGCTGCTCCAGCTCTCGCACGACACGGACGAGACGGTCAGGATACTCGCCGTGCAGGCCCTGGCCGCCGAGACCTCACAGACCGTCTCGGTCAAGCGCCGGCTTGCCGAGATGGCTCGCTCCGACAGCTCGGAGCAGGTCCGCCAGACGGCGAGCAAGTTCGTTCCTTCCGCCCAGGAGACCACGGCCTTGCTTCCTCCATTGCCCGGATCGGCGAGCCTCAATCCCAAGGCCAACTGAGCAAAGGCGAGAGGCGAAACAGCGTTTCCGGACTGAACGGTGCGGCCGTGAGCTCTTCCAGTCCCCGGGCTTGGCTTTCGTCGCCTCATGGGAGCGTGGAACCGGCTTGTGGCGCTTCCGGCCGGTCCCTGTCCAGCATAGGCTCCCCGCCAGCAAGAGCAGGAATCGCCTCTTCCCGGGCTCCCTCCCCCGAGTCGTCGCCGCTCCTCGCGAAGCCCCGCCATCCTCCGTGACGAGATCGAGGCTATCCGCCACCGCCTCCCGAAAACCGGACCTGACCTTGCGAAGCCCCCCTGGAGCTCAGCGAGTAGACATCTTGCGGGCCTGCTGATAGCCCCGGCTCAGGAGCATCATGCCGATGGCGATCGCGACCAGCACCAGGGAGCTGGGCTCCGGAACCGCACTCCCCGTAACGTGGATGACTCCGGCATGATCGTCGGTGGTGAGGTCGATCCCAATGTCTGAGGCGTTCGACAACGAGGTCCCAGAGGAGCTGAAGCTGATCGGCACGTCTCCGCCGGGCGCGCTGGGGCCGACCGAGTACGAGATCAAACCCAGGCTGAACACAGCCTCGGGTGCGACGGCAATGCTCGGGGGGTAGGTCCACTTGGCATCCGAGCCGGTCACGGTCGTGTTCGGGGGAGGCACATCGGCGAGCGTGAACGTCGAGTCGACCGTGGCGGTGCCGGTTCCGTCGAAGAGATACGGTGCCGCGACCGTGGCCGTGCTCCCGGCGGTGAACTGGACGCCCGCAGTCGTTGGTACCGTCAACTGGAACGAGAAGGCCGCGACGTCGAAGCTCCGCCCCCCCACGGCTTCGGTACTGGTCAGTAGCACCTCGAACGTCCCCGCGCCTCCGGTGGGGCCGGTCAGGTCCTCGATCGACATGACCAGACCCCCGGCCTGGACCGGCGCCTGGGCGAGTAGCAGGGTCATAGCAGCGAAGGCAAGCAGCATGCGCGTGCGAATCATGGGTGAGGACCTCTTCGTCAAGGGATGATACAGATCACGAACTTAAGAGCAAGGCGGTGGCGAGGTCTCGGAGTCCTGGCGAGGTCTCCCGACCACGCCACCCGGCCGACCCCAGGTTGTGGCGAGGTCTCCTGACCACGCCACGCGGCCGACCGAAGGTCTCCGATCTCCGAGCCGCGCAGTGCCCACTGGCTGGACCGGTTTTCCACGGCATGAAACAGATACCGTAGAGCGGACCGTCCTATCCTCTATGCCGGTCCGCACAGCGGACCCTACATGTTGTGTGCAGCTCATGAGAAGAGTGCCCTAGCGCGTTTTACCGTTGAGTTGCAGACGCGGCGGGACGTTCTCTCCTTCTCCCGCGGGGAGAAGGTGGCCGGAACGGCCGGATGAGGGGAATTTGCGGGCCAAGGCTAGCATCTCATCCCTCATCCGCCCCTGCGGGGCACCTTCTCCCGCGGGGAGAAGGTAGGATCGCCACGGCCTTTCTTGAACGCTGTATGCAACGCGCGAGCAAACCGCGCTAATACAGATGCTTCCCGACATTCTTCCGCACCGCGTTGTAGTCGTTGATGTCCACGATACCATTTCCGTCCAGGTCGGCCCAGCCGATCATGCTGGGGTCACCGGTTCCCTGGATCTCGTTGCGTACCAGGACCATGTCCTGGCTGTTGACCACGCCGTCGCCGTTGACGTCGCCTGGGAGCACCGCGAACTTCGCGGCGAAGGGGTTCACGGAGATCGTGGGATCGGCCGCGAAGGCGGCACCGTCAAGGGCCATCATCAACCGGTCCACCCCCAGCGCCGAGGGCAGGGTCCAGGTCGCGTCGTTCGTGTTCGGGTCGTAGCTGACCCCGGTGAGACCATAGCTCGCGACGTTGACGCCGGTCAAAGAGAGCTGGCCCATGTTGACCGCGACGTTGTCGCTGAAGATGATGTCGATCGCCTTGATCGTCGTGAACGGCAGATCACGGTTCAGGCCCGTGAGCGAGATGCTCTTGGAGCCGTAATCGAGTCGAACATCGACCACCTTGGGATGGACCGTGAGCTGGCCGTTGACCAGGTTGAAGTCATAGTTGTCTGCGGCGAGCGTGCCAGCCGCGACCGTGATCGGATACCGTCCTGCCGCGCTGGCTGAACTCGCCGTGGTCGAGAGATCGGGAACTCCCTGGACGACGGACCTCGTTTCACCGTTGACGAACCCTTGGATCGTGTACGTCAGCCCCGGGATGGCATCGCCGTGTCCCATGTCGAGTTTGTCGGCCATGAATGTGAGGGAGGCCTTGGCGACGGTCAGGTTCAGGACATCCGCCGTGCTGGTCGTGAAGGTGCTGTCCCCTGAGTAGATCGCGGAGATCGTGTGCTGCCCCGCCCCCAGCGTGGTGATCGGGTCGCTGGTTGCGCTGCCGTTGATCAGGGTGATCGGAGAGCCGAAATCGGTTCCATCAATCAGGAACTCCACGGTGCCGGTGGGGGTGCCGAGATCGGGCGACCCGGCCGCCACGGTCGCGGTGAACGTCAGCGAATCGCCGTACCTGGGAGAATCGAGGCTTGGCTGAAGCGTGGTCGTCGTGGCCGCGCCCACGATCTGGATCGTAGCGTCGGGCGCGGCGGGTGCGTCCTCGACGTGGCCGACGTTGTCGCGGGCGTTCGAGTAGAATGAGTACGTGTGTCCGGGTTGGCCGGAAACGATCGCCGAGGTGTCCGTCGTATCCGTCAGCCAGGGGATGAATGCCCCACCGTCGACCGACACGTAGATGTCATAGCTGGCGATGCCAGAGCCGCTGGCCTCGTCCTGGCCGGACCAGGAGACAGTGAAGGTCGTGTCGGTCGTCGTGTCGGGCAAGGGTGCGACCTGGCTGGTCGGCGCAGCGGCGTCGAGGGTGTTATGGACGAGTGGTGTGTCGATCGGGTCGTTGTAGTCGAAGGTGATGTGGGCCCGGTTCTGGATCACGGTGCCGGAGGGAAGACCCGCCAACGGCTTGACCAGGTAGCTGATGGAGCCGACGCCCCGGTTGGTGCCGTCTTCGGGGTAGAGCAGACCAACCATGGGGTCCTCGGAGTACCAGCCCGTCGCGGGGTCGAATGCCTGAAGCGTCAGCTTCAGCGTTCGTGTGGAACGGTCGAGGCTCGCGTCGACATTCACCACGATGCTCGCCCCTGTCGGTGTTGTCATCGGCACCTGGGCCTGGTACTGATCGAGCCCCTGGGGAATCGTGATCGTCTGGTTGGCGAACTCGATGCTGGTGAGCTGGAAGGTGCTCAGGTCGAGGTTTGGGTCGAGCGGGTCAGTGACCTGGATGAGGCGGGCTGGGGCCGTTGCCGTGGCTTCGTTTTCGAAGCGGACCTGGTAGGCAAGAGACGATTCAGCCGGTATGTAAGCGTCGATACCATATCCGGCAGGACCTGTCATGTCATTTGGGTCGTAGGTGTCTCTCCCCTGACCGTCTCCGCCGCCTCCATGTTTATAGGGGGGGACGGGAATGCCCCCTCCTCCACCGCCCCCGGCTCCTCCGCCCCCACCACTCCCTCCTCCACCGCCCCCCCCGG
>Ga0208044_1001070_pt1 | contig 16203 bp, 11 predicted proteins | sample Sb_taG_8_FD_187712 | JGI IMG/M metagenome (GOLD analysis project Ga0208044, IMG submission 187712) | Peat soil microbial communities from Weissenstadt, Germany - Sb_50d_c_BC metaG (SPAdes) (version 2) | ecosystem: Environmental > Terrestrial > Soil > Wetlands > Peat | place: Germany... | reverse complement strand
AAACTTTCGTGAGCTGCGTTCCCCCTCCATCTTGCCGTCTCCATTTCGGGCGCCTGCCCTCGGCAAAAGCGCCCGTTTAGCGGCTTACCGCCGGCGGTTACACATGCTCCTTACAACGAGGAGCGCGGCGGGCTCGATCCGCCCAATCGCGGCGCCTATGAACCCGTGCCGCTGAGACTCACGTTGTGCGGACTTAGCAGGTCGGGGCTCGCCGTGACACTGAGCGTCGCCGTGCGCGCACCAGCCGCTCCCGGCGTAAACGTCACGATGTAGGTGCAGCTCGCCTTGGCCTCCAGCGCCGCCGCGCACGTCCCGCCCGTCACCGCAAAGTTGCCCGCGTTGGATCCGGTGATACTCTTGCTGAGCGCCACCTCCACAGGCTGTGCGTTCTTCATCGTCACCGTCTTGCTCTTCTTTGCGCTCAACTTCACCGTGCCGTAAGCGATACTGGCGGGCGACACTACCACGTCGGCCAATCCCGTCCCCGACACCACCACGTTCTGCGCGCCCGTGCCCGCGTTGTCGTGGAGCGTGAGCGTTGCGCTGCGCGCGCCGAGCGCGCTCGGCGTGAATTCCACCGCGATTATGCACTTGCCCTTGGGCGCAAGGCCGCCGGCTGGACAGGTCGAGGCGCCCGCAGCGAAATCGCCGGGGTTGGTCCCGCTCACGCTCACGCTGTCAATAAACAAGTCCGCCTTCCCCGCGTTCTTCAGGTCGAGGTCCTTGGACACCGAGTTGCCCAGCGTCGATTTGCCCACCGCCAGTTTCGCCGGCACCGATATCGCGGTCGTCGGCGTAGCAGTCGGCGTCACCGTGGGAGTCGGAGTAACCGTGGCGGTCGGGGTCGGTGTCGGCGCGGCAGCCGGCTGGACGGCGATGAACTGAGGCTCACCCAGTTCTGTGAGTGGACCGCTTATGGTGCCGGTGGGGGCCTCATTGAGCAGCCCGGTGCTGCTTGCCAGTGGCGGATAGACAAACACGCTGTTGGCGGACAAGTCCGCCACATAGATGTTGCCGCTGGAATCCAGTGCGATACCGTATGGACCGCTCAGGCCGGTGTTGCTCCCGCTGATGGTGGCGATGGGGGCCTCGTTGAGCAGCCCGGTGCTGCTTGCCAGTGTCGGATAGACAAACACGCTGGCGGCGCCCTCGTCCGCCACATAGATGTTGCCGCTGGAATCCAACGCGATGCCGTACGGGTAACACAGGCCGGTGCTGCCACCACTGATGGTGGCGCTGGGGACAGCATTGCCGTTGCTCCCGGCCGAATAGACATACACGCTCTCAGTACCGTCGCAAGAATCGTCACCGTCGTCCGCGACATAGATGTTGCGGCTGGAATCCAGCGCGATGCCTTCCGGGGTGTCCAAGTCGGTGTCGCTCCCGCTGATAGTGGTGGTGGGGGCGACATTGCCCTTGCTCCCCGCCGAATAGACAAACACGCTGGTGGCGCTTTCATCCGCCACATAAATGTTGCCGCTGGAATCCAGCGCGATGCCGTATGGGGTGTTCAGGCCAGTGTTGCTCCCGCTGATGGTGGCGGTGGGAGCGGCATTGGCGTTGCCCCCGGCCGGATAGACAAACACGCTGCCGGGGCCAACCCCGGAAAATCCGTCATCCGCCACATAGATTTTGCCGCTGGAATCCAGCGCGATGCCTTGCGGCCATCGTAGGCCGGTGGTCATGGACGTACTGATGGTGGCGGAGCTGGGAGCGACATTGCCGTTGCTCCCCGCCGGATAGACAAGCACGCTATTGGCAATGTTGTCCGCCACATAGATGTTGCCGCTGGAATCCAGCGCGATGCCTTGTGGGTAGCTCAGGCCGCTGTTGCTCCCGCTGATGGTGGCGGTGGGGGCCTCGTTGAGCAGCCCGGTGCTCCTTGCCAGTGGCGGATAGAAAAACACGCTGGAGGCGAGCGCGTCCGCCACATAGATATTGCCGCTGGAATCCAGCGCGATGCCGTATGGGGTGTTCAGGCCAGTGTTGCTCCCGCTGATGGTGGCGATGGGGGGCTCGTTGAGCAGCCCGGTGCTGCTTCCCAGCGGCGGATAGACAACCACGCTGGCGGCGCTTTCATCCGCCACATAGATGTTGCGCCTGGAATCCAGCGCGATGTCTTCCGGGCTGATCAGGCCGGTGTCGCTCCCGCTGATGGTGGCGGTGGGGGCCACGTTGAGCAGCCCGGTGCTGCTTCCCAGAGGTGGATAGACAAACACGCTGGCGGCGCTTTCATCCGCCACATAGATGCTGCCGCTGGTGGAATCCACTGCGATGCCTTGTGGATAGCTCAGGCCGGTGTTGCTCCCGCTGATGGTGGCGATGGGGGGCTCGTTGAGCAGCCCGGTGCTGCTTCCCAGTGGTGGATAGACAAACACGCTGGCTGCGCTTTCATCCGCCACATAGATGCTGCCGCTGGAATCCAGCGCGATGCCGGCTGGCGATCCGAGGCCGGTCTTGCTCCCGCCGATGGTGGCGGTGGGAGCGGCGTCTCCTTTGCTCCCCTTGGCGTAAATGGTGATGGTGTTGGTGCAGGCGTTGGTGGCGTAAATGTTCCCGCTCGCGTCAATGGCCACAAATTGCGGTGCGGATAGGCCGGTGGGGACGGGGGCCAGCGGGGAGACGTCGCCGTTGCTCGCGGCGGAATAAGCCGTTACGGCGTAGGAGCAAACGTCCGAAACCAAGAGGGACGGGGTGGGTTCCGCGCTATAGGCGCGGCCTGAAGAACGATGAAGGCCGACAATCGCAAACGCGACCGCACAAAAGATCGCGATCACGCCGATCCGTACTTTTCCTGCGTACTTGTTCATTTGCTTCTCCCCAATGTTGACGAGGAAAAGAACCAGCACGACTTAAAGGAGCCTACTAATTCCGCTGCCTTATCGTTCTCGCCAATGCCCTGCCACTTTTGACTCGGCATGCTGAAGTGTGAGGAACATTTCATCGCGACTTGCTGGCAGCAGTGCTCTTCGCCGTTTCATTTGAATCTATCCGCGCCAACAGCACATCGATCCTGGTGCGAGCAGCCTCTCCAGGTGCAAGCGCGCGCGCGCGCGACAGCGCCTCACGTGCATTGGGATTGTCATTGAGCATCAGGTACGCCACCGCAAGGTTAAACTGAGCTGGAAAGAACCGCGGATCGAGCGCGAGCGCCGCAGCGTAGCGTGCGATCGCCTCGTGCGAGTTGTGCTCGGCCATATACATCGTGCCGAGATCGGTAACTACCTGCACGTCTCTCGGTTTAAGGCGCAGGTAGTGCTGGTACGTCGCGATCGCTTTGTCGAATTGTCGCTGATCGAAACATACGTTTCCGAGCCCGCGCAGGGCGTCGAGATTGTCGGGCTCGAGTTCGAGCACGTGAGCGAACGCTTCATGCGCCTTGTCATAGTTCGCGGGGTCGAACGCCGCGGACCGGAAGGCCACGTCGCCGAGGCGGTTCCAAACTGCGATGTCCTTGGGCCTGGCTTGGGCCTGTTTCTCCGCCTTGGCGATAAGCGTGCTGGTGGCGTGGGCCTCACCACGAGCCATCGGATGCCCTGCAGGTAAAGAGGGCGTCGAATGTCCGGGCGGCATGACGCCAGATGCTTCTGCGTTCAAAGCCGATGCACGCCCCTGGGTACTTGGCTGCATGGCAATTTGCGAACGGTCGTGTTTCCCGGCAGCCATAAACAACCACGTCAGGACTCCGCCAAGCAAAAATGCACCACTGACTGCGGCAATCCATGAAGCTGAAAACCCACCGCGACGCGGCCGGCTGTCGCTTGGCCGCCGGAATTCGTCCGCGCCTGTCGCATCGACGCGATTGCCGCACCCAGCGCAGAACTTCGCGCCCGTCGGGAACGGTGTCGCGCATTCTGGGCAATCGGCCATCGGTGCCTCGTCGCCCTACGGCAGCGCCGTACCATCCTGCGACGAGCGCCCCACTTCCATGCTCCCGGTCCCGGTAAACTTGCCGGTTTTGGGATTGAACAGCTCAGCCGTGCTGAGCGTGTTGCCCCGGTTGTCGATCCCGCCGGCGATCAGGACATAGCCCTTCTTGGGTGTCACTGCTCATAATTCCGTGAGCCGCGTAAACGTTGGAGTTTTTTCGCTTGTCGCCTTAGCGTGGCTGGCATGGTCACGATCCTGTGCTCATTCGTCTCTGAGATCTCCTTCCGGTTTCGGAGTCGGGTCTTGTGCCTGCGCAAAACTCCATCTGGAGAGAGATTCTGGGCTGGGGCGAGTAAGGTGCGATGAAACACACGAGCTGATCCCCCGATCGGGCGGATCAGTCCGTGCGGTCTCTATTTGCACTGTGGATTTTGCACACGCTGGCGTGGCTCCCCACACAGGGGCGAGCGTTGGAGATTGCACAGCCTTCGAAAGCAGATCAGGCGACGAGGCGTTCGTAGCGCTGATGAAGCCCGCCGACTTGCGGAATCGCGATTACCTCGCCACAGTTCGGCGGTTGGATGGGGCGAGCATCCGGGCAGTCTTTGTCGAGCGACAGATGGGTGCGCGAGCGGTGATAGTAATCGACGTACGAGATCAGGACCCGGCGCAGATGGCGCTCGTTAAAGATCACTACGTGATCCAGACACTCACGGCGAATCGAACCAATCACGCGCTCGACGTACGGGTTCTGCCAGGGTGAGCGTGGTGCCGTCACGACCTCCGTTATGCCCATCGCTTCGATCCGGCAGCGGAAGTCCGAGCCATACGATGCGTCACGGTCGCGCAGCAGATACCGGGGCGCGGTGTCCCACGGAAATGCCTCTGTCATCTGGCGGGAGAGCCAACCTGCGGTGGGGTGCTGCGTGACGTTCAGATGCAGAATCTTCCGCCGCGCGTGGCCGAGGATGACGCTCACGTACAGCAGACGAAAAGCAGCGGTGACGACCACAAACATGTCGATGGCGGCAATGCCGTCGATCTGATTGCTCAGGAAGGTCCGCCAGCTTGGTGAGGGCGGACCATGGCGCCGGACCATATGTCGGCCGACGGTTGTCTGGCTGACTTCGATGCCCAGTTTTAGCATTTCGCCGTGAATCCGTGGCGCACCCCACAGCGGGTTGGCAACGCTCATCTGTCGGATCAAGTCGCGAATCTCGCGATTCACGCCTGGCCGCCCAACGCGGCGTGAGCTTGAGCGCCAACGCCAGTATCTTCGGAAGCCCTGCCGGTGCCAGCGGAGCACTGATGCCGGTTTGACCAGAACCATCACCTCCAGACAACGAGGCCAAATTCGGTAAAGCCAACCCCAGAACAGGCGGTCGCCTCGACCAAGCCACGGTCGGCCGGGCCGCTGCCGGTGGAGAACGGTCACCTGATGCCTGAGGGCCAGCACCTCAAGTTCCAAGGAGGCCCGACGCCGAAACCGGAAGGAGACCAGAGAAACTATCGCGGACAGGATTGTACACATGCCGGCCACGATAAAACGGTCGGCGCAAAACTCCAATGTTTTCAGGCCACACGGAATTATGAGCAGCGACACCGGGCTCATCATTCTGTTCGGGAAAAATAATGAAAAATGCTTCGCATCTTCTCGCTATGGTCACGGACGCGCCTTTCTGCAGGCATGCGCGGAGGAACTGCAGCGACTGTTGGCCGCAGGAACCCAGACTCAGCAAATTCCGTCGCAAAGAAATATCGACGTTGGCCGAACGGCGAATCGCTCCGGGTACTGCCGAATCCTTACCGCCGACAATTCTCATAACTCCGCCAACTGATATATCGTCGTCCGATGGCCAGTCTGGCGCGACAGTTCCAAGAAATCGCCGATCGCTATCCGGACCAGCTTGCGGTCAAAAGCGGCGCGACGACCTGTACCTATCGCGAGCTCGACCAGATCGCCAATCGCCTCGCCCAGGCGATCATCGGAATTACGGTCGGGGGTGAAGCGAGGATCGGGCTTCTCCTCGAGCACGGCCTTTCGATGGCCATCGGATCGATAGCTTGCCTCAAGGCTGGCCGGACGTATGTTCCGATCGAACCCACAACTCCCATATCGCGCCAAGATCAGATCCTTCGTGACGCTGGAGCTGAGTTACTCGTCGCCGACCATCGGAGCGGTTCTCTCGCCACGAGAGCCGTGCCCATTTTGAGAATCGATGAATTGCCAACGGATCATAGCGCGACGATTCCGGAACAGCGCTACTCCGAAGATCGAGATGCTTTTATTCTCTATACCTCGGGTTCGACTGGAACTCCGAAGGGCGTTGTCTACAACGAATCGTTTGTGACGGCGAGGGTGCTTCGGGAAAATCGCCTCGGGGTAGGCCCGAGCGATCGCATCGGCGTGCTTAGCGGCGCCGGCATGAATCTGTTTCGTGGGCTGTGGCGCGGCGCCTCGATAATTTCCCGAAATCTTCGCATCGACGGGATCCAACATCTCGCCGACTGGCTTGAAGCCGAGCGGATAACCATCTATCACTCGGTGCCGACGATTTTCAGAGCGCTGGTGGCGACGTTATCCGGACCGCTCGCGCTGCCGGCTCTTCGGATCGTGAATCTCACCGGCGAGACGGTCCTAAGGCAGGACGTCGAAAGCTTCCGCCATTATTTTCCAAAAAATTGCGTTCTGGTCAACGGATTTGGAACTACGGAGGCTGGAACCTTCTGCCAGCTGATCATCGATTCGAAAACCCAAATCGCCGGGGGCATCGTTCCGGTCGGTTATCCTGTCGAAGGCGCCGAGATTCGCTTGTTGGATGACGAAGGACGGTCTATCGAAGGCCCGGCTATCGGCGAGATCGCTGTTCAAAGCGCTCACCTCGCACGCTACTGGCACCAGCCCGGTCTGGAGCGCGAGCGCTTCCTTCCCGACCCCGGCGGTGGTTTAAAGCGGATTTATCGCACCGGCGATTTTGGCCGTTTCCTCGATGACGGCTCGTTGCTTCATCTCGGGCGCGAAGATTTCCAGGTTAAGATCCGCGGCTACCGAGTTGAAATCTTCGAGATCGAAAGCGCGCTTCTAGACCATCCCGAAATCCGTTCCGCCGCGGTGGTTGGCGAACGGCAGCTCGACGGTGACTGTCGCCTGATCGCGCACATAGTTGCGAAAAATGATCGGCCTCCATCGTCGAAGGAGATGCGATGGTTTCTCCGTAAACTCCTTCCCGAGTACATGATTCCCGCGACCTTCGTTGTTGCCGACCGGCTCCCCCTGACTCGCGACGGAAAAGTGGATCGCAAGGCGCTGCTCGTCAATCGTTCACCAGCCGATTCGCTCGAAGCGCCGCTATTGAATAAACAGAAAAAGGCTTCCGTTTGTCGCGAGGCCATCGAACCTGAGCGAGGCGCCCTGCTCCCAACCGCGCGCGGCAATGAGACGATCCTCGGTCTTTTTGACCTCCAAGTGGCGCAGCGTCCCCAGGCAACCGCATTTTTTCATGAAGGGAAGTCGATTAGCTTCGCGACGCTTGCCGGTCGTGCCGAGGGGATCGCGTCACTACTTCGCGCGCGAGGAATCGTGCCCGAGGAGATAGTCGGTATATTCCTCGATCGTTCACCGAAGTTTGCCTCTTCGATCCTTGGCGTTTTGAGGGCCGGCGGCGTATGCCTTCCCCTCGAAAAGAGCTATCCCGATCATCGCCTGGAATTCATGCTTCATGATTCGCGTGCGAGGTTCGTTATCAGCCACCGTTCGCTTTGGCCGCGACTAGCAAATCTTGGCAGCGCTGCGATGCTGGATATTGACTCGATTGAAGAACGCCATGAAGGTGCCGCTCCTTCAGCAAGCGAAGCGGCGCGCGATCGTTTGGCGTTTGTGATTTACACCTCGGGCTCAACCGGACGGCCGAAAGGAGTCGCGATCGAAGAGCACGCCGTTCTGAATCGGTTGCGTTGGATGTGGCAAGCCCGTCCCTTTCAACCAAGTGAAATCTCGTGTCAGCGAGCCCTGGTCGGATTCGTCGATTCGATCTGGGAATGGCTGGGCGCTCTTCTCAAGGGAACGCCAACCGCAATCCTTTCAGACGAAGAAGTGCGAAGCCCCCATCGCATGGTTGAGGCGCTGGAGCGCCATCAGGTTTCTCGAATCCTCCTGGTTCCATCTCAGTTGGCCTTTCTCCTCGAACGGGTGCCGCATCTCGGTGAGCGCCTGAGGAATTTGAAATTCTGGGTCTCAAGTGGAGAGCCTTTGAACGCGAAGACTGCCGAAGCCTTCCGAACGGCGCTGCCGGCCGCCACGCTGTGGAACATCTACGGCGCCACCGAAGCTTGGGACGCAACCTTTGAAATCGGCGCGGCGGAGCTTGGCGACTCGCCGTTTGTGCCGATTGGCCATCCGATCGCGAATATGCGCGCGTACGTTCTGGGTCCCGACCGTATCCCAGTCCCGCCCAATTCGCCCGGAGAGCTTTACGTCGCGGGCGACGGTCTCGCTCGAGGCTATCTAAATGATCCTGATTTAACCGCTAAGCGATTTTTTAACGACACGACTGTTCCCGGTGGCCGTCTCTATCGAACTGGAGATCGAGCGAGATGGCGCGCTGACGGGAAGTTAGAGCATCTGGGGCGAGCCGATCGCCAACTGAAAATTCGGGGCGTCCGCATCGAACCGGCCGAGGTCGAAGCCGTGCTGTTACGACATCCGGGGGTTCTTGAGGCGTTGGTAGAACCCGAGGGGAATCGGCCGCAGCGATTGATGGCCTATATCGTGGTGGAAAAGAATCAGGTGGTGATGCGCCGCGAGCTGATGGCATTCGCCGCGACCATGTTACCGCATTCGATGGTGCCGCGATCCTTTGTCTTTATGGCGGCGATTCCCCGAACCGCCCACGGCAAGGTCGATCGCTCAGCGCTGCGGAAGCTGGGTGCGAAGGCAAAAGCGGTGCGCCGCAGATACGATGATGCCGGGGGAGATTTGCGCCAGGCGCTGATCGCCGTTTTCGCAGAGGTGCTAGGGACCGAAGAGGTTGGCGTTAACGACGACTTCTTCGATCTGGGTGGAGATTCTTTGGACGCTCTAAATCTGCTCGAGGCGATCAAGGAGCTAACCGGACGAGAACTTCCGCTCGCCACGCTCTTCGAGGCCGCCAGTGTCGCAGAGTTGGCCAGAAACATCGCCTCCAAAGACTGGAGCCCATCCACAGGTTCGATTGTTGCCATCAACCCGCATGGTAAGCGTCCTCCAATTTTCGGCATCTCTGGCGTCTATGGACACGCGATGCGCCTCCTGCTCCTCGGTCGTGCGATGGGCGCCGACTTTCCGGTCTATGGTCTTCAGCCGCCAGCGATGGATTGGACCACCGTTGGTCGCAAGCGAATCGACGAGATGGCTGCGCATTACGTATCGGAGATTCTGCGCGCGCAACCGTCGGGTCCGTATCACTTGCTGGGTGAGAGCTTTGGAGGAGTAATGGCGTTGGAGGTTGCGCTTCAGCTCCAGGACGGCAAACACGGAGTGGCGTTGCTAGCGATGATTGATTCGGCGCCACCTGCTCAAGATCTGCGGAACTTCCGTCCGCGCGGAGAGGAAGCCGGAGGGTCCGAGCGCCGAATCGCGGAATCGGGAGTGCGGGTTGCACGCCAGCATCTTCGCGCCTGGGCCAGTTATCTTCCCAGCCGTCAATTTCGCGGGACAATCGATTACTTCCTCTGCACTGACTCCGGCTATCCAAACAGCGCTACCAACCGATTCCAATGGGAATCATTCGCAACCGAAGGTATGCGAATCATCCCGGTCTCCGGGCGTCACGGCGGCCTTCACGAGGAGCCTCAACTTAGCGAAGTCGCGCGAACGTGTTGCGCCATCCTCGCCGGTGAGGACGTATCGATGTTGACCCTTCGCAGCTATCGCGAGTCCATCAACTATCGACTCATCCACGCGGAAGATGGCGCCGAGTCTATCGAAACTCCCGAAGGCGTTCGTTTGCCTTTGCTCAATCAACCCATCCCGGGCTATTGGAATGTTGGTCGCTACCGGGCTGAGTTGATCGATATCTCGGGGTGGGCAATGAATCCCGAGATTGTGAAACCGTCTGAGCGCGTCCTGATCTTCTTCCAGAACGAATTGGTTTTGCTTGCACCAGTTAGAATCTTGCGCGAGGACGTCGCCAAGTATTTTCGCAATCCCAATCTTGAGAACTCCGGTTTCGCATGCGAGATTCGCCTCACGGGCAATCGGCGGCCACCCATCTCAGCCATCCGAGTTGTTACGGCGGGAGTCAGCGGCGCTTACGAGCTCGTGCGCATTGAGAGTGAGCCGCGGGCCCGCGCGCGCTTGTTTGAAGTAGCTGCGAGTCTTTGGAATCTCTCCAAGCGTCTACTGAGTCTGGGGCGCGTGAATGTGGAGAATCGTGCCGGCTAGCCGTGAGCCTCGTGCTCTATCTCCGGATAATTCCGCGAAGCTGCCGGGGGAAGGGCGGAGGCGTAAAGGTCGAATGCACTAGCGCCGATGACCAAAGTCAAAAATAGGTTCCGCGAAAGATCGTCTCAGTCAGCATAGTCCCCGGTACCTAGCTCTAAAGCGAAAAGGGGCCGAGCCCTTTCGAGCCCAGTCCCCTTTCCCACGCCGTGGTCAAACTACTTCTTGATCTTCGCTTTTGGCGCCCGTGCCGCAGATCCATAGCGTTTACTGAAACTCTTGCGGCATCGACGATCCCGCCGCTTGATAAAACTCGGAGCCAGATCATCACTCCCGCAATAGCGGCAATTCAACTTCTCTGATTTCGACTTGCGACTCATCTCCTTCCGGAGCGGCTGTGCGGGCTCAGGCTCTTTCCGGTCCGCTTTCTTTCGAACCGAAGATGACGAGTGTCCGATCGGCAATTTATGCCCGCTTCCCTTCACCAGTTTCGCGCGTTCCATTCGCTCTAAGTCTCCCTAAGCCTTAAGGACTCGTCGGGATGTTTGCTCTGGTCGGCGCGTGAAGCGAGCGGTTTTCCCCAATTTTCCCAACGTCATTCGCGCCAAAGGAGAGAGGCCGGCCGTCAGCGCGCAACGACGATCTGCACAATCAGGGCGATTGGAAGGCGAATGGGGCCGTGAACGCCTTGACTGGCTTCGTAAGCGAACCAGAGCAATGTGTGTGACTGCCCGTGCTGGAGGGCGGGCAGCAAATGAAGCACAAAATTTCCGTGACTCTTTCTGCTCTTGCTGGTCAAATCGCGGCACTACCCGAGGCCACATCTGCCAACCTCAAGGAGCGCTGGCGGGCGCTCTATGGCGCCGAACCGCCACGGCGCATCAGCCGGGATCTGCTGATCCGCGCGCTCGCCTACCGGATTCAGGAACAGGCGCTCGGCGGGCTGAAGCCCACCACGCGCCGATTGCTAGCGAAGGTCGCCGCCGATGCCTCAGCACGCCGGTCCATCCAATTAGCGCCCGAACCGACTCTCAAACCGGGAACGGTGCTGCTGCGCGAGTGGCACGGCACCCAGCATCAGGTGATCGTCCGTGAGGACGGTATCGTGTTTCAGGGCAAGACCTACAAGTCGTTGTCCCAGGTCGCGCGCCGGATCACCGGCACCAAGTGGTCAGGGCCGCTCTTCTTCGGGCTGAAGGCAAATCGTCAGGAGCAGACCAATGGAGCAATCTAAACCTAAAGCCCGCCGGTGCGCGATCTACACGCGCAAGAGCTCGGAGGAAGGTCTCGAGCAGGACTTCAACTCTCTGCACGCCCAGCGCGAGGCGTGCGAGGCGTTCATCAAGAGCCAAACAAGCGAGGGTTGGAAGCTCATCAAGACCGCATACGACGACGGCGGACTATCGGGCGGCACCATGGAGCGGCCCGCGCTAAGGCGCCTGCTCGCTGATGTCGGTGAAGGCCTCGTTGATGTCGTGGTGGTCTACAAGGTCGACCGCCTGACCCGGTCGCTGGCCGACTTCGCCAAGATGGTCGAATTGTTCGACGCCCACGGAGTCTCCTTCGTCGCCGTCACGCAGCAATTCAACACCACCACCTCGATGGGCAGGCTGACGCTCAATGTCCTGCTCTCCTTTGCCCAGTTCGAGCGGGAGGTCACCGGCGAGCGCATTCGGGACAAAATAGCCGCCTCCAAGCGCAAGGGAATGTGGATGGGAGGCGTGCCGCCGCTCGGCTATGACGTTCGCGAGCGGCGGCTGGTAATTAATCCTGCTGAGGCCGACACCGTCAAGCACATCTATGAGCGCTACCTGGAACTGGGCCGCGTCAGGCAGCTCAGCAAGGACTTGGAGAAGCGGGGAATTGTGTCGAAAGTACGGGTCTCGCAGAAGGGCATCAAGTCCGGAGGGTGCCGGTTCTCGCGTGGCGCGTTGTACGAACTGCTCGCCAACCCAATTTACATCGGCGAGATCCGCCACAAGGAGGAGCGCCATCCCGGGCAGCACGAAGCGATTTTGCCGCGTGAGGTTTGGGAGAGAGTGCAGCAGCGGCTCCGTGAGAATGCGGCGCGCGGCCGCGGAACCTCAAACAGGTCGATTTCGAGTCCCTTGGCGGGAAAGCTCTTCGACGCAGATGGTCAACCGCTGTACGTGCAGGGAGCGACCAAGGCCAGACGGCGCTACCGCTATTACGTCTCCAAGTGCCTCGTCAATGGGTCCGCGGGTGACAACGGGAAAGGATGGCGCTTGGCGGCGCCGGAGATTGAGCGGGCGGTGACGATTGCCGCGCGGCACATCCTGAACGATCGCGCAGGCCTGCTGGAAACGCTTGAGAAGTCCGGGATCGATTCGCCTGACGTGAGAGCGACCCTCGAATTGGTATCGAATCTCTTCCGGCGGCTGCAGAGTGACGCTGATGCCGCCGCGTACCTTGTCGAGAGCATCGAAAGGGCCGAAGTGTGCGATGACGGCATATCGGTAACACTCAGAATTAAGGTTCCCTGCTCGTGCGCAGGGGTGCGGACCACCAGCATCCTCAATCTATCCCGCTTCGTGCCTCTGAAGATGAAACGGCGCGGTGTGGAAACGCGAATCATCATGGCGGAGGGCGAGGATCCGCCTCGGAAGGTAGACCCGGCACTACTCAAGGCCGTGGCGCGTTCCAGGGCGTGGTTTGAAGAGCTTGCTTCCGGCCGGGTGCGCTCGCTGGCGGACATCGCGCGGCGGGAGGGAATCGCCCAGCGCTATGTTGAGCGTCTCTCGCGCCTTGCGTTTGCCGCGCCCCGAATCGTCGAGGCGATCTGCCAGGGACGTCAGCCCGCTGAACTAAATGCCGAGACGCTGCTCAACCGGATCGATCTGCCGCTCGAATGGTCGGCGCAGCTAAACGCGCTCGGGATCGACTAAGGTCTCCGGGCCGCCGGTTTCGGAGAGGCGATGTTTGGGCGAAGGCCGACCGGAAAGCGTTCGAACCCTGAAGCGACCCGTTTTTTCTTCGCGTGGAGAAAACACCCGTGGAATTCGTCCAATCTGCAGCGAGATAGCTTTCTCCGGTTCGCATTGAGCGCAAAAGCGCCGCGTCCCGCGCGGATTTGCCGCCATCTCCAGATTGTAGGTAAACAGTACAGACTGTATGGCGGAGAGGGAGGGATTCGAACCCTCGGTACCGGTTACCCAGTACGCCAGATTAGCAATCTGGTGCCTTCGACCACTCGGCCACCTCTCCGCAATGGAAATATCCGCGCGCAATCGCATAGTTACGCACTTTTCGGAGCATTCGCAACGTTGCCATCAACCGTGAAAGTGTCTTTTTTGTGTCTGGCTGGGCCGGTTCCTAAAATCGCGCCAGCCAGTTTCTTGATCGAGTCGGTCGGTGTCTTTGAGAAATAGTGGCTGTAAACTTTCAACGTGATCGCCGCCGACGAATGCCCGAGTAAATGCTGAACCTCGGTCACGGGCGATCCGGCCATGATCAGTACGCTCGCGAAACTGTGCCGCAGGGAATGCACATTGACCTGCCGCAGTTTGGCGCGGCGCAACGTGGGCCGCAGGCAGCCCTTCAGCGTTCGAGAACGGTGCAGCGCCGTGCCGTCGGGCGCTGGGAAAACCAAGTCGGCGCTGCTCGGCGGGCATTGCAGTTTCCAAGCGCGCAGGATCGAAACCAGCGCAGCCGGGATCGGGATTGTGCGCTTCGACGTTTTGGTCTTCGTCGGAAAGTATCTTGCGCTCATCGGCCCGGGCTTCTCGCGCGTGCCATCCTCGGCCTTCGCGGATAATACGCGCGCCCATGTCGCCGTTCGCCCGACTTCAATCTTGCTGCCGACCAGATCGACTTCGCTCCACCGCAACGACAGCGCCTCGCCCTGGCGCATCCCGGTCAGCGCGACTGTCGTCAGGAACGCACGGTCGAATCCCGCTGCCGCATGGCTGAGTAGCAACGCAACTTCATCGGCGTTCAGCACCTTGGCCGGATCAACTGTCCCGCTGTCGCTCTCATCGTCGCCAGCCAGTATCTCCTTGGCCTTTGCGGCAACTGGAGGAAGATCGTCCGTCGGGTTTTCGCGGATTTGCTTGTGCCGACGAGCCATCTCAAGAACGCGCCCGAGGACCGCAATGATTGCGTTCGTGTTGCATTGGCCGGTTTTCCCGAAAAGCTCGGCGCGAAACTTCTCGCAGGTCTGAACGTCGATGCGATCGAGACGCTCAGTTCGGAATTTTGGCAGCAGCCAGTTGTCAAGGATGACACGATAGTTGGCTGCGGTTCCCGGGCGGCAGTTGCCCGTCGTTAAAAACCACTCCTCTGCCTTCTCGACAAAGATCGGGATGCGTTCGGGCGCGATGTATTCGCCCCTGCGGATCTGCTGCTTCATCTCGTCTTTGTAGGCATCGGCCGCGCGCTTGGTCTTGAAGGTTTGACCCCGTAGTCGACCGCCGTGGCCATCGGCAGGCCGAACTAAATATGTGCCGTTCGACCGTTTAATGATCATGAGCGTTTCTCCTTCTCCAGCGCCTCGACCAGCGTCGTCAGCAACCTGAAGGTCGGTTCCGCTGGAACCGCGCCGCTCGTCTCCCAGCGGCTGATCGTGGTAGATACCACGCCAAGTTTGGCCGCTAACTGAGTTTGTGTTAGCCCGAGTTTTGCCCGGGCGCGCCTGACCATGGATTTCTTATCCATGGTCGCACACATTGCTCTGACTAGGCCCTGAAGCAAGTCCATTCAAGGGCTACCTTGACGGGCCAGAACGTCGAGGTCTTCGAGCCGGAAGCGCACGTATAGGCCAAGTTTCACGGACTTGACGGCGCCCGCGCGAGCCTTATCGCGGAGCCACGTTTCAGGCACGCCCAGATGGGCGGCGGCCGCCTTGGGGGTGAGTAAGGCCGCTGGCGCCGGGGCGGCTACCGGGGCTGGCTCGGCCGCGAGCCTAGCTGCAAGCGCGGTCTGCAGAGCCGCGAGTCGAACCAATACTGCGGGAATCGCGGCGCGCGGTATTTCAACAGGGTCGAGGGCGTCGATTGCCCGGGTGGCTGGATCGAGCTGTTCGACGTGCTCAGCCAAGTGCCTTGGCCTCCTCCTGGTCTGGCTCGATAAGATCAACCACGGTCGCTTTTTGGCCCGTCAATTTTTCCCACCGCGAGATCGCGACGTCGACGAAGCGGGGTTCAAGTTCGATCGCATAGCAGCGGCGCCCAAGCTGCTCGGCGGCGATGAGCTGCGAGCCGCTGCCGCTGAATGGCTCGTAGCAGAGGTCGCCCGGGCGCGTGTGGAGTTCCATCGGTATGGCAAAAAGGCGGTTAGGCTTACTCGTGGGATGATCGCTACTCTCCACCTCGGCGTTCGGAACCTGCCAGACCGTGCCTGGGTTGCCATAGCTGTGATCGACGAGCGGCTTTTGGCCCTTAACCCAGCCGAAGAGGCACGGCTCGTGAGCCCACATATAAACCGAGTAGGTCAGGACGGGCCTGCTTTTGAACCAGATGATCTGCTGATGATGGAACGTGCCGCACTCGTTCCAGACATTTTCGACCACGGCTTGCCTGGTGGACGCGTGCCAGCAATACCAGGCTGCGTTGGGTGCGATCGCGCGTTCGATCGCGACTTTGTAAAAGGCGAGATAGAACGATCGCCCGCCATCGCCGCCGCCGTCCTCGTTGTCGAACGCGGTTCGGCCAGCTTCGTGGTAGACCCTCGACCAGTCCTTATCGCGGTTGGCTTTGGCCCGGTTCGCCCTGGTGGCCGGATGGGAGCCGCCAGCATAACCGATTGCATAGGGCGGGTCGGTCGCGAACAGAATCGCCCTTTCATCGCCCATCAGGCGTGACACGTATTCCGGGCGCGTAGAATCGCCGCACAAGAGCCGATGCTTACCCAACTGCCAGATTTGGCCCAAACGCGCCACAGGGCTAGCCGGTGGCGCG
>Ga0208044_1001068_pt1 | contig 16209 bp, 19 predicted proteins | sample Sb_taG_8_FD_187712 | JGI IMG/M metagenome (GOLD analysis project Ga0208044, IMG submission 187712) | Peat soil microbial communities from Weissenstadt, Germany - Sb_50d_c_BC metaG (SPAdes) (version 2) | ecosystem: Environmental > Terrestrial > Soil > Wetlands > Peat | place: Germany... | reverse complement strand
GCCATTGCGAGATCTTCCGTCCAGGGCAGTCAATCCCGGTGCTGATCGATGAGACCGAAGTCGGCCGGATCGCGGTCGCGGACATCCTTCCCTGAGTCCGTTCTCCCTGCGGTCGATGCGACCCGTCCACCTTTGCGAGAGCCAACCGCTTCAGAGTATGATTGCGGAATCGAGGAGAGCCAGGCTCCGCCGTGAAGGTTTACTTGCTGCTGGTGAATGACGAGGAGTTTTTTTTCTACTCGGATGAGTCGGAAGCCGATGAGTCCCGTGAGGACGATCCGGCGCACCGGTCGGGCATCCGGGGCTGGCTCCAGGAGCGCTGGTACCGGTTCCAGAAGGCCTTTCATGAAGCCGATGCCGGAGTGGCGCGGTGGGCGCGCCAATGCTGGAACTGGCTGCACTCGCTGACCCGCCCGGACGAGTCGATGCTGGTGCGACTGAGATCGACCCGGCGTGTCGATCTGGATCACCCGGCCTCGCACCCTGAAGCGGATGTCGCCAGGATCTGGCACGACTACCTTGCCCGACGATGGCGTGTCCATGCCGTCTGCCTGAGCTACAATGCGATCATCGCCCCGATGGCCCTGGCGCTTCTATGGCCCTTGCCGGGTCCCAACCTGATCGGCTACTGGTTCGCCTACCGGGCGGTCCATCACTGGCTGATCCTGAGGGGAATCCGGTCCGTGAGGAAAGGGCGAATCGTCACCCACTATCATGCCGATGCCACGCTCGACCAGCCCGTAAAGCGCGATCCGGAGGGAAAGGCACGCCACGCGGCGGTCAACGGAAATGGCGACCGGCTTGACGATTACCTGAACTTCACGAGTCCGCCGCGCACGGACAAGAATGAGACGACCCCCCACTCGGCCAGAGACTCGACCGGATGTCGCGATGAGTCGGGGCGCAGTGACGCGTCCTGAGGCCGAGTTGACCTTCTCCGCACCATCCCTGGTTGCAGCCGGCGTCGCTCGCGGGAAGGGATGAGTTTACCGGAAGGATCTCACCACGGTTGCCCATGAGACTGCTCAGTTACAATATTCATAAAGGCATCGGCGGGCGTGATCGTCGCTACCGTCTGGAGCGGGTCATCCAGGTCATCGAGGATCAGAACCCCGACCTGATCTGCCTCCAGGAAGTGGACCGTCACGTGGCGCGAACGCGGCACGACGACCAGCCGCGTCAGTTCATCGAGGCCTTTCACGCCGCCGCCCACCTGTACCAGCTCAACGTCAAGCTGAAAAACGGCGGCTACGGCAACCTCCTCCTATCGCGCTGGCCGTTCCGCGATCATCACCAGATTTCCCTGAGGCTGAAGCACAGGAAAGCCCGTGGGGCGCAGATGGCGGTCATCGACAGTCCGGAAGGGTCATTCCACCTGGTCCACTGGCACCTTGGGCTGGCCGAGCGGGAACGGCACTGGCAGGTTCTTCATCTCATGGAGCACCATCTCTTCCGCCAGTCAGCCCATCTGCCCACCCTTGTCGTCGGCGATTTCAACGACTGGCGGAATACTCTGGCGAAAGGTCCGTTTGCAATCCACGGTTTTGACCAGTTGACCGCGCCGCGATCACGCTTCCTGTCGTTCCCCGCCTACTGGCCAGTGACCTCCCTGGATAAGGCGTTCGCCCGTGGTGCTCTGGCCATCCGCCACATCCGGATCGCCCACTCCCGCCTGGCCCGCGACGCCTCCGACCACCTGCCGCTGGTGATCGACTTTCATCTCGAACACCCGCGCCACTCTGGCAGCCATGACGGCCAGCACCGCGGGACGAACCTACTCTATCGCTCGCCTCCCGGCTCGTGAGGACGCTCCACGATGCGCGGAGTCTTTGATCGCCCCGACTCCTCTTGCTCGCGCGGTGACACCGCGCATGCCCCGCTCATTCAGGTGGCAACCCCCAGCTTGGGCAAAATCCAGCGATTCAAGACGATCCAGGCCACCACGAACCCGATCATCACCAGGACTTCAGACATGCTCTTCTTCCGTTCCAAACCCTTGCACCTCGCATTTGATCGGATAGAATACACCTATCTCTCCTATCGACCATATAATCGATCGGCTATAAAGTCAATACGATGTCTCAGTACCTTCCCGACGATCTGCTCGAGTTGATGGCGGTGAAATTTCAGATGCTGGCCGATCCCACGCGACTGGCGATCCTCCGGGCTCTGATGGAGGGAGAGAAGAGTGTCGGGCAGGTGGTGACCGAGACGGGACGCGGTCAGGCCAATGTCTCCAAGCATCTGAAGCTCCTGGCCGACTCGGGCCTGGTTTGCCGCCGCAAGGAGGGGTTGCAGGTCTATTATCGCCTGGACGATCCCCTGGTCGAGCAGCTCTGCACCCTGGTCTGCTCGACCATTCGCGGTGAAGTCGAGCGCACCATGGCGAAACAGCGTGAGCTATTACAAAAGATAGGCCCACCCCGATGAGACTGTCCTGGAGGACGCAGCAATTTCGCGCTGCCGATCGCCAGGACAGCACTGCCGCCTTGGGCATGCCAGAGCCCTGGATCCACCGTGCCGCCGTGACCGGGCACCTGCTGCTCATCCTTCTGGTCGCGGTCGTGCTCCGCATCCGGGGCCTCGACCGTTACAGCCTCTGGTACGACGAGGTCGTCACGATGCGGCTGGCGCGGACCGCCAATCCGGCCGCACTCATCCAGTTGCTCGGTCAGATCGACGGTACCCGGGCTCCCCTGCATCCCTTGATCCTCCAGGGCTGGCTTCGTCTCTTCGGTACCTCGGAGCTGGCCGGCAGGTCGTTCAGCGCGGTATTTGGAATTATCACCGTTCTCGTCGTTTATCGGCTGGGCCAGCGCCTGTTCGATGAGCCGGCCGGGCGCTGGGGGGCCTGGTTCACGGCCGTCTGTCCGCCCTTGGTTTACTACTCCCAGGAAGCAAGGATGTACGCCTGGCTGGTCGTGCTGAGCTGTTTTTCGTGGCTGGTGTTCCTTGAGTTCCGCCACGCCGCGAGTTCGCGTTCCAAGGTCGCTTACTGGCTGCTCCTGACCGGACTGGTGTACAGCCATCCGCTGGGGTTCTTCATGGTCGCGGCGCATGGGCTGGCCTATTTGCTGGTGCACCGATCGCTCGCCCTGGACTTCCGCTCGTGGCTTGCCATCCAGGTTGGCGTCCTGCTGGCCGTCGCCCCGTGGGTCCCCCGCTATCTCGACCACGGAACCGATTATCCGCTTCCCCGCTACTCCATCCGCTTTCTGCTGGCCGTGCCCATCGAGTACGTCGGCGGCAACAGCCTTGTCTTGCTGGCCTGCTCTCTCGTCATTGCCGCTGGGCTGTTCTCGCTGGATGGACGGCGGCCGCGCCTGACCCGGCCGGTGGAGAGCCTGGTTCTGCTGAGCTGGACGATCGCGCCACCGGCCCTGATGTTCCTCTACTCCTTGATTGGCCGGCCGATCTTCGGCCCTCCGCGCTATCACCTGTTCATTGCCCCAGCCTATCTGATCCTGCTGGCGCGCGGGCTCTGCAAGCTGCCCGGGCCGTTGCGCTGGGCCATCGCGGCGGGAGCCTTCTGCCTTTCGCTATCGATGATCGACACGAACATCTACAGCCAGGTGGTCAAGGCCGACTGGAGAGGACTCGGCCAGTGGCTCAGCCACGAGGTGCAACACGCGGAGATCATGGCGCCGCAAGCACCTGTCACCGTAGTCGTCCATCCCAGCGATCCCAGGTTTCCCCGCGACCAGGTCGAGGCAGCCCGCTACTATCTGAGCCCTCCTCATCGCGTACTGCTGGCCGATGCGGCCGGCGCGGCGGAACCGACCGAACCCGAGGCAGCGACACTCGACGTCTATTGCCTCTCCGCCCAGCAAGTGCGCGCGGGAATCAGGAACCTTTCGGACACCGGATTCTCCGCGCGGATCTGGCAGCGTGCCGCGACCGACTGGCATCAGGGCGTGCCGGAGCTTTACGGTTTGATCATCCGTCGCCGCCTTGGCCACGTGTCAGGTCGTTGAAAAAAAATCAGTCGATCATGTGTTTTGCCAAGGGTCGATGATGAGCGCCCCGCTCGCCTCGAAATGCCCTGTGTTGCGGGTCATAACGCGAAGCCCGTGTCGAAGAGCGGTTGCCGCCAGCAGTCCGTCAACGCCCGGGATGATGATTCCAGATTTCTGCGCACGTGCCGTGAACTCGCCCCAGAGCCGGGCCGTCTCGATGTCGATCGCCAAGATCCGGTCGCCGAACTTGGTTTCAAGCCCGGTGAGCCACGATGTGAGGGCCTTTTTCTTCCGTCCAGCGGCAAGAAGTCCGATGCCCTTGGCGATCTCGCCCACGGTGAGAACGCTGAGGTAGAGGTCCGCGTCGGGGATCTCCGCCACGGCCGACTTGACCGCCGGGTGCCCCTCAGGTTGGCGAAGCTCGGTGAGGACGCAGGTGTCGAGCAGGGTCTTCACAGGGGGAAGTTCCGGCCAGGGCTCTGGTCACGTGCCAGGTCGAGCCCCTCGAACGATTCGCCCTGGGTGAGATAGTCCTTGAACGCGGGCCGCTGGCCCACGAGTCGCTCGAACTCTTCCGCGGCCACCACGACCACGGTGTCCTTGCGGCGGTGGACACGTTGGGGGCCCTGGGTGAGTGCGAGGTTCACCACCTCGCTGAATCGATTCTTGGCGTCGGCGAGATTCCATTCCATGGGGCAGCCCTCCGGTGATAGCTAGACGGTCTAGCTATATTGTCTCACGTTTTGACCAGGATGGCAAGTCGGCGTTTGGGGCTGTGTCATGGCTTGAGGCTGAGGGGGGAAAGGCCCAGATGTACTGTCGGTGAAGATTGGCAAATGCCTGCCGTGCTGCTCGACGGCGGCGATGGGCACCACCACCGGAACATTCTTCGAGACAGCCGCTATCGCGGGCCAGCTCAGCTCTTGAAGCCGCACCTCGACTCCCCTCTCGTAAGGACTGGCGAGCCGGCGTCTTGTCTGATGAAATCCATGCACCGGTCGCTCTGGCACACAGTTTAGTCGACCCGCACTACAACTCAAAGGGTACGGGCCGGTTTCAGTCCACCCCGGGGCCGGCTCTCCAGATTAACTGCTTTTCACCAACGTGAAGATGACCCGAGTGTTCGAGATGGTAAACCTGGTAAGATCACAGAAGTTCTCCACTGGAGAACCAGCGATCCGCCCAAGGAGTTCAGCCATGTCTCGCTTGCTTGTGATCGAGGACCAGAAGAAGCTTCTGCAAAGCCTGGAGCGCGGTCTGTCCGAGGAGGGCTACGAGGTGATCCCGGCCCTGACCGGAGAGGAGGGGTATCTTCACGCCAAGAGTCGGCCCGTCGATGCCATCGTGCTTGACCTGATGCTTCCCGAACGCGATGGATTGGACGTGCTGCGCAGCTTGAGAAGTGACGGATTCACCAAGCCGATCTTGATCCTCACGGCGCGAGACGGGATCGAGGACCGGGTCCAGGGGCTCGATTCAGGGGCCGACGATTACCTGGCCAAACCATTTGCCTTCGCCGAGCTGCTCGCCCGGATACGCGCATTGCTGCGGCGCGACGTTGTGAATCGTGATCTCTGCCTCAAGGCCGATGACCTGGAAATGAACCTGGTCACCCGGTCAGTCACCCGAGGAGGCGTCGAGATCGAGCTGACCCGACGCGAGTTCGAGCTCCTCGAGTTCCTGCTTCGCAACAAGAACACGGCGGTCACTCGCGACATGATCGCACGCGACGTCTGGAAGGAAGGCACCGGAACCCTGACCAACACCATCGATGTTTACATCACGCTCCTCCGCAAGAAGATCGAACGCCCCGCAAAGAAGACTCTGATCCACACCGTGAGAGGCGTGGGCTACTCCCTGAGGGATGGTGCATGAAGCGGCTGAGCATCCGCTGGAGGCTGACTCTCTGGTACAGCGCCGTGCTGGCTGGAGTCCTCGCCGTTCTTGGCATCAGCGTTTATCTCCTGATGCAGCGAGGGTTGCAGATTCGGACCAGCGAGAGTCTGTCGATCCAGATGACCGTGATCGAGGACCAGTTATCTCGCTCGCAGGGACGCTGGGGGCTGCGAGATCGGCTCGAGCGACAGTACGCGCGGCATCCGGCTTTTGATATCCAGGTTAGCGATGTCGATGGGACGATCTGGATGCGCGGCGATCGGATCCGCGACCGCGGGCTGCCGCCGCCATCGAAGCTTCCCGGTGCAGGTCGTGAGGTCTTCGACAACTTCACCGTCGCGGGCCTGGGACGGTTCCGGATGGTCAGCCGGCTCTCCGACCGCTACAGCGTTCCGCTGGTCGTTCAGGTTGCCACGTCGCTGGAAGAGAATGACAAACAGCTCGGCGAGCTGCTGGCCATCCTGCTTCTGCTCGGGCCCCTCGCGGTGGGTTGCACCCTCGGAGGAGGTTACTTGCTGGCTCGGCAGGCATTGGCCCCGGTCGAGCGCATGGCCGCCACGGCCGACGAGATCACGGCGACCCAGCTTGACCGGCGCCTGCACGAGCCCAACCCCGATGACGAGCTGGGGCGTCTGGCACGCACGCTCAATGGAATGATCGCGCGGCTGGAACGATCGTTCGAGGAAGTCCGGCGGTTCACCGCCGACGCCGCCCACGAGCTGCGCACCCCGCTGGCGATCCTCCGCAACGAGGCCGAGGTGGCACTCCGCATTCCCCGGGAATCCGAACAATACCGAGATTGTCTGGAAAACATGCTGGAAGAAATCGACCACCTGTCGCGATTGAGCGAGGCCCTTCTCTTCCTCTTCCGCGCGGACGCGGGACTTGGCGCGCACACCGGGGACGTCCTCAGCCTGGACCAGATCGTCCGTGAGGTCGCCGACGACATCCGGGTCGTGGCGGCCGAGCAGAACCAGGAGCTCATGGTCGATGCATCGTCGCCCTGCAACGTGCTGGGCAACGCGGAACAGCTTCGTCGCCTTCTCTTCAACCTGCTGGACAACGCAATCAAGTTCACCCCGGCCGGCGGCAGCATCGGCATCCGCGTCGAGCGCCAGAAGGGGCAGGCCAGGGTGATCGTCTCGGATGCGGGAATCGGCATCGCTCCCGAGCATCTGCCCCGCATCTTCGATCGCTTCTACCGGGTCGACTCCGCCCGCAGTCGTCGCACCGGGGGCAACGGTCTGGGACTTTCCATCTGCAAGTCCATCGCCGAGGCGCACCAGGGTTTCATCGAAGTGGTCAGTCAGCCCGGAAAGGGGACGCAGGTCACGCTGACCTTGCCGGAAACCACCCGCTCCTCCCCTCGCGTCTCCGAGCTCGAGGCTCTTGCCGTACCCGGAGTCTGAATCGATGAAGGCATATCGCCGCGGTCTCGCTGGCAGGGTGTTGATCGGACTCTTGTGGGCAGCATTGCCCGCGGGAGCCGCCGAGAACGACACGTGGACCTTCGATAAGGACGAGACCGGGGCACTTCCGAAGGGCTTCGTGGCCGCGGTCGGCCACTGGAGAGTCGTCGCGTATGACAACGGCAAAGTGCTCGCGCAGCTTGCCCACAACCCCGACCCGGTTTTCAACGTGGTCCTCATTGGGATACGATGCCCAGGACCTTGACCTCTCGGTCAACCTGCGGCCGGTCGCCGGCGTGAACGACCAAGGAGGCGGACTGATCTGGCGGGCCAAGGACGCGAAGAACTACTATGTGGCCCGGTTCAATCCCCTGGAGAACAATTTCCGGGTGTACAGGGTAGTGGACGGTAAGCGCACCCAACTCCAGAGCGCCGAGGCCACCTACCCGGGCGCTTGGTGCCACCTTCGAGTGACCATGAAAGGCGATCACATCGTCTGCTACAAGGACGGCGTGAAGCTGCTGGACGTTCACGACGCGACGTTCCCCGGTCCCGGCAAGATCGGCCTCTGGTCGAAGTCCGACGCTCAGACCGAGTTTGACGAACTGAAGCTTCAGGGGCTCTAAAGAACCCCGAGCATGCGTCAGCCGGATGAACCAGGAATCACGCGTGTTTCGGGGCTAGATCACCAGCACGCTCCGCGACGGCTTCTTCTCGGCCTGCCGGGCAACCACCGCACAAGCCTCTGCCGGTTCCGAGACCGTGGCATCGAGCAGAGAAGGGGTCTTGAGCGTCAGCACGGGGAAGCGGGAGTGTCGAATCACATCCTCGGCGACGCTTCCCAGGAGCACGCGGGAGAGCCCGGTTCGAGCGTGGGTTCCCAGGATGATCAGATCGCAATGGTGCTCTTCCGCGACGCGGAGAATCTGCTCTGAGGCGTTTCCCTCGACGAGGATCGTCTCGACGAGAATTCCGCATTCGACGGGCACGAGCCGCGACAGGCGCTGATGCAGACTCTCGTGAAAGTCGGCGGGAAGGGGAACCGCCATACCCAGTTCCCCGTAGTACACCGGCGGCTCGACCACGTGCAGCAGCAGCAGCCGGGCCTGATAGTCACGAGCCAGGGCACAGGCAAGCCGCAACGCATACTCCGATGGTTTCGAGAAATCCGTCGGATGCAAGATGGTCTTGATCGGCATCATGGGCGGTACCTCCGGATACCCTGGGCCCGCCGGAGTCAAGTCGGACGGGCCCTCACGCCGGAGCTTGAACCAAGTAGCGGAGGAACCACTCCTCCGCCAGCCGGGCGACCTCCTCCAGGGCGCCCGGCTCGGAGAACAGATGGGTGGCGCCGGGAACGATATCGAGTTGCCGGCGGCACCGCAGCAGGGCATAGGCCTCCCTGTTCAAGTCCACCACGACCTCGTCATCTCCTCCCACGATCAGGAGCGTGGGAGCAGTGACCTGGGAAAGCGACTCGCGAGCCAGGTCGGGCCGCCCTCCCCGTGCGACGACCGCGGCGACCGAGGCGGGTTTCCGGGCCGCGGCCAAAAGCGCAGCAGCCGCGCCCGTGCTGGCTCCAAAGTATCCCAGAGGCATGCCCAGCGTCTCAGGCTGGGTCGCCAGCCAGTCGGCGGCGGCCTGGAGCCGGCCGGCAAGCAGCCCGATGTCGAAGACCCGGGAGCGATCCTCGGCCTCGTCCTCCTCCAGCAGGTCGATCAGCAGAGTTCCCAACCGTGACTGCTGGAGGACTTTGGCAACGAACTGGTTGCGAGGGCTGAATCGCCCGCTCCCGCTGCCGTGCGCAAAAGCGACCACCGCGGACGCAGCCGGGGGCAGAACCAAAATCCCGCGCACTTTTCGCGCGCCGACGGAGATTTCGGCCAAGCGTTCCAGGACCTGATCTTTCATGCTGGCACCCATGGAGATCTCTCCTGGTCAATTCCCGTGACGGTCTCCTCGCTGCATGACCCAGGATCGATTGACAAGTGACAGTCAACACCACCGCGCGGCGGGCTGCTCATCGCGGAACCACCGGATCGGAGTTTTCCGCCGAGAGCAACCCGAGTTGCGACGCTGGATCACCACCCAGACCCTTGACCGGCCGTGCGAGCAAATCGCAGACCTCTTCATCGCTAACCTGATCGAAGTTCTCATACCACAGTCCAACGGCCCGGAACGGCTCGGGAGTGATCGAAGCGACACAGGAATCAGCGATCGTTTGAAACTCCTGGAGGGTGGAGCGAGCCGCCGTTGGTACAGCCACGATGATTTTCGCCGGATGCTTCCGTCGCAGGGCTCGTACCGCGGCCCGCATGGTCGATCCGGTCGCAAGACCGTCGTCGACCAGAAGCACGGTGAGCCCCGTGACGTCAAGCAGCGGACGGTTGCCCCGGTAGAGCAGCTCGCGGCGAGTCAGTTCCATCCGCTCTCGCACGATCTCGGCTTCGACCATCTCCCACGGGACCTTCAAAGCATCGACCACCTCGTCATTGATGACCACAATGCCACCGGAGGCGATCGCCCCCATCGCCAGCTCTTCCTGTCCCGGCGCACCCAGCTTCCGCACCATGAAAACGTCGAACGAGACTCCCAGCTCGCGGGAGACCTCGTAGGCTACGGGCACTCCGCCACGCGGCAGCCCCAGAACCATCACGTCGGCATGGCCCGCGAAGGTGCGCAGGCTTTCCGCCAGAACGCGGCCGGCCTCGTATCGGTCTGCAAACGGCCTGTTCATGGCAACACCTCGATTCCCGCTGCTCCGTGACCCGGAACACCCCGCAATCGCGACCTGCTCATGGCGCCGCAACCCGGGCTATCCGGGCCGGGACAAACCGCCCGATCGCGAGCAATCTCTCAACTCCAGCCTAGATCCCTCGTTGTCCCCAGGTCAAGGTAGTTCTAAATATTTTAGGTTGCTTGATGCATCGCCACAAATGATTAATCAATCAATACTTCCGTTCAATAAAATGTCACGAATATGATGACAGGTCCGCCAATTCACCGCTTCCCCGCCGGGACTGCTCTTAACGCGGAAGACCATAAAAACCAAGATGCTCAAGCGCGTCGAGAATCCAGGGGTGGCTCCAGGGATTGCGCAGCGCGTAGCCGGCCGAGATGACGGAGACCGAGAGGGCCAGCAGGCTCAGCCAGCGGACCCAGCCGCGGTACTGGCCCGTTTCGACCCCTTTGGGCAGCATCAGCAGCCAGAACGGAATCAGCCAGAAGAGCCAGCGCAGACCCTGGGTTGAGCCCCCATAGTTTCGCGCCATCGGGTTCCAGGTGTAGAAGGCCAGCAGCACGATGGTCAGGATTGTCGTCATCCAGGCGACCGCGGCCATCGGCTCGCCGACGCGGCGCAGGAGCCGTACCAATCCTCCAAGCGAGAAAAAGAAGATTGGCGTGAGCGACCAGAATCCGTGATGCCCCAGCGTCATGTGCAAGAGATAGAGGCCATGGGACTCGCCCGCGATTCCCCGTCGCACGGCCTGTTGGGGATCGAACCAGGGAAGGTTGAGGGCATCAAGCTCCAGCGGCGTTTTCCATAGACTGCCCTCCCACAGATAAGATTCGGTGCCGAATTCCGTGTAAGCCAGCTTCAATTCGCCCAGGGCCGCATACTGGGCCGCCACGGACGCGGCGATCGGAACCAGGGCCGCGGGAACCAGGTGGAGAAGCGTTTGCCTGGGGTATCGAGACAGCAGCAGCGCCGAGATCAATGCCAGGAACGACAGCGCGGGAAGCTCGTTGACCTCCGTGAACGCCGCCCAGAACCCAACCGCCGCGAACCGCCATCCCGACAGCCTTCCCTCCTCCCAGATTCGCAAGAAATGGTAGAGGGCGAAGAACGCGCTGAAGGCCGCCACCGTGTGGTTGTTCAGTGTCTGCGTGAAGGGGAGCAAATAGGTTCCCATCGCCGCGGCGACCAGGCTGAAGTACCAGGCCCAGTCGTTGCCCGCGTATCGGTCGAGGACTCTGGAGTAGAGGATCAAGAAGAAACCAAACGGCAGGATGTTCAAGAGCAACAGAACCGCCTTGAAGTAATAGACGTGGGCCGACCACTTCACCGGGTCTTTCGGTTTCTCCAGGACGCCCTTCACCTTGTCCGGGGCGCTCTCGTCGACCTTCTGGACCCAACGCTCTTCGCGCTCCTGGAGCACGACCCGGTCGAGCGGAATTCCCGTGAGCCGCCGCGCCGGATAAAGCAAACCGGCGATCAAGGTCGACAGCAGTGCGGGCTTGCTCGAATAGTAATGCTTGACGGGTTCTGGGCCTGCGTTCTCGCTCTTGGAGACACGATAGACCTTGTCCTGGGTATCGACCAGCCAGGGGCACTCGTCGATGATGTACGACCCGCGCTCGAGCAGGCTCCAGACGGTGCACCAGCGCGAGATATCGTTGGCGCCCATCATCGACGGCTGCCTCAGCGTCACTCCCAGCGCCAGGGCGACAGCCGCGGTGATGACGATCAGCGCCACGAAGCGCCGGGGCTCGGGCCGGCTTTGGTCGAGTTCGGATTCCGGATCCAGCATCAGCGGGCTCATGGCAGGGTTGTGTTTCGGGAAGGACCCGGGCCATTCCTCAGGATCGTTATCCTAGCATCGAAGCCCATCCTCGCTCTGTCAACGCGCTTGTCGGCTGTCAGCTTCCGCGGATGAGTCCGGCCGGGCCTGGGTGGTGGTCTCGGCAATGCTGTAGGTATCTTCGCACCGGATACTGTAGGCAGTGACCAGCTCGGCCAGGATGCCCAGGCTGAGAAGCTGCACTCCCACGACCAGCAGGGTGATCGAGTAGAAGAGCATCGGGCGGTTGCCGATCGGTCGGAAACCGAGGATCCAGAGGACGGCCAGGTAGCCAAGCCCCAGCACTCCCAGGACCAGGAGCGCAAGGCCCGTTCCCCCCAGGACGTGCAGCGGCCGCTGCCGGAACCGGGTCAGGAACCGTACCGTCAAGAGATCGAGGAACCCCTTGAGGAACCGCGACACGCCATACTTCGAGGACCCATGCCGCCGGGGTCGATGGTTCACCTCGATCTCGGCGACGCGAAATCCGCGGGCATGAGCCAGCACCGGCACGAACCGGTGCAACTCGCCGTAGATCTCCACCTCGCGAACGACCTCGCTGCGGTACAGCTTGAAGCCGCAGTTGTGGTCATGAAGATGACAGCCGGTCAGCGTGCTGACCATCCAGTTGAAAACCCGGCTGGGGTAAACCTTGTGCCACGGATCGCGCCGGTTCTTCTTCCATCCGCTGACGACGTCGTTCTCCTCCTCGAGCCGGGCCAGAAGCCGGGGAATCTCGGCCGGATCGTCCTGAAGATCGGCATCGAGAGTGAAGATCAGCTCACCTTGTGCCGCGCGAAAACCCGCGGAGAGCGCTGCCGCCTTGCCGAAATTGCGGCGGAACCGGACGGCGTGGACCCGAGGATCGCGCGCGGCCAGGTCCGACAGAACCCTCCACGAACCGTCGCGGCTGCCGTCATCCACGAAGAGGAACTCGACCGGCCCGGGCACATTCGCGCGGAATACGGCGTCGAGCTCGCCGTGCAGCAAGGCCAGGCTCCCTTCTTCGTTGTAGAGGGGGACGACGACGGTGATCATGCCGGACCCGAACTCGCTTTTGAAGGAACTACCGCCCTTGAGCGGAACCAAGGCCCCGAAAGCACCGCGGCAGCCAGCAGCTCGGCGGCTACCCAGACCAGGCGAAGCGCCAGCGCGGCCACAACCGCGAGATCGTGCCCGAACACCGGACCGAGCGCGACCATCAGAACACCCTCGCGAACCCCCAGGCCGCCCGGCAGCACCGCGACCACAAAGCCGGCCACGGTGGCCAGCGCCACGCTGGCAACCACCACGGGAAGCAAGCTGAGAAAGTCGAACCGGCCCGCCGGCACCAGCCCGCGCACGACCAGGATCTGACTGAGGCCGAGGAAGAGCCAGGATTCCCCTCCGCGACGCAGCCCTCGCGCCAGAAGTCCTGGCGAGAACCGGGGCAACGCCTCGGGGCCAACGCCGGGCAACGGCAGGCTGACCATGAGTGCAAGCCGGCGAAAGCATGGCGGCAGAACGACGACAAGGAAGGCTAATCCCAGCCCCAGCGCGAACAGACCGGCCAGATGATAAACCGGCAGCTCGAGCTTCCCGAGTGCCGGCAACGTCACGGTCATGGAGGGCGACGGCCCGCCCACCGCGAAGCCCAGGGCCGCGACCAGGCCCCCGGCCGCCATCATGACCAGGGTCTCGTAGAACGTGGCGATCGCCGCGGTCGCTCCCCGAGCTCCGTGCGCCGCGGACATGCCCGCCCTCATCACAACCACCATCGCCTTGCCCGGCACGTATTTCCCCAGGTGGCTGACCAGGTAGGCCCGGTACGCGGGCAAAGCCGGAATCGGTGTCGAGCTTGCCTTGAGGATGTCTTCATAGAAGAACGCGCAGCACGACAGGCCAGCAAGGTAAACGAGTCCCGAGAGCACGAGGTAGATCGGCCGGGGCTCGATCGCCAGCTCATGGTGCTGCAAATCGTACCAGGTCCGCTGCACTTGGCGTCCCACTCCCCAGAGCACGACCAGCGCCACTGCGGCCTTGACCAGTACGATCGAACGCCGTTTCCATCGAGGTCGGTCCATCAGCAGGAACCATCACTCCGAGCCGGCCGCGCCGCGGTCAAAAAGTCGTCGAGGCGCCGCCAGCCAGCCGACATGATCCAAAGTACAGGACCCCCGCGGCTCCGGCAAGTTCTTGGGTGTCGGCGACTTCGCGTTCACCCACCGATTGTCCTCCGGAGCCAGTGCGGTCTTCTCTTGCTCAACGGCCTGAAAAGCTTGGGCCGCGACTGGTAGAGAAACGTGGAGAAACCCGAAGTTCAGGCAGCCATATCTTAATCCTGATCTTGATCGCCAGGTAGGCATGGGTGGTTGTCCACCCAGGCCCCCCACAGATCCGTGCTCGCGCAATTAACGCACACGGCTCCTCGTTTCAACCTTCGCGACCCGCTATCCGTTGTTGTTTCGTGGACACGTCCACGGGTTCCGATGCACCCGCCATGTTCCCTCCAACGGTCAGTTGAAACGGCGTCCCCTTCACTCCGCGGGGTCCTTCGGTCGAGCTCCCCCGCCTCAACGTTACTATGGAACGCTCCGGCTCCCTGCCGCCCATCTCGCCGCACTTCGTTTCCTTCGCTTGGCGATACCATCGGTTCGTCCCCTGTTCGTCCCCACCAGCTCGGGACAGAGCTGTGGATCAACCTGGAGTTGGTAAGCCGGGACTCCGGCCGGCAGTCACGATGGAAACGGCAGGGTCTCTCAGGTTCTCGAGCGACCCTCATGTCCCTGCGCCCTGTTCTAGCCCGAGTTTCCTGGTTCTACAGCGGAAGAAAAAATCGCTCAAACGCAGGAAAACGTGCTTGCGCAATTTAGGGTGTCCAGGTAGCTTGTGAACATAACATCGAGGAGCTGGCCAGCTCGTCGTCAATCCTTGGTTCAGTCAGGAGAGAGCCTCCATGACCAAAGACGACGTGCGCGCAGCGGCCAAGCGCCTGGTCGAGTTCCACGAGCAGTTTGCCCCCACGTTCGGGAAGGCCCAAGCCCAGGACAACGCCTTCACCTACATCAAGGGCCTGATGATCTGTCCCGAGCGCAAGAGTATCGAGCCGATCGCGCTGAACGTGGGCAACGGCAATGTCTCCGCAATGCAGAAGATCATCAACAGCGGCCCCTGGGATCACGAAGAAATCCAAGCCGACCTTCAGCATGTCTTCGCCAAGGAGCTGGTGCCCACCGCGGCAGGCAGCCCGATCGGAGTCGTTGGCGTTGTCGGCGAGAGTGCCTTTACCAAGAAGGGCGACAAGAGCGCAGGAGTCGCCCGTCAACACAACGGTCGCCTGGGCAAGGAAGACAACTTCCAGGTCGGGGTCTTTCTCACGGCGGTCACTCCCGGGGGAACGGCCTTGCTTGCGCATCAGTTGTATCTGCCCAAGCAATAGTGCGAGCAGACCGAGGAGAGCAAGGACCGACGGAACGCGGCCCATGTGCTCCCTGGAATCGAGCTCCGCACCAAGCCACAGATCGCTGCGGATCTGATCCGGGGAGTCGCGGTTCTCGACACGGTCCGGCTGGATTGGGTCATCGCCGACGAGCTCTACGGGCGGAACGGTCAATTCCTCGACGAGCTGGTGGCGTTGAGTCAGAACTACGTGGTCGAAGTCCCGGTTACCACCCACGTGTGGACGACCGACCCGACTTTGTCGGTGCCGGCTTACTGTGGACGCGGCCGGACTTCCACCAGACCTGCACCCGGCTCGTCGATTTCGGTGAAGAAGGTTGCGGCGAGCTTGCCCGCCGAGGCCTGGCGGACACTCCTGGTTGCGCAGGGGACCAAAGGACCGTTGGCGTTCGACTTCGCCGCGGTTCGGATCTGGCAGAAGCGGCACGACAAACCCGGCCCTCAGGGTTGGTTGGTGATCAGGCGATCGCTCGATCCGAAGCCGGAGATCAAGTACTACATCAGCAACGCCCCCGAGACTACGCGGTTGGAGGTCCTGGCTCAGAGTGAAGCAAGCCCTTGAAGAAGCGGAGCTTCGCACGGGCGGAGATGTACGGGGCGGCATCGAGCAGTACTGCGGCGATCATCCCCACACATCCTCGACTTGCGACATGGCTCACAAGGGGGCAAACCTGCTGCGTAAACTTCTGGAAGGGGACCAGCGGTGGACCAAGTTCGTGGCCCAACTCGGCCAGACCAAGGGGAAGCTGCAACAAACGGCACTGGCGTGGTGCGTGGGGCCGTCGCTTCGCCCCAAGGCGCGGTTCATGAATTTGGGGGCCCCGCTGCGGTGGGCGCGGTGGTGTCTGCGAGTGCTCGACCAAACTTGGCCGGCGAGCGCGGCGCTGTCGGATCGTCAACGGGCGGTGTTGACGAAAATCGACCGCGCGCAACTGGAGGCCAAACTGG
>Ga0208044_1001067_pt1 | contig 16214 bp, 14 predicted proteins | sample Sb_taG_8_FD_187712 | JGI IMG/M metagenome (GOLD analysis project Ga0208044, IMG submission 187712) | Peat soil microbial communities from Weissenstadt, Germany - Sb_50d_c_BC metaG (SPAdes) (version 2) | ecosystem: Environmental > Terrestrial > Soil > Wetlands > Peat | place: Germany... | reverse complement strand
ACGCCTCTTTTTCAATGGTCGTTGAGCGGTTGAGGGAGCGACTGACGCCGCTCTGAGGATGAAAACCTCCGGGAATCCCCGGAAATCCTTGGCACTGGCGCGATCGCACCCGCTCGAAACCGTGTTTGGCCCGGCCCCGAAGGTGTTTCAGGATGCGGCCCCTGGGGAGCCCGGCCGCCTGAATCTCAAGGGAGATCTGGATCTCCTCGTCTTCACCTTCTGCGAAGTGCGCCGTTCTTACGCCCAGCTTCCCGCTCGATTGCTTTGCGACCTGGTCCTTCAGATGAGAGAGTCCGTGGGCCCCCAGGCCGGCGGTCCGGAGGTACAACGGGCGAGCCTGGAAAATGAAGTCGCTTGCCGCTCGCGGTGCAACGTGACGTCGCGTATGCCCCGCACCCGTCAAGTAAGTATGCCCGACCCTTAACATCTAGCCAGTTCCAATAGATTAACATGGTACGCCTATGACACCATGCGTGGTGCCCTCGTTTCCTGATTCCGACGCCCTCGCTGCGACCATGACGAAACCCGGGGGACGGGAACGGTCCCCCGGGCTCGGCGGCTTATGCCGGGTTCCACCTCGGCTCACCACGCCTTCATGAACCAGAAGATCATGCCGATTTCGGCGACTCGATCTTTGGTCACCGGCGTTGGTAAACCGGCCAGGAAATACCAGTCGTTTCCCAGGTGCGTGCGGATGCCGGGGGTCAGCGTCATGCTAGTATGGTTACTGTTACTAAGGGAGGTGTTCACCACCGTCGAGAGGTAGTAGGTGAAGTCGCCGAAGAGCGGCACATCATGATCGGTCAACGTCTGACCGATGGCGAGCTGGCTGATCAGAGTGTCACTCCCACCGCCCTGGATCGGGATCAAGAGACCGAGCCCGCCCCGGATCACGCAACGGCCTGCGAAATTGTTCCAGAAGCCGACGGCCGGGGTCAGGGCGGTTTTCCCGGCAAGGGGCTGGGTGCCGGTCGGGGTCAACACCGAGAGCTCGGACGTGAGCGAGAAGTCCTTCGTCTCGTGCAGCAAGACCCGGGGCGTGAACGAGATATCGCCGAATCCCGAGTAGCTGTGCGGCGACGGCACCACCGGCCGGTTCGGGTCGATGACGGGCAAGCCGGTGACGGCATTGTTGCGGACCACGAAAGGGATGTTTATGATCAGCTCCAGGCGACGGCTCAACGGCGTCAGGAGCGTGTAGGAACCGAGGTAGGCGTTGCCCCTCGGGGCTTGGTTGAACCCCTGGGCGAACGTGAAGAACCACAGCCGGTGCATGTTGCCGTCCATGGCATTGATCCAGCCTTGCCGGGGCGCGCCGCCCGAACCGCTGGGCGACGGCACCCAGGCTTCGTTCCAACCCTCGCTGAAGAGCGTCGAGAGCGATAGCGGCCGCCAGGTGTTCGGATCGGGCTGGCCGAAGAGCGACTCGGTGATCGTGTCGAAGAGCCCCATCTCGACCCTGGGAGCCGTCGGCGCAGAGCCTTCAGCGGCATAGTAGGAAGGAACAGCCCTGGTCGGCTGGGTGAACGTCACTGGTCCGCCAACCACCGAGGCGAAATCCGAGGGAGGAGTCGGGCTCGGCAACGAAGGAACCTGGGCCCGCGCTGCGCAGGCGACCGCCGCCGCGAGCGCTGTCGCGAAGATCAAGACCCGCGGGCCTTGTTGAATTTGCTGGCTTCCAGACATTGGACTTATCCTCGTCAAGATTTCCCATCCTGGGAAAAGTGAGAAGGCCCACGATACTCGCCGATGGGCGCAATGCCAAAAAGCGGCGATTTGCTGTACAATTGCAAGTCCAAATTTCTCAAGACGTTACGTTCATGGATCTCGAAACAAGACAAGCGGTTTCAAGTACGATTGGTAAGATCCACATCCGGAGTACAGAGCCATACAATCAGATTTCCCGGAAAATCTGGCCTTGAACGAAACCGCTTCGCGGTGGGAAAATCACAGTCACTCGGCGAGCCTGCGTCCGACTTCCTTTGCACTCGCTTCGCGTCAGCAGCCGCCTGCCCAAACCGCCCCTCTTGCCCGCGCGACCAAACTACATATTAAAGCAAACCGCGTGCCGTTCCCCGCGGCTTCGTTCAAGAGCCTGTACCCGAAAGGCCGCAACGGCTTGCGGTGAAGCCATCGTCTGCGTGCGCCGGCCCTTCGGGTACAGGCTTCTTCCTTTTCGGGCTGCCAAAGGTACCAGAACCAACCGCTTTTTGGGATCGGGCCCGATCGATGTGATACAACATTATCATTTGGGACGCCTACCACTGTTCCTTCAGGGTAGTGCGCGTGTCTTTAACTCGAGAAGAGGACAGATCAAATGGAATTTGTGTGGTTCATCTTGATTGGCCTAGCTGCCGGATGGCTGGCAGGACAAGTGATGAAGGGCGGCGGCTTTGGTGTCCTCGGTGACATCGTTGTCGGCGTGATTGGCGCATTGCTTGGCGGTTTCCTATTCCGCACCTTCGGAGTGTCTGCCGGCGGGGGGTTGCTCGGCAGCCTCATCGTCGCGACGATCGGCGCTATTGTCTTGTTGTCTGTGTTGCGTCTGGTCAAGAAAGCTTAACCGGGGCGTCACATAATCCTTGGGGGAATTCGCCACCTAATTCCTGTCGGTATCCTCGTGAGTTCCTTCGGACAGGGAATGCGAAAGCACGGGTCGAATGAGCGATTCCGTGGCTTCAAATGGCTGATGATCCAACTCCGGGTCACGTGCTCATCGTGGTCGTGACGGCTGTCCAAGTCGTTCTGTTGAGTATCACTGGAGATCGTTTCATCCGGATGATCGTCCGGGCTTCACTTGGGCAAGCTGGTCCATCGCAGCCTCGGTCGCCACGTTTTGGCCGTGTTTGCCTGGCTCTCGTGGGATACGCTGGCTATCGATCTTACGGTAGTGATGTAACATCTGCCACTCCACATCTTGTGGAATTGAGGAGATCAGGATAGGCGGCCTCGACATGCACCTGGCGGCTTCCTGCAATCGCAGAGGCGGGCCGATCCGGGGCGTAGACTGGAGAGCCCTTCGGCACGAGGCCGTTCCGGCTTCGCCAAGCAGTGAGGAAGGCTGTGGAGTTCGGTGGCGTCGGTTTTTTCGCATTGCCATGGGACGTTGCGTCGTTGAGACCCCGGGGTTGATGTCCAGGGAATTCTAACAAACATGGTGACAAAAATTCCGATTGGCATTATGTGACGCCCCGCTTAACCACGAACGTGCCGCCGATCGAAGTAGGCGGCGTCAAGCTCGCGCAGTTCGGGCAGAGTTCCGGGATGCGCGGATTGCCGGGCGACTTCACGCCGCCGTCTCGATTCGTCCGGGCCGTGGCCTTCTCGCAGTCGGCGCTAACCCTCCGACACTGCTTAGTAGGGATCAGATCCTGCTTGACGCGGCGCGGCCGGTCTTGGCTTACATCGCTCGCGCGGGCATCGGAGATGATAAGGAGGGGCTCTTGTTTCGGCCGATGAAGCCGGCCGGCACCGGGCTGGAGCGGCGGCACCTGGACCGCAAGACCCCCTGGCGGCTGGTCAAGAAGTACTGCCGCGCCGCGGGCATCGACCCCGACCGGCTGGGCGGCCGGGGCATCGGCATTCATTCGCTCCGCAAGACCGCCATCAACGACGCCATCCGCTGTCGTCAGGGCCCCAGGAACTGCATCCACGGAATAAGCTATGGAGGCCGACCTTAATGCGCGAGCTGCTCACTCATTTGCCCATCGTGGGGACGTGTGGAGTGATCGCCTTGCTGGCTGGCCCGCTCGCCCGGCTGCCGATCAACCTCGGGGCCTGGCTCCTGAAGTGGTTGTGCCGTCCCACCCGGGCCGGCGATGCCAGACAGGCCGATTTACGCGACTCTGATAACGGTATAACTCGGTGGCGAACGGCGGTCAGAAAACGTAGCGCGGGGCGGTCGAAAAACGTGGCGCCCGGTCCCCTCAGGCTACTACTCGCCCGCCCCGGCGTCGATGGTCGGCTCCGCCGGGCTGGCGGCCGGGCCACGGCGCCGGCGTCGAGCGTCTCTCAGCCGGTAGCTCTCCCGGCCCGTCTCGATGATCGTACACCGATGAGTCAGGCGGTCGAGGGTCGCCCCCGTCAACCGCTCGCTCCCCAGCACCTCCTTCCACTCCTCGAACGGCAGGTTCGTCGTCACGATCACGCTCGACCGCTCGTACGCCGTGCTGATCACGTCGAAGAGCAGCTCCGCGCCCACCTTGCTCGCCGGCACGTACCCCAGCTCGTCCAGCACCAGCAGGTCGAGCTTCGCCAGCTGCGACTTCAGCCGGGTCAGCTGCCGCTCCTCACGGGCCTCCAGGAGTTGGGTGGCCAGCTCGGTGACCCGGTAGAACCGCACCCGCTTGCCCCGGGCGCACGCCTCGGCCGCCAGCGCCGTGGCCAGGTGGGTTTTCCCGGTCCCGCTCCCGCCGATCAGCAGCACGTTCTCGCGTCGAGCAACCTTCTCGCACTCCGCCGTCATCGTCGGCAGCTTCAGCGCCTTGAGGTGGTGCTTCAGCAGCACCGTGCTCTTTGGTCTCGAGCTTCTTCACAGCGCCACCCCCGCCGTCAGGCTCGCGTAGACTGAGAGGTCGGGCGCCGGCACGGCCACCACCTGGAGGTGCGGTCGGCCGTCCAGGCAGAACAGCCCCACCGGCTGTTCCCACCGATGCTCCAGGATCAGCCGCACGGCGTCGGCGTCGGCGACGCCCAGTTCCAGTGCCCGCTCCACGGCGCTGGTCAGCTCGGCGGGGTCGGCCCACTCCAGCAGCCTCAGGACCTTGATGAACTGCCGCGTCCCCGGCCCGCCGAACTCGGCCTCCAGCCGGCGTCGCAGCACGCCGAAGCAGACGGGCAACGGCCAGCCCTCCAGAGGCGCCGCGAAGTCCAGCGCCCCGGGCTTGTGCTCCCGCACCGCGAGGTAGTGCACCGGGTCGTAGAACACCTGCTCGCGGCCCCAGCACCGCGGGTGGACCGCGGCCACGCGATCGCCGGCGACGATCCGCACCGTGTCCACCGAGGCGACGACCGTCACCTGGTGGTGGGCGAACTGAGTGGGGATTGAGTACTGGTTAACGTCGAAGCTGACCAGGGATAGCGAGTCGACACACCGGGGCTCGACCCGGGCAGCGACGAACGATTCACCCGGCAGGGGCAGCAGCACCGGCCGCTCCTCGTTGAGGAGTTCGGCCTTGGATGCGGGCTTACCCCAGAGCCGTCGTGCCAGGTCCTCGCGGCACCGCCGCTGGAGGTCGGCATTGAGCGATTCGAGCCCGCCGTGGACGATGGGGACCGGCACGAGGAAGCTGCGGCGGGCGAAGCCGATGAGCATCTCCACGTGCCCCTTCTCGTTGGGCCGCCGCACCAGGCAGAAGTGATCCTCGAACCGATGATGACTCTTGAGTCTGAGGAATGCGTCGGTCACCTTCCGGTCGCGGCTTCCGGTGATCTGGGCGACAGCGATCTTGGAGTTGTCGTAGCTGATCTGCCGGGGCACGCCCCCTTGGGATGGTGTCAGACTTTGTTCTTGGTTCTTACGCGCTGGCCTCGAAACCAAAAACAAAGCCTGACCCCTCACTCCGTTGAGATCGACGGAGAAACAAAGGAACGCCCGGCAAGCACATCTCTCAGGGCAGCGAGGAGATCCGTGGCGAGCCGAGATTTCACGACATAGCCCAATGCCCCGGCGGCGAGGCCTGCTTGGACGTAATCCGGGTCTCCATGGATGGTCATGAAGATGATCTTCGTCCGAGAGCCGGACGCTTTCAGGAGTCGGGCGGTCTGGATGCCGTCCAGTACAGGCATGGAGATGTCAAGGATTAAGACGTCAGGGCCGAACCTGGCAGCCTCCTCGAGGACCGCCCGTCCATCTCGCGCGGTCGTGACGACCTCGAACTCCGGCTCGAGGAGTCGAGCTTCGATCGCGAGGAACTCCTCGTGGTCGTCGGCCAAGAGTACACGGCCCCGGCTCAAGGGTTTCTCCCTGTTGGCTCGGGTTCGAGGAACGGAGCAAGACGCCCGCCCGGCTGTCTCCCCCCAAGGAGCGCCTCGCTACGGATTCGGAGTCACCACGAATCCTAGCCTGAGCCCACGGCCCGAGGTTACTGGCAGAAGTGACAGGTATCAGGAGGGAATATCGACAGGTTCGCGCCTAGAGGGATACGAGGCGATGCTTGATGGCAAACTGCACCAGCTCGGCGCTGGTCTTGATCCCGAGATCCTCCATCATGGTGTACTTGTGATAGGCAACCGTCCGCGGGGTGATCGCCAGGATGCGGGCGATCTCCTTCATGGTGCGGCCTTCCGCGAGCAACTGGAGGACCTCGCGTTGCCGCGTGCTCAACTTCCCGTCCTCCCGCGCTTGCCCAGGCTCATGGAGCAAGGAGCCGACCAGTCCTCCTGCGGCCAGCGGCGTGACGTAGGAACGTCCCTGGAGGACCTCTTGGATGGACTGGAGCAGCTCCGAGGCCGCCGAGTTCTTGAGCAGATATCCCGACGCCCCGACCCGGAAGGCTTCCACGGCGAGGTCGGGATCTTCACTCACCGTGAGGAAGATCAGCCTGACCTCGGGCATCAGGCGCTTCAGTTGACGGGCAGCGTCGAGCCCGTTGAGCAATGGCATGGCAACGTCAAGGACGACGATGTCAGGTCGTACTTCGGGGGCAAGTGCGAGTAAGGCGCGACCATCGGCGACGCTCCCGACCACGTCGCAACTCGCTTCGAGCAGTTGCGCGAATGCCTCCCGGACCAGGCGATGGTCATCCGCCAGCAAGACACGCGGGCGCGGCATTGCGGCCTCCCAAGAGGGACAGTTGTCATCATACTCATCATACGCCCGAGGGTCCGGTGCGCAAAGCTTGCTCCTTCTGGCCAGCATTGGACGTATTCAAGGGCAGGCGGACTTCGATCCGTGTACCTTCTCCCGGTCGCGAGTTGATGATGATGGTCCCGCCGAGCATGTGCAGCCTCTCCCGCATGCTGATCAGGCCGAGCCCTCCCTTTTCATCGACCGAACCAGGGTCGAATCCTGCCCCCTGGTCCTTGATCCTCAGGACAACCCCGTCCTCACTTCCCAGCAAATCAACCCGGGCATACGCGGCACCGCTGTGTTTGAGGACATTCTGGATTGCCTCCTGAGCGATTCGATAGAGGCACAGAGCTGCGTCGGCCGGGATCGATGGAGGCAGATGCTGGTCGACGAACTCGATTGCCAACCCGTGGTCCCGTGATGATTCCTTGCAGAGGCTGCGGATCGAGGCCGCGAGTCCCAGTTGCTCGAGTTTCGACGGGTGGAGCAGATGAGACAGGTCATGCACCGAAGAAGAGAGTTGCTTGACCCGTCCGGAGATGCCGCGCAGACGATCACCGAGAAGGGCACCGGACTCCGGAGGATTCTGGGCTAGCAGGTCCAGTTCGATGGCCAGAAGGGCGAGGCCCTGGTTCAGGTCGTCATGCAGTTCGCGGGCTATTCGCCGACGTTCTTCTTCCTGGGCGTGGATCAGTCGGCCGGTCAAAGACCGCAACTTCCACTGGCTTTGCCGCAATCCTTGTTCAGCCCAACGTCGGCTAGCTCTTTCCATCAAGAGCCCGAGAATCAGAAGGGCCTCAACCACGCATAGGGAGATCACGCCGACGATATGCCACTTGTAAAGTTCCCAAAAACCAGGGTTCTTGTAGAGCACGACGCTGCCGGCGGGCAGGCTTTGTTCGCTGATTCCCCACTTCTGCAACTGGCGCCAGTCGAACGTGAAAGGGTCATCGACCGTCCCGGGGGGAACGATATTTTCCGGCTTTTCACCTCCGAGGATTCTCAGAGCTAGCTTGGCCGCCTTTGCGCCTTCCGCTTCGAAGTCGACCAATCGACCGCCGACGATCCCACGGCCGAGATACGTGCGATAATGGCCATATACAGGGGCGTTCGCAGCCTTGGAGAGGGCTTCCACGACTTCTGCTGGGATGAAGGTCTCACCGAGACCGTCTTCGAACACGTGCAAGTAGTAGACGATGCTGCCCTTGGGAAGGTGCGCGGCCTCGCGCAAGAGGTCGCTCATTGGTAACCCCACCAGATAGACAAATTCAACCTGATTCTCGAGCCGATGAAATGCCTTGCGTGCCTCGGCTGCCCAGTACGCATCCGTCCGGGACTTGCCGGCCACGACGGCGACACGTCTGGACTGCGCATGGAGCCGGAGTGCCTGCTCCAAGATTGGTTCCATTTCGATCTTCATCGGGACGCCAGCGATCCCGGGTCCGAGGTCTCGATCCTTCAACTCCCGCTGCTCGATCACGCTGAAAACGATGGGAACCCCGGGCGCGAAAACGCCGCGGTATTTCAACACGAAATCCAGCGAGGGAGCGAGCGGGGAGATCACGAGGTCGATCTTCGTGCCCGCGTATTTATCCCGAAGGAACTCCGCCAGACGGCGCTGATGTTCACCGTCCGGGAAGCGGACGGAATCAAGGTATTCGTTATAGAGCACGATGTGCTCGCTCGAAGCCTTGAACGTGGAACGGAGGCCTTGGTCATGAAGGTAGATGCCAGGCTGACCGTCGCTGACCGGGTAGAGTACGAGGATTCGTCGTGTGTAGTTGGGTGCTGCCGCCAACGCGAAGAAGAAGAACGACAGTGAGGCCAGCACCAGGAGTAATGGTGGGACGCGGGGTCGCCATTTTTGCGGGATCTCTCGAATGGGAATCGTCATAGCGTCCACGTCGAAAGCACGATGCTCCGCCTCGCGGAAGGGGATTTTCGGGCTGCGTCCCGAGGCGAGCTGTCCGGGGATCGGTCGGGGGCAGGTCGGCCTGCGGAGAGTGAAGACCCGTTCATCATATCCAACTACCGTATGTTTCGCACTCCCCCTCGGCCTGTCGGTTTTTCCCCTGAGCACCTATGCCTTTTGACAGGGGAATGCTCTCCCAGGTGCTCGTAGAGTGGGGATACGGGATGCTGTGCAGCATCGCGTACGAGGTCGATCCGGCGAAGCTGCCTGCGCGTCCGGCACGACTTCCTGCGAATTCACCGACCGTAGCTGATCCCTCCGGAGCATCTCCATGTGCGCCTTAGACCAGGCGGGTGTTGACCTGGGACAGTTGCCGAGCAAGGTGGGACGGCTGTTTTCGAGGCGACTCCTTGACGCCGAGACCCGGTTCGTGAGCCGCTTCCCCGGGTCCGAGGCACGGCAGGTGATCCCCTCCGTGCCGGCTTCTCCGTGGCAAACCTGGCAGGATTGGTCCATGTACCTGACCGACGCGGCCCAGCGTTCGATCCTGTTCTGGGACACGATTCGTCGGCGGGGCAACCAGTATCTCGAGCATGAGCGCGCTGGGAAACCGCCGGTACTTGTGTTCGATTACGAGATGGTCGTGGACGGCCGCAGGCTGGAGCGGCCTGTCAATTATGCCCTGGTCCGGATCCTCCCCCCCGAGGGGATCCGGGTCGACGAGTCCTTGCGGCCCTACCTGATCGTTGACCCACGTGCCGGGCACGGCCCGGGGATTGGCGGGTTCAAGGAAGACTCGCAGGTCGGCGTCGCGCTCCGGGCCGGATACCCGGTTTATTTTGTGATCTTCTTCCCCGAACCGGTGCCTGGTCAGACGATCCGGGACGTCGTTGTGGCCCAGGGTCGATTCGTCCAGGAGGTCGCGGCACGCCATCCGAACAGTCCGAAGCCCGTGATCTTCGGCAACTGCCAGGGTGGATGGTCGGTCATGTTGTTGGCCTCGGCGGCTCCGGAGTTGACCGGCCCGCTCGTGATCAATGGCGCCCCCATGTCGTACTGGAGTGCCAACCTCGGAGGCGGGCCGGGCGAAAGCCCGATGCGCTACTTCGGTGGGCTCCTGGGAGGGACCTGGCTCACCCGGTTGTTTTGCGACCTGGGCAACGGCAAGTTTGACGGCGCCCACCTGGTCTCCAACTTCGAGGGCCTCAACCCCGCGAACACCTTCTGGGACAAGTACTACCACCTCTACGCGAACGTCGACACCGAGCCGCCTCGCTTCCTTCAGTTCGAACGGTGGTGGGGGGGCTACTACCTGCTCAATGAGGAGGAAATCTGCTGGATCGTCAATGAGCTTTTCGTCGGTAACCGACTGGCCCGCGGCGAGATCCAGGCCGCGCCCGGGACGTATCTTAACCTCAAGGACATCCGCTCGCCCGTCGTCATCTTCTCCTCGGCTGGCGACAACATCACCCCGCCCCAGCAGGCACTCAACTGGATCGCCGACGTTTACTCCAGCACCGAGGAGATCAAGGCCAATGGACAGGTCATCGTCGGCCTGTTCCATGAGACCGTCGGCCACCTTGGCGTCTTTGTCTCGGGCAAGGTCGCCCGCAAGGAGTATTCCCAGATTGTCGAGGTGCTCAAGTCGATCGAGCAACTGCCCCCTGGGCTCTACCTGATGCGGATCCAGGAAGAGCGGACCGAAGGGCGGCCGACGTTTACCGTGTCTTTCGAGGAGAAACGGCTGGAAGACCTGCGTCGGCTCAACAAGCTGGAGCGGCGTGACGAGCGGCCGTTTGCGGTGGTCTCGGACGTTTCGGAACTCGGCGAGCGGGCCTACCTGATGCTCGTACGCCCCTGGCTCCGGCATTGGCGGAGCGAGCCGATGGCTCAGCTTGGACGGGCGTTTCACCCCCAGCGCGTTCAACATTGGGCCTCGAGCGACCTGAACCCCCTGATGTGGCCGTTCGCACCCCTGGCGGAAAGCGTGAAGACCGTACGGCAACCTGTCTCGTCTGACAACCCGTTCCTCGCCCTGGAGCGACTCGGCTCGGACGCGATCAGCGCAAGCTGGGACCTCTTCCGCGACCTGCGCGACGCCACCATCGAGTCTCTGTTCTTCCTGACCTACGGCGGCCTGATGAGCCTGGGCATACCGTCGGACGGCGTGTCCGAGCCCGGACCGGTCCCGACCGAGCCGCGCGAGTTGCCCGAGGTCCGCAAGTCGCTCGAGGCCATTGACCGTGGGGGATTCCTGGAGGCGATCGCTCGCGTCGGGGCCCTGATGGCCTCGCAGCGGGGCGAGTTCCCGCTCAGCCGACTGGAGTTGGCCAGCGATCTGAAACAGTCGGACGCCGTGTTGTCAAAGCTCACAGAGGACGAAGCCAGGCGCATCAGGGCCGAGCAGGTCACCCTGGTGCATCTGGAGCCGGAACGGGCGCTGGAGGCGTTGCCCGGGCTCCTGGCTGACCCCAGGGATCGCGAGCACGTGATCGACCTCATGGAGAGGGCCGCCGCGATGATCGAGCTGAATTCTGACCAAAAGGCCATGCTGGACCGGATCCGCCGTGTCATGGTGCCCGCCCGAGCGACCAAGGGAAATGGACGAGCCCGGTCAAGCCCGCCGACTCCGCTCTCGTCCTCGTAGCGACCAACGTCATAGGGCGCACGAGGGTGTCGTTTCGACTGTCATTGCGACTGCGCGAGGGCCAACCATGGAGAACGTCAAGAATGTCACCTTCGACGAGATGCGGGTCGGGGCCACCGCCGAGTTTCGCCGCACAATCTCCCAGGCCGACATCGAGCTGCTGGCCATGGTCTCGGGCGACGTCGACCCGTTCCACCTCACGGGCGAGGGGGCGGCGAGCGCCCGACCCGACGTCAGGAGCACGGAGGCCGTCGGGGCCCAGGCCATCATCGCGGCGGCCCTGGGGACCCGGTTGCCGGGGCCCGGGATGACGATCCTTCGCCAGGATCTGCGCTTTCATGGTGTAATCACGGCAGGCGACGAGCTGACTGCGTCAGTGAAGGTGGCCCAGAAGGGCCGCGAGGCTCCCGAAGTTGTGCTCGACTGCCTGTGCACGAACCAGCGGGGGGAGACCGTGGCTGAGGGAACGGCCACGGTGGCGGCACCGACCCGCTCCGTCGCCTACGCGGAGGTGGCACCACCACAGGTGGAGTTCCGCCGCGGCGACGGTTTCGCACCCCTCTTCCGGGCATGCGAATCCATTTCGCCGGTGGCTTGCGCCGTCGTACACCCCTGCGACCGCGACTCGCTACTCGGACCGCTCCAGGCTGCTCGGCGCGGGTTAATCGATCCCGTACTGGTCGGTCCCGAAGACAAGATCAGGTCCGTCGCGCAAGCCGAGGGGATTGACCTCGGCTCTTGCCGGATCATCTCGACGGCCCACAGCCACGAGTCGGCTGCGCGAGCCGTCGAGCTGGCCCGAGCCGGCGACGTCGACGCCCTGATGAAAGGGAGCCTGCACACCGACGAGCTGATGGGTGCGGTCGTCCCCTCGGCGACAGGGCTGAGGACCAGCAGGCGGATCAGCCACGTCTTCGTCATGGACGTGCCGACCTACTCACGGACCCTCCTGGTCACGGACGCCGCGATCAACATCGCGCCCGGCTTGAAAGAGAAGGTCGACATCGCCCAGAACGCCATCGACCTTGCCCACGTGCTGGGAGTGACCGAACCAAAGATGGCGATCCTGGCGGTGGTCGAGGTGGTCAACCCTGAGATGCCTTCGACACTTGATGCCGCCGCCTTGTGCAAGATGGCCGACCGGGGGCAGATCAGCGGTGGAGTGCTCGACGGTCCCCTGGCCTTCGACAACGCGATCAGTCTCCAGGCTGCCAGGACGAAGAAGATCACCTCCCCCGTGGCCGGGCAGGCCGACATCCTGCTTGTGCCCGACCTCGAGGCGGGCAACATCCTCGCCAAGCAACTTGTTTACCTCGCAGGTGCCGAAGGGGCTGGCATCGTCATGGGGACCCGGGTCCCGATCGTGCTGACCAGCCGGTCCGACTCGGTACGCACCCGGCTGGCCTCGACGGCGGTCCTGGCGCTAGTGGCCCATGCCCGACGCCAGGGCAAGTTCCCGATTCGCTGAGATCCTGCAGCAGGAGTGCCACCATGGAACGGGCTATCGCCGTGCTCAATGCCGGGTCGTCGAGTCTGAAATTCTCGATCTTCTTCGACCGGGACGGGCAGCTCCAGCCTGTGTTCCGCGGCCAGTTGGATGGGCTGTACACGACACCACGATTCCTCGTTCGCGATCAGGCCGGGGAGACGGCCGGCGAGAGGAGCTGGCCGGAGGGAACTCGCCTGGGTCACGAGGGGGCGATCGAGCACCTGTTCCAGTGGGCCGAAGAGCAGAAGAGAAGGCTAGGTGGCCAGCGGCTGGCCGCGGTGGGCCACCGCGTGGGCCATGGCGGGCTCAAGTATTTTGAGGCGGTGAGGATCGATGACGGGGTGCTGGCCGAGCTGGAGCGGCTGATCCCTCTGGTGCCGCTCCACCAGCCATACAACCTGGCCCCGATCAAGGCCCTCAGGGAGCGCCGACCCGAGATGCCTCAGGTCGCCTGCTTCGACACCGCGTTCCATCGCACCCAGCCCGAAGTGGCCCAAGCCTTCGCGTTGCCGCGCGTTTATAGTGAAAAAGGCATCCGGCGTTATGGGTTCCACGGAATCTCGTACGAGTACATCGCGTCGGTGCTGCCCCAGTATGACGCTCGGGCCGCCGAGGGCCGGGTTGTGGTGGCCCACCTGGGCAACGGCTCGAGCCTCTGTGCCCTCCGGAACGGCCGCAGCGTGGCCACGACCATGGGCTTCTCGTCGCTCGACGGGCTGCCCATGGGGACCCGCTGCGGCTCGCTCGATCCCGGCGTGATCCTCCTGCTGCTGGACCACCTGCACCTGGATGCGCGGGCCATCGAGGCGATGTTGTACAAGGAGTCGGGGCTCCTCGGGGTCTCGGGCATCTCCAGCGATATGAGGGAGCTGCTCGCCAGCACTGACCCTCGGGCTGCCGAGGCCGTCGACCTCTACGTCTATCGCATCGGCCGTGAGCTGGGCTCGCTGGCCGCGGCCCTCGGCGGGCTCGACGCGCTGGTGTTCACCGCGGGAATTGGCGAGAACTCCGCCGAGATCCGAGCACGGGTCTGCCGCGATGCCGCATGGCTGGGCGTCGAGCTGGACGAGGCGGCCAACGAGGCCGGGGGACCGCGCATCAGCCGAAGCGAAAGCCGGGTTGCGGTGTGGGTCATCCCGACGAACGAGGAACTCATGATCGCTCGTCATACTGATCGACTGACTCTCATGTGACCGATTGGGGGGCCATCCCATGGCTGACGAATTCGCCCGGCCGCTCTCGGGTTTGAAGGCGCTCGTGATTGGCCTCGCCAACGACCGATCGATTGCCTATGGCTGCGCCCGAGCCTTCCGGCAGCAGGGGGCCGAGTTGGCGATCACCTACCTGAACGACAAGGCTCGGCCCTTCGTCGAGCCACTGGCCCGGGAACTCGAGTCGCCGATCTTCCTGCCACTGAACGTGCAGCAGGAAGGTCAACTCGAGACCGTCTTCGAGGAAATCAGACGGACCTGGGGCCGTCTCGACATCGCCCTGCATTCGATCGCGTTCGCTCCCAAGGACGACTTGCAAGGCGGCCTGCTCGATTGTTCGCTGGCGGGCTTCCTCACCGCGATCGATGTCTCCTGCCACTCGTTCATCCGGATGGCCAGGCTCGCGGCGCCGTTGATGACCCAGGGGGGGACTCTCCTGGCGATGACGTTCCAGGGTTCGACCGAGGTCGTGCCCAACTACAACGTGATGGGGCCGGTCAAGGCAGCACTCGAGTCCGCGGTGCGGTACCTGGCAGCCGAGCTGGGTCCCCGGGGCATCCGGGTCCACGCGATCTCGCCCGGGCCGGTGTCGACTCGCGCATCGTCCGGGCTCAAGGAGTTCGACCAGCTACTCGAGGACTCCCGGGCGCGCTCACCACTGGGCGAGCTCGTGGAGATCGACGACGTGGGTGCCGGGGCGGCCTTCCTCGCCTCGCCCGGGGCGCGGCGGATGACAGGGACCATCCTGCATGTGGATGCCGGCTTGAACATCACGGGTTGAGCTTCGATCGACCCATGGCGGCCAGGAGTTGACAACGGCCTATCCCGAGCTGGAGCACCGAAGTTCGATGGAGCTTACCAAGGAAGAACTCGGGATGGGCTCGAGTCGCCGAGCGGCTCGTCTGAGGCGCGACCTGGACCCGCTCTACGCACTGGCCGCGGCCGTGTTCATCGCTGTGGGAAGCTGGTATCTGCTCAAGGAGCTGGCTCCTCTCCTCCGTCCCTTGGTCCTGGCCGTTTTTTTGGCCTACACGATCCAGCCGGCTCACCAAGCGTTGCGCCAGCGGGTAAACGCGAAGTTCGCCGGGCCGTTGTTGGCCCTGCTCATGGCGATGGCGTTGCTCGGGCTGGCCCTGCTCGTCTATACCAACCTGGTCGATCTAAGAACCGAGTTGCCTCACCTCGTCGAGCGAGCCCGGGGCCTGATCGAGCGGCTCCGCACGTGGGGACATGAGCATCTGCCCGCATGGGCCTTTGATCCTGTCCCGGACACGCCCCGCGCCGAGGCGGAGACGACCGCACGACTCAGGACCCTGGTGTCCTATCTGGTGAACACCGCATCCGGCTTCCTCGCTGAAGCCATGGTTGTCGCGTTGTACCTGATCTTCCTGCTCCATGAAGCCCGTCGTCTTCCAGTGCGGGTCCGGTCCGGGTTCTCGGCAGAGCAGGCCGAGCGTGTGCTCGGGACGATCACCTCGATCAACGGCGCGATCTCGTCCTATCTCCGGGCCAAAACACTCGCCAGCTTCGTCACGGCGCTACCGGTCGTCGTCATATTATGGCTCTTCGGAGTGTCTTTCCCGGGCATGTGGGGGGCCCTGGCATTTGTCGGCAATTTCATCCCTTATGTCGGGAGCCTGGTCGCCTTGGTGCTTCCGGTCCTGCTGGCGTTTCTCGAACTCGAACCGGTCTCGCGACCGCTTTCGGTTCTGGCACTGCTGGTGCTGGCGCAGTTCGTGATCAACAACTTCATCGAACCAAGGCTGACTGCTCGTGCCGTGGACCTGAGTCCGTTGGTGGTCCTGATCGCGCTCGCATTCTGGGGCCTATGTTGGGGAGTTGTCGGGATGGTCCTGGCCGTTCCCTTGACGGTGGTACTCAAGATCGTGTGGGAAAGCATCCCCCTCACACGGCCGCTGGCGCGGCTGATGGCCGAGGGGTGAAAGAAATGAGGTTCAGTCGCAATGAAGGAGTCATCGGCCATGATCGTCCACGCGGTATTCGTCGGAGTCCTGATGCTTTCGGCTACTTTGGGTCCGGTCGTGGCCCAGGATCAACCCGGGAGGAAGCCTTCCGAAGGACCACCCCGCAAAGGAGCGACCGCGGTGGCATTGCAAGAGCCGAACCCGGACGCACAGGCCATCGGCGACCTGCTCGGTCGGTTC
>Ga0208044_1001063_pt1 | contig 16242 bp, 19 predicted proteins | sample Sb_taG_8_FD_187712 | JGI IMG/M metagenome (GOLD analysis project Ga0208044, IMG submission 187712) | Peat soil microbial communities from Weissenstadt, Germany - Sb_50d_c_BC metaG (SPAdes) (version 2) | ecosystem: Environmental > Terrestrial > Soil > Wetlands > Peat | place: Germany... | reverse complement strand
CCTGCTGCACACCGCCGCTCAACAGTTTCCTCAACGCCTTCTGGTCCTTGCTTGTGACTTCGATACGCAGGGCTGGACGGGCCATACCCTAAGTATGCGCCAAAACATTTCTGATTGGAATTGTTTTATTAGAATCTTTTCAGGCGGTCAAAGACCTAGGTGCTGTTCAGTATACAGCCAGCCGCCGTCATGTGATCCCTTGCGAGTTGCGTGAGGTTTTTACCCGTCGACTGTCGCGCCAGCGTCTCGCTACTCCAATACTCCGTCATAGCCGAGAGGGGGCGAAAGGGATGCGGTGCTGATGGCGAGCGCCCAGAGGCGACGGAGAAGTTCTGCGATCACCAGATCCGGCTCAGACTCCGCCAGTGCGCGCAGCACCGTCCATGGCTCGCAACGCTCGAGAAGATTGCTAACTCGACATTCGCTTCGCCGTTATCTCGAAGGTCTGGTCATTGAACGTTACCTTGAACTTAATCTCGTTGCCGCTAAGCTTGCCGTTGTACGTGAATGTTCCGAATGGCCGCTCTGCCGAGAACGAGATTTCGTCACCGGCTACCTTGCCGTCTTTGATTGGGGTTTCGTCCTGCGAACCTGCCACGGTGCCCGTTAGAATTCCATTTTCGACTTTGAAGGTGAAGGTATTTACGCGCTGCGTCCCATCAGGAGTAGTGAACTCGGCCTTCCACTTGCCGCTCACATCCGCAGCCGCTGCCACCAGCGACAGCAACACCCCAAGGAACACAATGCGCCAAGATAGACGATTTCTCATAGAGATCTGTTCTCCTTCCTTGCGACAATACCACTCCTGTTCGAACTGCCTTCTTCCATCCGATCGGTGAAGAAACGGCGATGTTCAAGACCACTCGACGATAGCCTTCACGACGCCGGCCTCTCTATGAAGCCACACCGGAAACCGCTTGTCCATTACGTCGGGACAGACGCAGTCGGTCGGCCACGCCGCCACATCGATCCGCCCATTCTCCATGTGTTCGAGTACACGACGGTGTTCGGCGGGAGTGCTGTTGCGGCTCGCCAGTATCGTCGCCTCGCGCCGGTGGAGGTCCGGATCGAATAAGGAAACCGTATCGTTGATCAGGCCAACGAAAACGAGCGTGCCACCCTGCTGGAGCAAGTGAATCGCCTCCTCCATCGAACCTTTGTCGCCAGTACAATCGAACACCAGCATCGAAGGGTCTTCCTGCCGCGCTTCTTGGTGCGAGGGATAGAAACGTTTCAAGCCATAGTGTTGGGCGGCAAATTCGAGTCGTTCTGGCATTTTCTCCACGACACCGATGTCGGCGCCGGCTAACCGCAAGAACTCAATCACTGATAGGCCGATAGGCCCGGCACCGACGACGATCGCGCGGTCGCCCGGCTGTGCCGCAGCGCGCCCTACAGCGTGGCTGCCAACACCAAGCGTCTCCACCAGGGGGATTTGCCGGGCCGGCAGAGTCTGACACTTGTACATCTGTTTAGCCGGCAGAAGAATGCGGTCGCGCATACCGCCATCGGCATGGACTCCGATAACGCGGATCTTCGCGCAGCAGTTCGTCCGGCCTCGCAAACAGGCTGAGCACTCGCCACAGGTCATGTACGGGTTCACCGCGCATCGGTCACCGGGCTTGAACTGCCCAACGCCATCGCCGGTCTCGATGACCTCGACGGCGAGCTCGTGCCCGAGAATTCGTGGATAACTGAAAAACGGCTGCGTGCCTTCGAACGCGTGGAGATCAGTGCCGCAGATGCCGACTGTCAACACCCGCACAAGCACTTCGCCCGGTCCTGGCGCGCTCGGTTGCGGGGTATCAGTGAACGTGAATCGGCCCGGCTGTTCAAGAATGACTGTCCTCATGGGATATACGGTCAACTGTACCAGACCGTCGGCCGTGCTTCTGACCGAGATCGTCCGATCTCCGCAGTGAATTTTCAGTATCTTGTCTCCGAACTCCGCCAGCCCCACCACAAAATCAGGCCGCTTGGTCGGCATCTCCGTTTGGAGAAGCGATCGTCGCAGTGATCGACCACCGTCGAAGGGGTCTACCCCTTTAATCCTGCGAGCACGCCATACATATAGGCGTATGAGCGCGCCATGCCGAGAAACGGATCGTTCTCGTTGATTTCATATTCGAGATTGACGGAAGCCATGTAGCCCATCTTGTGCAACTCGCGGAAAATATCCGCAATCGGCAGCACGCCGTCGCCGACGTCACAGAGCGAATTCACGTCCCCAAAAACGCGCATGTCCTTGATGTGCATGTCGAGCATTCGCGAACCTGAAGCCCGAATGGCGTCAAGAGGCTTCACACCCGCTTCGGCCGTGTGGCCCACGTCCACGCAGACCCCACAGCGCGGATCCATGTCCTGAAGGATCTTCAGCGCGTCCTGGCGGGGCCGGGAAGTTGTCCTTTGGGCCGTGATTGTGCACGGCAATCTTGATGTTGTACTCCTCGACAAACTTCTGGAGTTTTGGCAGCGTGATCTTGGTGGGAGCGCACACAATCAGCGGCATGCCGGCGAGCCTGGCATATTCGAACTTGTGACGGATGTCGGCCTCTTCGTCCTTGTGGAAGTCGATGTTGCCACCTCCCACGATGGTGAGACCCGCATCCTCAAACTCCTTGCGGGCTTCGCGGATCTGATCAGGGGTCGAATCCAGCGGCAGGTGGTAGGACTTAATGTTCACGTATTTCAGGCCGAGGCGTTGGATCATCTTGATCGCTTCGGCGCGCGGAAACTTTCGCAGTGAATAGGAAGCTATCCCCAGCCTGAAGCCGACATCGTTGCCCGAAGTGGCGGCGCCGAGGTTAAGCCCGGAAAAAGCGAGCACCGAGCCGGCGGCCGATGCGCCCAGTACAGATCGCCTGGAGATTGAGGACATACGTAGATTGTGACGCAGTGCCGGCGGGTAGTGCCAGTCCGGCTGAGAAACTGCTCGCGGGTAGCCGATCGAGGCTACCGCGGGCAAGCGGGGATAGCCGATCTGTTCACCCCAGCGCGACGCCGGCAGTTGCCTGTCAAGATCGTCGACCGCACCTAACCTAGCTCCATTTCGCCGCTCCATGAACGAAGACATTGTGAGCAAATTCTAAGAATCGCGGTCCAGATCCGGGGATCGAGGACATCATAGGCGTCGGGACCCGTTCAGGGCTCAAACGGAATGGAACCGGACTTCGCGTTCCTTTGGCTCCACTTCTACGGGTCGGGCGTTCCCGTCCATATGAACTCGGAAATTCCTGCCGTCATCGAATCGGCGCCGCTTCAGCACAGCTGCCGGGCGCACTTCGGTGAGTGCTGTGAGACAATGCCTCGGTGCCGAAACGTGTGGTGAGCGCCGCTGCATCAAGACCCGCGAACGTGAGCGTCACGGTGAACGGCAAGCCCTGGCAGCTTGTCTCTAGCCTCGCCGATTCCGGTCAGCGCGATCAAGTGTTCACTGTCGGTCGAACATCTGGCGGCAAGACCGTTGTCCGATTCGGCGATGGCATCCACGGCGCGCGCCCTCCAGTTCGAGGCACGATCACGGTCAACTACCGTTCTGGAGCCGGCACCGCCGGCACCGCCGCGACTGTGGTCGTCCAGTTGGTGGCCCACCCTACTATCGATCAGGCGCTCTGGGTTGCGATACGAAACCGAACTCGCGCGATCCGCTTCGAGTTTCACGAGCGCCGGTAGCCGGGTCGGCGGCAGAGATCAACGAAGACCCGGCCGCCGTGTGACGGGTGTGGCAGTCAAAATCTTCCGCGTGCAACCCCCAAACAAAAGCCTACGATGCCAAGCCTACCTCTTGTTATTCTTGCCCTGATCGTGCGCCACGGTCACCGCCGTCGTAGTGTTCGACGACAGACCCAGCTTGTCCTGGCAGGTAATGGCGATGGTGTAGACTCGCCCGTTACCTGTTCCCGCGCGCTCGGCGCGCAAGTCAACGTGATGAGCGTCCAGCACTATCCAATCCGGTGAAGTGTGGCCGCTACCGCCGCCCCCGCCCTCGTTGTCGCTCACGCTCAGCGAACACACAGGGGCCGGGTCACAATTGTCATTCACCGTGTAATTGATCGTGACCGGCGCCATTTGATGATTGGGGGGCCACAACGCATTGGGGGACGCGGAAACGCCAGTGAAGTCCGGTCCGCCGCAGGCTTCCAGGCTGCCAAACAGTCCATGACTCTGGCCTTCGATGCCCGCCGTGAAGTACAGCACGCCACTGCTCCCGCCCTCATGATCGTTGCCGAATGTCAGAGTCCAAAGTCCGTTGATGGAGATCGGCACGCCACTCGTGTCTTCCACCAGACCAAGAAAGTTGCCTTTCGAATCAAAGGCGCTGATGTGTCCTGGGCCGATGATGGAAGTACCGAAATTAAAATTGCCGACGAGCAAAGCGTTGCTGAACTCGCCGAAATTGGCTGGCGCAAGAGCGATGCCCCAAGGATTCAGGAGCGTTCCGCCGGTGGCAAACCGGCTCATGAAATGCCCGCTGGTATCGAAGACGTCGACCACACCCGTCGGTCCTGAATAAGTCACATAAAGGCTGTTGCCTATGTTGACGATGTTGAACGGCAAGTCACCGGCAGGGAGACTCGGGTCGGTAAAGGTGCCAGCAACGCTTACCTTTGTGAAACTCTGGTCGAACACATCAATCCGGCCAGGAGAGGCATTATTTGCCGCGTACAGAAACTCTTGCGAGCCCATCGAGGCCAACGTTAGGCCGGTATAGGAGGCGGGAGCCGGGCTGCCGGTTGCGGCCAGGATCGCCTGCATGGAGACCGCCGGAGGCGGAACGTTAGGGTTCCAACCCGAGATCGTGCCATTCAATCCGGCAAAAAGAAAGAGCGCCGGACCGGACGCACCCCCTTTTGTCACGACGAAATCTGGGGAGTCATTGAACGCCTGGCCGGAGGGTGACGCCGGAATGCTGACGTTCAGCGGAATCTTCGTGACGGCGCCAGTCGTGCCGTCAACGGCATACAGCGTTGCCGTGTTGGTGCCTTGGTCAGAGACCCAGAACGGAGTGGTCGGACCGAATGACATCCCCCAGGGGTTGACCAGCAAGGGATCCGTGACGGTGGCCGTGCCGGAAATGTCCGAAACCAAATTGACTTGTTTGTGGAACTGCGCCGTGGCAGGTGCCAAGGCGAGTAGGAAAAACATCCAGAGCGCCCCCGCGACCGAGCGGGGTCTGTACACAGTTCTCTTCACAGCTTTACTCCTTAGCTGAATTTGAGCTGTGCGGGAGCCCTGGTTGGAAGGTAACCCAAAATCGCACTGAGCGCAAGCCTCCTCTATTGCCTTCGCTGACATACGGTGACGTCAACTGCCGTCCTTTCCGAAAATGTCGCGATTTCAAGAAATCTAAAGTCGGATTTGTGGTCGCGGGCAATCTCGCGCTTACGCTCTCGAACGATCGTGCGCGGATGCGCCACTCGTCAGCGGTCCATCCGCCCATTCCCTCTGCGGCCGACGACTGGATGATGGACTCGAAGAGGACTTGGGGATAGCGTCGCAGGCGCACATCTACGGGTAGAGCTTTTCACGTTTGCGAAGTGCGCACATCCCCAACGACTGCGCCATTGATCAATGACGGCTGCCGATCTACCGTCAGTCCTCGATTCTTCCAGCGTGAAGGTACCGGGGTCTCTGGGGTCTTCAATTCGCACCGTTGGTGAAACTCATCTACCGGTCACCCGGTGTTCTGTTATCTGCTGGACACGAGTGGTCGGATCGAGCCGTGCGCGCCAAATCCGAGGTGCTGGTAGCTCCTGGTGGTAATCCGATGCGTCGCACCGTTCTTCTCCAGTGCTTCCAGTTCTCAGGGTTATCGAGGATCATGCGTGCAGCCAGGCGTTTCTGGAAGGCGCAATCGTAGATCAGGTCCATGACGTCGCTCCCTGCGGGCGTTGGGGCGAGACCGAATTTGTCAACAAAGGACCGAAACGTCTTCACCCGAAACTGGAGACACCCGTAATAGTATCGACCATCGAGATCTTGGTGGACGACACGCGCTCGATTACCAGATTCCGCGAACGACAGCGCATCAAGCCACTTTTGCAAGGTTTGTTGTCGATGCGCGCCTGGGGACGCTGCGGCGGATACAAGCGCCTCATTATCATTGCCGGAGGCACAGCCGTCGTCTCCGTTCACTTGCAAACATTGTGTCCAGACGACAAAAATGACCGCAGCCGCCAATCTGGAGCCCATTCGAGCAGACCTATGGAGAGTTCGCATGTCGTGCTCTCCGCTGGTGAGGCGATTATGGGCTACGAAAGCACCGGGCTCAATATGCGTTTGGTTATCAGGGCACTGCTAACGGAAGTGGCTCTCTCGTTCTCTGGCTCTGACACGCAGACGCGATCGAGGAAACCATCGGCGCCGGCGACGGTTCACGGCTCAAACGAACAGGACGCCCCTTCCGAGGCGTTTAGTTGAGCGAAGGGGATTTCGCGCCAGCTATTTTATCCGGGAAGACTGGGGCGTACTTCAGGCCGGACTGTCGTGCGATCGCGCTACTCAGAAACCTTCGACCATCCACACGTTGCTGTTGGTGGCAAAGCCCTGTGTGGCAAGATAGCGGCCGTCCGGTGAAGGTATGCCCACTATGTCACTGCTCCCCGCCTTGTTCTGCCACATCACGCGCGCATTTCCCTTCAGATCGACGTAGAGAAGCGTGTTGCCTTGTGGTGATTGAGAGCCGCAGTAAAGTCCCTTTCCGTCAGGCGACCAGTCAATGCCTGTGTTGTTCGGCCAACCTTTCACCTTGATTTCGAGGTCGGAGCCACCCGATAGCGAAAGCAAGCGAATGTGCATCTCTCGCTCGCCACCTCGCGAAACCGCAAATGTTAGGCCATCCGGCGAGAGTCCCGCCCCGCCGTAACTGGACGGCGGATCGTTGTCTATGGTCCTGAGCACCCTCCCTCTGCCCTTCAGCGGGTCGAACGCCGTGATGGTGCGCTGTTTTCGATCCGGGCTCGGCTCGAGGATAACGCACAGGCTGGCTGGGGCGCTGGCACACGAAAAGCCGTCAAAACTCCGCGTCTCCAGCACAGCCTGGGGTACCCCACCGCTTACAGGGATGCGCATCAGGCGATCCGGAGGAACAGGATTGGCCGGCGTTCTCGGAATCTCCGCGTAGATGATCCAAGCACCATCGGCACTGAGGCGGGCTAACAATACGTCTTGGTCTCCTGTGCCCACAGGCTCAGAGACCTCCTGGCTGATTCCTTGCTTGAAAATTCCCCCTATGCCGTTACGGTTTGATATAAACAATACCGCTTTGCTGTCCGCCGTCCATGCCGTGGCGTAATCGAAGGCTTCGCCATTGGTCAGCCGCCGAGGGGGTTTCATGCGCGTCCCTCCTGCCGCGAGTTCAGCCAGGTAAACCTGCGCCTGCTCTGTCGACCGTTGGAGCACCAGCCGCTTCCCATCCGCACTGGCACTCAATCCCGAAACGTTAGATGCAACCCACATAACCAGCCTATTACCGAGCCGCATAACCTCGGCCGGGGCTGGGTGGGCGTCAATTTCCGGAAAGCGTTCGGGCACCCTGTGCGGCTCATCGACGACGCAGCGATGCAAGCGCTCGGGAGTTACGAGGGTGGCCGCATGCTCTTCCTCGGTCTGGGTACGGGACTAGGTTCCGCGATGATTGTCGACGGAATCCTCGAGCCGATGGAGCTGGCGCATCTACCGTACAAGAAACGGCGGACATACGAAGATTATGGCGGGCTGCATGGGCTAGAGCGCCTGGGCAAGAAGAAGTGGAGGCGCCATGTGGCAGATGTAGTCCAGAAGCTCAAAGTTGCGTTGGAGGCCGACTACGTCGTCCTCGGCGGTGGCAACGCCAAGCTACTGAAAAAGCTGCCTCCTGGAGCCAGGCTAGGCGACAACAACAACTCCTTCCGTGGTGGTTTCCGCTTGTGGCAGCGGAGTGACGGGGGCAAAACGAAAGCGGCAACGGATACGAAGCGGTTAGCGAAACGCTCTTAGTCTTGGCGCAGGATAGTGGAGCCCTACCTGCCGCGGTCCAGATACGGCGTTCGAGTAGATCATGCCTGCGGGATCAGGAGAACCGGCCGGACTATGCCGGACGATCAGACGAAAGCGGCAATCAGTGGCGCCGAACTCTCAGGCGTTCACCTTCGACAATTTTTTGAACGGTTCGTGGGTAACAAATGTTGTATAATCCGCCTCGTCGTTTGCTGCGTTGGCACAGAGCCATCTGGCAATTGCAGCACAGCAGGTTGAGGCGGCATTGTGACCAAACGGGAATTCCTCACGAGCGGCATCGGCGCCGGCTTGGCCCTGACGAAAGGCACCGGTGCATTCTCACAGCAATCGTCGGTTCGTCCGCGAATGGACGTCGGGCAATCGAAGCGTCCGGTTCCGTCCCGGATGGCCAAAACAACCAAGCTGTTCAAAAGTCCCCAAGGATTTCCCAACGCGATTGCCATCACGTCAGAGGGGTTGTGGATTGGCGAGCAAAAAATGTCTGGGGCTGAAGCCGTATCGTATCATCTGCCCGAGCCGACAACTCTTACTGAAGACGCTTGGCTTGTCGATTGGAATGGCAAACTGCTGAAGACGGTGACGACTCCTTCCAGAAACACCAGCGGGATGGCCGTGGGTGGTGGTTACATCTGGATGGTCGCGAACGCGCCTCCGGAAGGCGTTTTCCAGGTGGACATGAACTCACAACTAGTCAGCCACCGCCAGATTCCGCTCGGTTCGGCCAACGATGGTGGCGGTTGCCACGGCGCTCTCTGGCACGACGGCAAGCTGTGGATCGCGTCGTTGCGGCTTCGCGGCAATCTTCGCGTCGACCCCACGACCTGGCAACCGGAGTTCCTGATCCCGTTCTACCAGGCTCCCGACAGGGTGCGTTATCACGGCATTGCATGGGACAACGAGACCATCTGGCAGGTCGTCGGTAACGACAGTAAGCGGTATAGTGAGTACCGGCCTGGACTGGTGAGGTACGAAGCCGCGACCGGCAAGGTGATCGAGACGGTGGACTTTGTTCCGAACTCCTGCGACCCGCACGGCCTTGCGATGCACGACGACAAGCTGATCAGTTGCGATGCCGGCATCCATCCGGGCTGGCCCAACAACGATAGTCCAACGGCAGGCTGGATCTTCCAAATCGACTTTATCTAAACGCTTCACCTCCAGAGTGAGCTTTCGGGAGGCGTGCGTAGCGCCTCTTTCCGGCGGAACGGCCCGTAATCGGCTGAATCGAGGAACACCCAGCTTTGCACCGGGCACACATTAAGCCCATCGTAGAGTGCGGATGGAAGGGTCGGCAGCTTAACCTCGGCTACGAAAAAGTATTGTGCGTAAAACGAAGATCTGCCTTAGCCTGTAGGGTAACGGGTTTGTTTTCGGCCCTTGCTGCGCGTTCGGCTGGCTACTGTCTAAGAGGGAGTTGCATTAGTGGAACCGTTTCGGATTCATGTCGCAGATGAAGTGCTCGACGATCTGCGGGCACGGTTACGCCGTACTAGATGGCCCGACCAGGTGGCCGGCATCGGCTGGAAACAGGGTACCGAGCTGGACTGGTTGCGGCACCTGGTGTCCTACTGGACCCGTGAGTTCGACTGGCGTGTCTGGGAGCAGAGGCTCAACGCTCTCGACCACTTCACGTGGGAGGGCATCCACTTCGTGTACAGGCGTGCGGCATCAGGCCGGGGGGTGCCACTCATCCTCACGCACGGCTGGCCCAGCAGTTTCCTCGATTACCTGGATATGCTGCCGCTGCTCCATGACTTCGACGTGGTCGCACCCTCCCTGCCCGGATATGGATTCTCACCGCGCCCACCCGAGGTTGGAATCAACTACCGGTACGTCTCGGAGCGCTGGCATCGACTTATGTCCGAGCTTGGGTATTCTCGCTATGGTGCGGGCGGCTATGACTTTGGGGCCGGAGTGACGACGATCCTTGCGCTAGATCATCCCGAGTCGGTAATCGGAATTCATCTCACCACACTAGAGTCCGACCTTACGCCCATCGTGGATGACGCGGAACTGTCCGATGTCGAGCATTCGTATCTTGCGGTGAACCGAGGCTGGGACGCTACAGAGCGAGGCTACGGCGCGATCCAGTCCACTAAGCCGCAGACCATCGGCTATGGACTAAACGACTCTCCAGCTGGACTGGCCGCATATGTGGGGGAGAAGTGGCAATCGTGGAGCGATGTCACTCCGCCCGATGACTTCCTCTGCGCTACGCTCACCTTATACTGGGTCACGCAGACCATCACCTCGTCGATGCGTGACTATTGGGACAATCGCTGGTATCCGGTCGATCGCTCCTACGTCGGCACGCCCACGGCATTTGGTGTCTTCGCGCACCAAACCGTTCCCGAGGGTGAGCCACCGCGCTCGTATCTAGAGCGCGTGTACAACATCCAGCGATGGACAGTCTTTCCGCGCGGCGGGCATTTTGCTCCGGCTGAGGAACCGGCAGCAGTCGCAAAGGACCTAACCGCTTTCTTCCGTGACCTAGTATGAGCCTCAGCTTAGTATGCTTTTCCGGCTCACGATCAGGCGCCTCCGGCGCCTGACTGAACTTAACAGGACGGGCTACACAACGTCACGCACGATTCCCGGAAACTCACACCTCCAGACCGCGAGAAGGACGGTAATCGATCCGGCTTCGCGGCGGATGGCTAAGTGGCCGGCAGCCGGTTGGGCGGAGGCTGACACCGGATCGACCTCGGACCGCTCCGCCGGAATCGAAGCGACCTTCGACTCAATAGAGCCTCTCAGAGCGTTCGAAACTCCTGGCTGGCCCTTTCCTAGATGAGGGAATGCGTTGACATTTTTTCTGCGCGATCTGTGCGCGCGTGACGGCCTTTCTGGGTCGCGATGAGAAGCCCTGACGCCATAAGCGCGTCGTCGAAAGCGCGAACCGCCCCAGGTGTTATTTCAACGACGAACCATGCCTTGGTGCAGCATTCGCGACGATGTTCACCAAATTTGCCCCGCTTTGGCTTCAGCCTGTGACGTTTTGGGAAGCGTGCACGATTCAGTTGGCCGATGACGGCGGGCACCAACATCCAGATCTGGATGTTGCCGCGCGGCATACCAACGCCGCTATGGATTGCCTCAATCACCGCGATGATGGGTGAGAAGTCGCCGCCACCTGCTACGCCGACGAGGAGATCCTACCAGGCGCGCAGGCGGTGCCAAGAGGATAGAATAACCGCTACGCCTGTGGCAGGAATCGACAAACGCGATGTGCAGTTCGATGCCATCGTTAACGAAGTAGTTTCAGAAGCCCACCTCAGCCGATCTCTGCTCTTGCCTGAGGAAATCGAATACATCCGGGAGCACGCGCTCAACAAACCGCTAGGCGTGGTCCATATCTGGGCGCTCGGTGTGGGTGTGGTAATCACAGGAATGTATTTCGGATGGAATTTCGGGCTGCCTATAGGCGGACCGATCGGTGTATTGGTGGCTTCGCTGATCGTCTGCGTCTTGTACCTGGCGTGGGTGCTCGCGCTTTCGGAACTTTCCGTTGCCATGCCGTTTGCCGGTGGACCGCTGGCGTTCGGGAGGCGGGCCGTGGGCAAATGGTTCGGATTTCTGATGGGCTGGTCGATGTTCCTGGAGTGCCTTTTCGCAACAATTGGTACAGGATTGGCGGCTGGCGGATACGTCGCGTTTCTCATTAACCCGGAACATCCCGACCGGAAAGTGACCACCGGGTGCGCCATCCTCTGCGCGCTGGTGTTCCTGGCGATCCAATGGTCCGGGGTGAAGCAGCAAGCCGTCATCATGCTCTGGCTGACATACGCAGCCATAGCCGCGCTGGTCTGGTTCTGGTTGGGTGCGGCTCCGGGCGTATCACTGGGGCGTGTTTTTACTACACCGCTGCTGCCGTCCGGATGGTCAGGCGTGCTTGGCGCCGTGCCATACGCGCTGTGGTGGCTGGTGATTATCGAAACCGTCGCTCTGGCAGCGGAAGAAGCACACGAGCCGCACATATCCATCCCGCGTGGCCTGGTACTGGCGCAGATTACGCTTGTGGCGCTCGTCCTGCTGACGTGGTGGTTTGCATCGGCGGCCGCACCGTACGCTGAAACGGGTGCGGTGGACTATCCGCTTCCACTGGTCTTCAAAAAAGTCTGGGGGACCGGCTGGTTCCTCACTGCGTTCTCAGCGCTGGCGGTGACCGGCATGATCGTTTCCTACAACGGAATGATCTACGCTACCAGCCGCCAGTCGTTTTCGCTAGGGCGCGCGGGCTATCTGCCGAAGTGGCTGGGTGCAGTACACCGGACGCGCCGAACGCCGCACGTTTCACTCGTTGTATGGACCGCGGTGACTATCCTGTTCATCCTGTTCGGGCATTTCTACGAGAAGGCAACGGCGGTCGCGATCCTGATCTCTACTCTTACGGCGGTGATCTGGTATGTGCTGGCCATAGTGTGCCTGGTGATCCTGCGCCGCAAGGAGCCAGAGCTGTTTCGGCCGTACAAGGTTCCCGCCTACCCGTCACTGCCAGTGTTCGTGGCCACCTTAGCCGCGATTGCAGGATGTTTGTATGCATGGTCGAATGTGCAGGTGATTCTTCCCACGGCGGCGCTCTATGTAGCCGCGGTGGTGTGGTACGCGCTGTGGGCACGCAAGAAGGTGCTTCCAGTAGCGCCGGAGGAAGTGGCAGCCCGCATAGCCGCGGAATTAGCTCACAAACAGGGCGTGGCTGAATCGAAAGCAGCCGCCGTGGGGACCGAATCCACCGGTTTCTTAGCACACGCCACGGCGCCGATTCTCATGCCGGCCGACCCGCTCTACACGAAACAAATGCAGACGGCGGTCGAACGGATCACGGGTCCTGCGCTCTTGGTTGGCATCCTATCTCTGGTTTGGATGATTCTGCGAACTCGCGGCGTGGTCCGCGGCGTATTGTCCGAGTCAACCGAGGTAGCCACGGTCTCGGTGCTGTGGGGATTCTTGTTTGTGCTGGTCAGCGCGATCGGACTGATGAGCGCGCGTATTCACCGGTCCTGATTGCATGACTTAAGCTCTCGCGCGGGCACTATCCGGATCAACAAGAAATTAGCTGGAAGGAACTACTCTCTCTTGACAATTTGCCATACCTAGCGGTAAGCTACGCCCGCTACTTAGAAGCCACTCGATGTGATATTTCCCTCTTTGTTACTGCGCTAACATCCAGATCTGGATGTGAAATCGCCCTCAAAACCTGCGCCGGACGGATTCCCTCCTGGAATTTCCATAGCGCACGAAGTTAGTACGACGCGGCTCAGGTACCGATCTTGCCACCATCCGCTGATTGCTGTCCCGGATTCGCGCCACATTCATCACTAACTCAAGTGCGTCGCAACGCCATTTCGAAACAGCAGCGGGAAAATGGGTTCGGCCCGCGAAGACCTTTCTCGACGAGGCTGACCACATTGCCTGCGTGCCTCAACATCCAGATCTGGATGTAGCCGGTCTTGGGCGAATGCGGTCGCCTAGTGTAAGCTTCTTTCATCCTCCCGCCGAGTCACAACGTTACCTGGTCCTTGTTTCGAAATGTTCTGATGTTACGAATTGGTACTCAGCAGTCACAACATGCCTCTGGTACTTACTTCGTCATTTCTCTTGAGATCGTTACGAAGCAGCCGCATAATGAACTTGTGGGACGACCCTGTAGCATCTGCTGCCGTAGCGACAGAGAAGAGATCGACCGCGCACTCGCACTGGGGGAACCGCTCCGCAGCATCGCTGCGCGTTTCGGAATCTGCTCATCGTCGTTGCAGAGGCACAAGGTGGGTCACCTCCGCAGAAATGTTTCGCAGCCCGATGAACCCGTAATCGAGGTAGACCAACCCGGACAAGCCGTTCTGGCCCCTGGGGCTGTGCCGGTAGTCGCGCCTCTCCAGTCGGTAGTGGAAACAATCGAGCTTGAGTTGCCCTCGCGACCTGCGACGGTTTCGGCACAAGCCACGCCGAAAGCGCTAGAAGCGTCGGCAACAGGGCCAGAACCGGCGACGCCTCAGAGGTACACCGGTGGTCCTCTTCCGCCTTGTCCCATTTGCGGTTCAACAAAATGGCGCCTTCGCACCGATGGCAGCCTGTGCTGCTCGGAGTGCCATCCCCTGCCCAGTCCTGGATCGTATCTGCACCTGACACAAGCAGCAAGTCGACAACTTGGCGCCGCGAAACCGACGATAGGCAGTGGCATGTCTTCTGCGCCAAACCGCGTACCAACAGCCCTTTCGTCACTGTGAAGATGGTCGGCCGGTAACCCAGGTGAGGACCAAGTTTAGCTCGACCTCTTAGGGTAGAAGATGTAGGAAGAAATACTCCTGTGCCTTTCGCCGTTCCCTATCATGATCCCATCGATCAAGGCCCCTTGATCCAGGAGGCCGGCGGCTTCAGGAATCCCCGCACGGGATTCTCATACCCGATCCACGATGAAATCCCCATCTTCCTCCCGGCCGGTGCGCTGCAAGGACCCAATGCGCGTTACCAGAAGTTGTATGACCGTGTGGCTCCCATTTACGACCTTTCCACACGCCTCTACGCCTGGTGGAATAGCGGCGCGGAGGCCATCCGCCGGAAAGCCTACCTGGATCTCCTGGAACTCCGCAAGGGTGCCAGCTTCCTGGAGGTTTCGGTCGGAACGGGCGCCAACTGGTCCTACCTCGATGCCGGCCTGGATTTTTACGGACTCGACCTGTCGGCGGCCATGTTGGCTCACTGCCGGCGGCGCGCGCGTCGGCTGCGGCTTGGGTTCCACCTCTGCCAGGGCCTTGCCGAGCATCTGCCTTATCCGGACTCAGCGTTCGACTGTGTTTTCCACATGGGTGGTATCAACTTCTTCACCGATCCAGGCGCCGCGCTACGGGAGATGGTTCGCGTGGCGAAGCCGGGCACGCGCGTGGTGGTCGTGGATGAAACCGAGGAGGTGGCGCGGCGCAATGAGGGTCGCCTGATCGCCGGAGCCTTCTTCAAAAACCGGCCGAGGACCATCGTGGCTCCCACCAATCTGCTGCCGGCGGGCATGCTGGAAGTAACGGTACAAGAGATCTGGGACGGCACGCTCTACGTTTTGACCTTCCGCACGCCTCATACCGGCGCCGGCCCACCATTTTGAGTCGCCGCCCTGTGCTGAAAGCCACCGGCTGGTCGTCGCCTACGCGCTGGCGAGCAACCTAGCGACGTGCGTGGAGATGGCCCTCCGAGAGCAGTTCGAGACACGTCCACTCTGGGTGCCCGACATGGATGCACTACCCACGCCAACGCCCATGGTTCTGAAATCGTTGCCCGAATTTGGTTCGATCACAATGCTAATTGGGCAGCGTAAGTTCGAAACGTGTCCTACCTGGGGAGCCACAAATCGCCGCGTTGAAATCAAAGCACTTCAGTTCTGGCTCTCCTCACAAGTGCTTGAAAATGTGGTTCGAATCCAAGATGGGACGGCGTGTCTCTAGGCAGCTCGCGCGGTTTCGGCACCTTTGATCCACTTGGCAATGTCGGTTGCAGTAGCTCCTATGGTGAGGAGCGACCGCATGATCAGGTCGAGCGACACCGAACGGTCGGCTGCTTCCATCTTGGCAACGCGCGACTGACTCGATCCCAGCCGGTGCGCCAACGCGGCCTGCGTCAACCCCTTTCGTTCGCGAAGTTCGCGGACTCCAGTGGCGAGCGCCAGCTTCAATTCGATAAAGCGATTCTCTTCCTCGCTCAGTTGCAGGAACTGGGCGCTGTCGCCAACCACCCAGCCGGCACGTTCCAAACGTTGCTTCTTGATGCGCTTCATGTGTACTCCTTATCCGAAATCGCTCGCAGGTAGGCAGCCAGATGTTTTTGGCAGACTTCCACGATCCGGACCGGTGTAGCCTGGGTCTTCTTGCTGAAGACGTCGAGAATAACGATCACATCCGCCGCGACGTGGTAAGTGATTCGCCACGTTTGGTCACGATCGCTGATTCGTAGCTCGTGGCACTGGCGACCGATTGCGGGCATTGGTCGCGAATGGGGCAAACTCAACCCTTGCCCTTGCTTGGAGCCGCCTGAGAAGCAGCCCAGCTTCCAAGCGGGCTTGATTGCTGAACGGAGGGGTTTTCACTTCGCCCTTTAACCAAACCAGCGGCTTGTCCCTTATGCTAGCCATCTGTCGCCTATGTCCAAGATGACATATTTCGCGGAGGGGTGCCGCTTTTGAGATGGACGCATGTTGAAGAAGGCAGGCCACACCGTCCGACTTGGCGAGTTCGAGACGTGTCCATGCCGGGGAGCCAT
>Ga0208044_1001057_pt1 | contig 16323 bp, 11 predicted proteins | sample Sb_taG_8_FD_187712 | JGI IMG/M metagenome (GOLD analysis project Ga0208044, IMG submission 187712) | Peat soil microbial communities from Weissenstadt, Germany - Sb_50d_c_BC metaG (SPAdes) (version 2) | ecosystem: Environmental > Terrestrial > Soil > Wetlands > Peat | place: Germany... | reverse complement strand
CCTCCGGGAAATAGGTGAAAGTCCGGAAGAATCGTAGGCCTGTACACTTGTCCCAATCAAGGCCCTCTCAATAATTGAGGTGGAGTTTGATGCGTTCGCCCTGGCCCGGAAGATCGCGAATAGAACCGATTGCGAGAGACCAATGCGACGAAAAGCGCTGTTTTCCGGAGGAGCGTTCGATCTCTCCCTGTTCAGTAGGAATGGAACGCTCCAGCCCGCCTATCTCACGTCACTCGGGGCGCTTTTTCGAGGTGACTGCCTCACGATCCTTCCCGGCCTTGCTGACGAATGTGTGGATACCGTCTTCGCTGATCCGCCATTCAACATTGGCAAGGAATACGGACGGCAAGTTAATGACCGGCGCGAGGAAGGTGAATACCTGGGATGGTGTCGCCGGTGGATTGACGAGTGTACCCGTGTTCTGAAGACCGGCGGAGCCTTTTTCCTGTACAACATCCCGAAATGGAACATCGTTCTCGCAAACCACCTTACAGAGAAAGGCATGCATTTTCGAGATTGGATAGTTGTTGACATCAAATTCGGCTTACCAATCCCGGGCCGCCTTTATCCAAGTCACTACAGCTTACTTTATTTTTCCAAAGGCAAGCACAAAACCTTCCATAATATCCGTACTCCCATCATGACATGCAGGCACTGCGGTCGTGAGGTGAAGGATTACGGAGGGCACCGCGGGGCAATGAATCCCAACGGAGTCAACCTCACGGACGTCTGGAGTGATATCCCGCCCGTGCGCCATCGGAAGTTCAAATCCGAGAAGTGGAAGTCTAACGCTCTTTCGACGAAACTCCTTGAGCGGGTCATTGAAATGAGCACAAAGGCGGGCGACGTTGTCCTCGACCCGTTCGGGGGAAGTGGGACAACATTTGCGGTTTGTGAACGCAAAATGCGACGATGGATTGGCGTTGAGATCAACGGAACAAGCGTGATTATAGAGCGCCTGGAAGCAGAGACCCTCAAGAATCACAAGAACAGCGACTTCGTGGAAAACTAGGAACACGTTCGGCGAGTTCCCGCCAGCCGAGATGCCACGGGCCCCTGCCTCGATCTGCCGGTGAATTGGAAGGCCTTGAACCCATACAAACAGCGCAACGGCTGCTAACATCAACCGGCTAGGTTGACTACAGCTTGATTCCATCAGTTTCCTACCGCCGCCCGCCATGAAAGCCGCCGCCGCCCCGATAGCCGCCGCCGCCGGAACTGCGATATCCCGCGGCCCCGCCGTGGAAGCCGGCGTAACCGCCAACCATGTGTGCGGGAGGACTATAGGCGCTGCCGTAATGGCCGTAGCTGCCTGCTGCGGAGCGGAAGGCGGAAGCGTTTGCTTCGCCGTAGCGTCGCGCCGCCCAGTCATTATTGAGCGTGGCAGTGGCGGCCCCGCCGGAATACGGCCGCCAACCAGTGGTCGTGTGTGTCTCCCAACCCGCTCCGGCCCGACGGTATACGTCGCCTTGCGGGCCGGCAACGACGTTGTTCAAGGTTCTTCGGTTATAGGCTGAAACGTTCGCTGCCCCGCCGTGGAACGTGTTGACGCGCACGTTGTCGTTCCAGCGATGGTAGACGTTGACGTTGCCGAAATTGAAGTGGTTGATGTGGGCGTTGGCGTAGCGGCCGCCCCAGCCGTTCTGCCAACCCGGCCGCCACCAGGCTCCGCCTCCGCGGGCGTACCAACCCACCGGTCCCCACCACGGCCGGCCGCAGCCGGTCGCGAAGCCGAAGCCCCAGCCGCCCGCCGTCCAGTCGAAGTGCACGCCCCAGCCGTAGGTCCAGGGCCAACCGAACCAGGAACTGCCAATCCAGGGACGATAAGTCCAGCCGGTGCCGTACACGACAACACCTTCAGGACAAACGCACGTGCCAAAGTACCCGGGCGTGTAGCCGGTGTAAATATAATCGGGAGTTGCGTCGTAGATGTAGGTGTTGGTCACGTAATAGAGCGGCGCGTCGGGCGGGATCGAATAGATCGCCGGCGGCACGGAGGTGGCCGCCACCCAGGGCCCGGTGGCCGCGGGGGACGTGAACCAGACGCCGTTTTCCACGGCATAGTAGCTGTTGGGGTCGACCTGGATCACCGGTGTCGGAGAGTTGACGGCGTAATTCAGTGAAGTGTTTTCGATGGGCTGAAATTGCGGCTGACCGTCATAGACCGGCGTCAACTTCGCCTCGCTTCGCTTGATGGTCGCGGTCTGAGGTATCTGGTTGGCGATGAGCGCTTCGCCCGCCTGTGGCGTGCCCGACACCGAGGACAACACGTCGGCGCGCGGGTGCGCCTCCGGGATCTTGGCGAAGTCCGCCGGCAGCTTGTCCGAGGCCACGAATTCCCAGGGTCCCTCCAGCGATTTTCCCCGGAACCAGCGACCCGAAAGCAGGACATAATACTTCTGGTCCACGGTGTTCAGCAAAAGCTGGTTCGTGGAGTTCTTGGCCCAGAGCAGCTTGGTCCCGTCGATTGGCGCGAAATCAGGCGCGCCGGTCGTCTCGATCAATTCGGCCGGCACCGTGCTGACGTAAATTGTCGGCACCGCGCCATTTTCAAAGGCCTCTTTGAGATCGTCAGCGACATCGTCGAATAAATTAACCTGGGGATCATTCGTGAATCCTTGCAACACCCCGGCAAGCGCTGCCGGCGGGTTCTGCGCCACCGACCAGGGCCCATCGAGACCCGCAGCCTCGAGCCACCGGTCCATGACATGCAGGTAATGTTTCCCCGAACTCTGGTCGAGCAAGATCAAGGCGCGCGTGTTAATGATTCGAAGTAGATTGCTTCCCTGGACCTGCCGTAACGCGGGCTGTCCATCGATCAGGACCAGCAGGGCGGGCTTGGTGGTGTTGATGATCCGCGGCGGTTCGTTCTTCACCGCGACCTTCGCGGTGCGCGCCTCGGCTTTCGTGACTGCCAGGTTGGCCTCCAGGCGATCCAGAGCGACCGTCCGCGTCTCCGGGAGCGCCTGCTTCCGCAAGATGGCCAGGTAAGCATCCACTTTGTCCGGCGCCGATGGGAAAGTGGCGCGGGTAACCTTGATGTTGTCGAGCGTGACCTGGCGATTCTCCTTGTCCACCTCGGTCCGGGCGGAGATCCACATCACGCCATAGGTGGGCTGGGCGTTCGCCTGGGTTGCGACAGAGACTGCCGCGCGGGCCTCCAGTTGATTCCTTTCCCACTTTTCAATTTGCGGCTGATAAACCGTAAGCGTGGTTCCATTGTTCACCACCTTGCGCGGCCAGCCGGCGTCGGCGACTTGTGGCGTGCCCGAACCGCTACCGTTTGCCGCCGGAGCTTCGGTCCCCAGTCCACTGAAATCGACACGCGTGGTCTCACCCGCACGAACAGCGACTTCCTGCGTCTGCGGGATAACCTGGCCCTGGCGCGTGACTTCGGCCTTGATCTCGTAATAGAAGTCGGCACCTGGCTGCAAAGGAGGCGTGGTGAAGCGCCGCTCCGTACCCGTTTCCTTCATCAAGGTGCCGTTGAAACAAAGCCTGGCGTCTGCCGGTACGGTGACGACGACAGAGGCGCTGGCTGTATCCTGCGTGGCGGCGACGTTGGCAATGCCAAGTCCCAGGGCAACGATCAACGCCAAGGACAGAAGCCGGTGCGTCATGGCGGAATATCCTCGAGAAGGTGGATTTTTATTCTTTATAGCACATCGGCCTTCGTGACGCGCGCCGCGCTAGCTGGACCGCATCTCTTCATTGAGGCTGCCCGGCCAAAAAGGGCCTGATCTCCGGTTCCATGCAGTGAACTCGGCGGATCGGCATATCAGGCTTCACCGTCCCTCTTCTGTCTCTCATTCTTCTCGCCTTAGCCTAATTCTTCTCGCGGCAGCTTAAGTCCCGCCGTTCGCGACCAGGGGCTCGTGGTCCGGGCGCACAAAGTGGCCTGCCGACGGAAAAGATTCTAAGATCCACGAACTCAGACATGGGGCAAAAGCCGGGGTTGAGTTCCCACAAAAGGGTTGTGGTTCCAACCATCCAGGGTAAACTAGAAGTAAGGCAGATTACCAGCCATACGGGTCCTCCATGCGTTTGTCACATAAGCGTTCTCGGCGATTGCTCATGGCCTCCTCGATCAAAATCGCTTGCCCAGAATGTGAGCACGTCCACTCATTGCGCACGGAGCTGCTCGGCCGGCGGCTCATCTGCGTGCGCTGCAACCATAGCTTTCAAGCACGCATCGCGTTCCCTTGCCCGTCTTGCAATTACAGCCTGCCTCTCGACCTAGATAAGCTTGGACAGCAAGTATCCTGCACGCAGTGTGGCCATGATTTCCTGGCGCAGGTCCGCCTACCTTGTCCAGAGTGCAGCCGCGCTCTGAAGATACGCGCTGGCTACATCGGACACCGCATCATCTGCAAGAAGTGCGCCCGTGTCTTTCGCGTCGTTTTCTGGAAAGAGCGCCTGCAGCTTTCCCCTGTGGCACCCGAGAGGGCTGCGCCGCAGCCTGCCGGTGTCCAGGACATGGTAGGAGGCGATGTCTCGCAGACGGCCCAGAATGACAAATCCGTCAGTGCGGCGCTGGAGCAAGCCGCGCGCCTGGAGCAAATCGTGAAAGGCATGGAAGCTGAGCGCGACCTCCTGCGTGCGCGCATCGAAATGTTCGAGCGCGAGGCAACAGACGTCGAGGAGCTGAAGGCGGCCCTGCAGGCCCGTGAGAAGGAGGTCGAGGGACTTCGATCCGATTTTGCGGAATACGAAGCACGCTCGAAGCGCTCCGAGCAGGAAACAGCGCAGGCCAGCCGACGCGAAGTCGAGGCGACACGGGTCGAGCGTGAGGACCTGAGGCAGGAGGCTGAAAGACTCAAATCTCAGCTGCAAGCAAAGTCATTGCAGGATGAGCGCGTCCAGCGCCTGGCCGAAGCGCTCGGCGAGGCCCAGGCGGCCCGCGATCGGTTGCTCGGCGAACGAGAGGAAGGCCTGCGGCAGAGGGAGCAACTCCGCAGCCGGGCGGAGGAGCTGGAGCGATCACTCGCGGACACCGCCAGCGCGATGCAGACTGCCCAAAACAACCTGGTGCAACGCCTGGAGGAAGAAAGCGGCCGCGCTGAGACCGACCGCCAGGCCATCCAGGCCCACTGGGAGGAGAAGCACAAACGCCAGGCAAGCGAAGCCGAGCGGCAGCTCCACGACCTTCAAGCTCGGCTCGACAGCGTCCGGCAGCAGGGGCAACAGCAGACCGGCGCGCTCGAACGACAGTTCCAGCGGGAGCGCGACCTGCTTCGGGACGAAGTCGAATCGCTCCGCGCCGGCGCAGATGCGCTGCTACGGGAGAGGGATGCCGCTCTCGAGCAGCTCAGCGCGCACACACAAACTCACGAGCCCGGGCCGAACGACCAGGGCAAGACTCAGCGAGAAACGGAGCAGCGCTTGCTCGGGGAGGTCGCCGAGTTGCAATTGCGACTCAAGCAAGCGCAGGAACAAGAAGTCGGGCGGGCGGCGCGCATCGAGGAGCTGAGCGAGCAACTCCACGCGCAGCAGCTCAAACAAGAAGGACAGGGCCGACGGGAGAGAGAACAGCTTCGAGTCTTCGCCGCGCTCGAGGAAGACCTGAAGCTTGCCCAGAGCAAGGTGGCCGAGCAGAAAGAGCAGCAAGAGGCCGCCGAGGAACGCTTCTTTGCAGAGTGCGAGTCGCTGAGGAAGGAAATCGCTCAGTTCCGTGAAAAGAATACGCTTCTCTCTCAAGAACAGCTGCGACAAACCCTGCGGGCGAAACAGCTGGAAGACAGGCGGCAGAAATTGGTCGAACAGGCCCAAGCACTGAAGGCCGAGCTGGCGCAACAGCAGCACGAGGCGGCGGTCTCGAAACAGGAATTCGATGCGGCCTTGAAAGAGGCAGCGACCGATTGCGAACGCCTGACCAGACTCCTGGCCGGCGAGCAAGCCAGGTTCCAAGGTGAAAAGCAGGCCAGCCAAGAGCGCCTGAGCGCCGCCGTCCAGCAATCGGACGAAGAGCGGAAGGGCCTGCGCGACGACATGCAAAAGCTGCAGCATGAGGCTTCTGCCCTGCGGCTCGAACGGAATTCGCTCCTGGGCCAGATTGCTGGCCTCACTCAAGAGACGAAAACTGCTCGACACGACCGCGAGGAATTCGAAACGCTCCACCGCGAGGCGACCGTCCGCTTTCAGGCCGAAGTTACGCGCTTGACCCAGGCCGCCCAGCAATCGCAGCAAGCACTCCAGGCCTTGCGCGCCGAGTGCGAGAAGCTGCAAGCGCATGAAAGTGAGAATCGATCACGGTTGGCCGAGGCACAAGAAGAGCGCGACTCCGCCCGTGCAGAGGCTACCGAGGCCAGGAACCAGGTGGCGATAGGACAGAGGAAATCTGAGCGCGAGCGGGAGGAGCTCACCGAGCAGTTGGAATGCGTGCGCCGTGAGTTGAATGCGTTCCGCCAGCAGCACGAAGCAGCCCTCCTCCTGCAGCAGAATGGCGATGGGGCCGCCCTGGCGCACACGGCTCAGAATGCGGATTCGAGCGCAGGACCCTCCCCGCAAATCGGCCGGCTCGCCGAGCTGGCCGAGAGGATCGAGCTGTTGGAGCTGGAAATCAATTTGCAGCGCCCCGTGGAACGCGAAAAGGGTCTAGTCGGGCGCGGTCTGGAAGCGCTGGGCAGAGGCGTAAGGCGTGCCCTGGGCAGCGCACCCGCTATGCCGGACGAGGCCCATCAGGAACCGCCTGGCGCGGATCATCACCTGAGGGCGCTCTGGACCGAAGTCATGTCGGAGCGGGAGCGCGTGATTCGCAACGAGGCCGAAGCGCGGCACGCCGATCTCCTCCGCCAGCTAGAGGACGCCCGCCAGCAGCTCCAGGCTGTCACCGGACGCACGGCCTCGCCGGGACCCGACGCCTCCGCAGCCCAGGATCAGGTGCCTGCCGAGGGCGAAGTTTAAGTGCGGGCAAATACCCTCCGGTATGGACTCGCGTCTTGAGTGTTTGCTTCATCATTTCGAAGATTTCATGCACTATTCCTCATGCCTTGAACGTCTATTACCGCCGGGTCTGCATTGTCTGCGTCCATCCCCTGTATTCTTCTTCTTACGTTCGTCACATACAAACCGAGAGGAACCGATCGTGCAACGAAGTTGGCTTACGACAGCATTCTGTTTCATCGTGATTTTCACTGGCCATGCCGCGGCTGCCCCGGATGAAGCGCGCTTACTGCGCTTCCCGGCCATCCATGGGGACCAGATCGTATTTACCTACGCCGGCGACCTGTACACCGTGCCGAGCGCTGGCGGCGTCGCCCGCAGGCTCACCAGTCACGACGGCTTCGAGATGTTCGCCCGCTTTTCTCCCGACGGCAAGTGGATCGCCTTCACCGGCCAGTACGACGGCAACACCGAGGTCTACCTGATCCCTGCCGAAGGCGGCGTGCCCAAGCGTCTCACCATCACTTCCAACCGCAGCCGGGACGACGTGTCCGACCGCATGGGTCCCAACAATATCGTCATGGGTTGGAAGAGCGACAGTAAACACATCGTGTTCCGTTCGCGCATGAAAGAGTTCAACGATTTCAACGGCCAGCTTTTCCTCATCTCCATCGACGGCGGGCTGCCGGAGCAGTTGCCGTTGCCGCGCGGCGGTTTCTGCTCGTTCGCGCCCGACGACAGCAAGCTGGCATTCAATCGCATCTTTCGAGAATTCCGTACCTGGAAGCGCTACCGGGGCGGCATGGCGGACGACATCTGGATCTACGATTTCGCTACCAAGAAAACGGAAAACATCACGTCCAACCCCGCCCAAGACATCATCCCCATGTGGAGCGGCGATAGGATCTATTTCCTCTCCGATCGCGATGAAAATCGGCGCATGAACCTATTCGTCTACGACCTGCGAACCAAGGGCACCCGTCAACTGACGCACTTTCAAGAGTTCGACATCAAATTCCCTTCGCTGGGGGACAAGGCCATCGTCTTCGAAAACGGGGGCTACATTTACCGCTTCGACCTTGCCGCCGAGAAGTCGGTGAAGGTTCCCGTGCGCATCCTGGAGGACGAGGTTTCTGGTCGCGGCGGCGTGGTCGACGTCAGCAAGAATATCACCAACTTCGAGATTTCACCCGACGGCAAGCGCGCCCTGTTCGGGGCACGCGGCGATGTGTTCACGGTGCCTGCGCAACATGGCAGCACGCGCAACCTGACTCAGACAACAGGCGTGCACGAGCGCAATTCGGTGTGGTCGCCCGACGGCAAGACCATCGCCTACGTCTCGGACGCCACCGGCGAGGACGAGATTTACACTGTCCCTCAGGACGGCAGCGGCCCGGCCAAGCAGCTCACCACGGGAGGCGACAACTACAAGTATGAGATCCGCTGGTCGCCCGATAGCAAGAAAATCCTCTGGTCCGACCGAAAGCTACGGCTCCAGTATGTGGACGTGGCCACCAAGGCAGTCACCCCGGTACTGCAAAGGAAGGCCAGCTTCGAGATCCGGGATTTCACCTGGTCGCCGGACAGCAAATGGATTGCCTACACCCTACCGGTTCCGGACACCATGGAGCAGATCTACCTGTACTCGGTCGATCAAAACAAGACCTGGGAGGTAACCGCGAACTGGTATGACTCCGGACAACCCGCCTTCAGCGCCGACGGCAAATATCTGTTCTTTGTCTCGAGCCGGGACTTCAGCCCGGTGTACGGGCAAACCGAGTTCAACCACATCTACCGAGACATGGCTCGCATTTACCTGGTGACCTTGTCCAAGGACACGGAATCGCCATTTAAACCGCAAAACGACGAGGTCGGGACAGAACTCGCCCAACCGTCAGGCCCAGCCAAAGGCAAGGAGGAACCCAAGAAGGAAGTCGCGCCGATCAAGGTGGACACCGAGGGGCTGCAAGACAGGATCGTGGACCTGCCGATCGCGCCATCCAATTACGACAACCTGCAATCCGCCGGCAACGCCCTGTACTACCGGCGGCAGGGAAGCAAGGACCCCAAGCCGCAGCTAGAGATGTTCGATTTGTCGACGCGAAAGGAGACCTCCCTAGGTCAAGTGAACGGCTACGAGATCTCCGCCGACCACAAGAAAATGCTGGTCAGCAAGGAGGACAAGTACGCCATCATCGACCTGCCGAAAGGCCCCATCACGATTACCGAGCCGATCAATCTGTCTGGCCTGGAAGTACGGCTCGATCGGCACCAGGAATGGCGGCAAATCTACAACGAATGCTGGCGGCAGATGCGCGATTTCTTTTACGACCCGGGCATGCACGGCGTCGGTTGGAAAGCCGTCCACGACAAATACGCCCCGCTCGTCGAGCATGTCAATCACCGGGCCGACCTCACCTATGTCCTTGGCGAAATGATCGGCGAGCTAAGCGCCGGCCACACCTATGTCGGCGGCGGCGAGTACCCGAAGCCGCAACGCGTGCAGACCGGCCTCTTGGGCGCCAAAATCGAGCAAGATCCGCGCACGAAGTACTACCGCATCGCGAAGATTCTACGCGGCGAGAACTGGGACAAGAACCTGCGCAGCCCGCTGACCGAGGTCGGCGTCAACGCCAAGGATGGGGACTACATTATCGCCGTCAATGGTCGGCCGACGAATGAGATGATCAATATCTTCGACACCCTGATCAACACGGTCGGCAAGCAGGTGACCTTGCGCTTGAACGCCGAGCCCAAAAGCCAGGGCGCGCACGACGTGGTCGTCGTCCCCATCGCCGAGGAGGCAGAGCTTTACTACCTGAATTGGGTCCGCGACAACCTCAAGAAGGTCGACGACGCCACGCAAGGCAAAGTCGGCTACCTGCATATCCCCGACATGCAAGCGCCCGGTTTGAATGAGTTCGTCAAGTATTTCTACCCTCAGCTCAACAAGAAGGCACTCATCATCGACGTGCGCGGCAACGCCGGCGGCAACGTCTCATCTCAGATCATCGAGCGCCTTCGGCGCGAGCTGGTCATGGTCGGCATCGCCCGCAACGGCGTGCCCACGACCGACCCTGGCAGCATGCTCAACGGGCCCAAGGTCTGCCTGTGCAACGAATTCTCGGCGTCCGATGGCGATCTCTTCCCGTTCCGCTTCAAGACGATGAAGATGGGCAAGCTCATCGGCAAACGCACGTGGGGCGGCGTTGTCGGTATCCGCGGCACGCTACCCCTGCTCGATGGCGGCGTCCTTACCAGACCGGAGTTCGCCAGGTATGCGGCGGACGGCAAGGACTGGGTCATCGAGGGCCACGGGGTCGATCCCGACATTGTCGTGGACAACGACCCTGCCAAGGAATTCGCGGGCGAGGATCAGCAGTTGAATAAAGCGATCGAGGTCATCCTCCAGGAACTCGCGACCAAGGAAAGGTCGCTACCCAAGGTGCCGCCTTACCCCAAGAAATAGACGTGCGGCTTGACCTTAGCGCCACGTTTCCTCGATCTTGAACGTAAGATCCGACGGCAGGCCATAGGCATGCGGCTCGGATTGCCGCCAGGAATTCTTGGCGGGACCGGTCGGCTTGTGCGGTCGAGGCGGCGTCGCGGCCGGCTTTTTACGCGAATAAGCAGTCAAGAAGCGCCCCACCATGAGCACCAGACCTGCTGCGGCTATGCCGACTGCCTGCACGACCCAGATTCGATGTTCCGAGAGATCGATCGCCAACTGAAAATGCGCAAACATAGCGAGTCCTCCACAAGGAGCAATATCACCGAATACGCGCATGTGCCGGTTGACGGGGCTTAAGACGGGATAGGAGCGCAGCGGCCACCGACGTGTACGCTCAAGCGCAAACTTAGCATGCGCAGGGCCGGTAGGCAAATCTAGGCAAATTTTCCATGAAACTTGTCTCGACGCCGCCGGATGCTCTCTTGCCGAAGAAAGACACTCAAGAGCGACCATAAGTCTGTAGGGAAGCGTCAAGCGTACTCGCGCCGACGCACCATTCCGACGGCAGTGCTATCGCGTTGGGTTCAATCCATGGCGAGAACAAGACGGGCGTCTTCGAGTAGTCGAAGGTGAATCGTGAGGAGGCACGAGGCAGCGCTGCTCGTTGCTTGGCAAGGTGCGTCCGCGCGAGTACGCTTGACGCCCCCTACTCCTGCTCCTGCTCGACCATGAATTGTCATGAGGTTCTGTCGGCCGCGCTACCCCAGCCATCGCACAGCAGGCGGAGCCTTCAAGGCAGTTCGTTCCGGCGCAAATGTCCCTGGAGCGAGGAGGCTGCGCCTCCTCGCTTCCGGTCCTTCCCCTCTCGCGCCTCACCTAGTCCTTGACGCGCTTCGCTTCCCAGTCCCGGCTGGTCTTCTGGCCATTCCGTTCGGCTTCGGCTTTACCCTTGATGGAGTCGCCGCTGAGCTTGCCGACGTACTTCGTGGTGCGCTTGGTGCCGTTCCGCTCGATCGTCAACTTGAAGGAGACCTCGCCGTCCTTGTAGGTGCCCTCTTCAATCTTAAGCTCATCCTGCCCTATAGCCACCGTGCCCGTAAGTTTGTCTCCGTCCAATTTCAGCTTGAGCGTGAGGTCCCGTACATTGTTGCCTCGGCCGGCCGACCATTTCCAGCTTCCATTTACACTCGCCTTGTCATCCGCGCGCACGCTGCCCACCAGCCCTGCGCATGCTACCACCACTGCTGCAATCGCCAATCGTCTCATTGAATAGTCTCCCCAAAACTGATTTGGTTTGCCCATGTCGAAACACTGGTAGTGTATTGGATTTTTCATGAAAACTAGATGAGAATGGGCGACGTCTGTCTTGGGCCAGGACAGGCGGAGCCTTCGACCGAGGAATACGAGGCTTTGAGGGTGATGAGAGATGACCGCTGAAGAATTCATGAGGAGTTCTTTTGTTTCGGTAGAAGTGAACGAGGCGTTCAACGAGAGCCGCGTGCGCCTGCGCGACCGGAGCAGTCTCCACTTTTGCCATCGTGTCGACGAGCGTTGGGCCAGGGCAGAGTTCGAGGAAGGTGCCGAGGCGGGAAACTGCCTGGCTGAGGATGCGCTCGCGCGCATTTCGATGTTTCGGCTCAACGCCAAGCACCTCGATGTCCGCTTCAAAGATGGGAGCCGCTGGGAGGTACGGTTCGGCGGCTAATGTGTGGCACAAGCTGGCAGCTTGTGCTACCCGGCCCGGATTCTTCGTATTGACATCTTTTCCCGCCCCTACTATCGTTCCCCTCCTTTGCGCGTAACCTGCCTCACGCAGAGATCAACCCGTGAGAGCCACGACCCCCTGCAAGATGCTACGCCATTGCCTTCCCCTGTTGGCCGGGCTGTTCCTGGGACTATTTCCGGGACCGGCAAGTGCTCAGCAGACACAAACCACGGCTGACTGGAGGCCTGCGGGGAGTGGCCAGGCGCCCCCGGCTCCCGCAGCTCCCGGCTCCGGCGGGGTTATCTTGCAACCGCCACAGAACGCCGCTCCCGGAGCGCCGATGCCTGGGCCAGGGGGAGTGATTCTCCAACCTCCCCAGCCTCCGCCGCCGCTCCCGGCGCCTACCGCACCAGCTGTCCAGGTTCCTCCGCTCCGGCCGACCCGCGTCGGGCAGATCAAAATAATTGGAAATACGCGAACACTCGACTCCGTGATCCTGCGGGAAATTCCTCTACGGCCTGGCCAGATTCTCAGCTACCCGCTCCTGCGCGAAGCCGAGAGGAATCTGGCCCGCTTGAACATCTTTGAGGTCAACCCGCAAACCGGTGTCCGCCCGACAGTAACGGACGACAACTCGAACCCGTCCAGCGAATTCAAGGACATCATCGTCAACGTTCAGGAGACCGCGACGAGCACCCTGATGTTCGGCGTGGGCGTGAACTCCGACGCCGGCCTGGTCGGTACTCTGGCATTCAACGAACGGAATTTCGAACTCCTGAAGTTCCCCCAATCCTGGGACGATTTCGTCAGCGGCAACGCCTTCCGCGGCGGCGCCCAGGAATTGCGTGTCGAAGCAGTTCCCGGAACGCAGCTGCAACGCTACAGCATCGCATGGCGGGAACCTTCCATTTTCGACAGTCCCTACAGCCTCGGAGTAAGCGTTTACTACTACACGCGCGACTACAACGAGTACAACGAAAGCCGGCTCGGCACGCGACTGACGGTGGGGCGCAAGCTCGATCAAATTTGGAGCGTCTCCGCAACTCTACGCCTGGAAGACGTCGGCATTCACGACGTGGTGTCTTTCGCGCCGGAGGACTTCCAGGCCGTGGTCGGCGATCATTTTCTCGGGTCGCTCCGCCCGACCCTTACGCGGGATACGCGCGATTCGATCGTGCGCCCGACCGAAGGCAGCCTGGTCCAGCTCTCGTACGAACAGTTCTTCGGCGGCTACACTTTTCCGCAAATCGTCCTCGAGGGCACCGAGTTCTGGACCATCTATGAACGTCCCGACGGCAGCGGCCGGCAAGTGTTAGCAGGCCGCTCCGAGCTGGGCTGGAGCGGCGACAGCACACCGGTCTTCGAGCGTTTCTACGCTGGCGGGTTCCGCAGCATGCGCGGCTTCGAGTTCCGCGGCGTCGGCCCGGCCACCGCCGGCTTCGAGCAAGGCGGCGATTTTATCTTCCTCAACAGCCTTGAGTACCAGGTTCCGATCCTCGCCAACGACCATCTCTATTCCGTCTTCTTCGTAGATACGGGAACGGTCGAATCCTCCGTCGAGATCAAGGATTATCGCATCGCCGTCGGCACCGGCCTGCGCATCCTTCTCCCGAAACTGCTGGGCCCGGTACCCATCGCGCTCGACCTTGGCTTCCCCCTCGTCAAGGGACCCGAAGACAAGGAGCAGGTCTTCAGTTTCTGGATTGGGTTCTTCCGTTGAGTTGCCGGCGCGCTCTGCACTCTCTTGCCTCCTGTCATTGACAGCGCCGGCGGCTTGACCTAGACTCGGCGCTATCATCAGCGTGCGTGATTGATACTGAAACTAGCCCGAAGCGTCAGCGAGGACCTCGCTAGACCGATGCGTCAGCGAGGACCTCGCTAGACCGATGCGTCAGCAAGGACCTCGCTAGACCGATGCGTCAATAAAGACCTCGCTAACGCTTCGGGCTAGTATCAGTCGATTGCACTCGGTCATTGACTCTTCTAACTCATGGACCCAAGCCGTGGCTCTTTGTGAGCAGGGATATCTCTGCGATGTCTGTGGCGGCGACGTCGAGGAGATCATCGATTCCGACTTGTACCTGCGCTACGTTCTCGGTGAAGTGTCGCCGGAGAAGCTGCATCTGCTGCGCGAGCGGCACATCCGCTGCAACCCCGTCGTGGCCCAGTTCATCGTGGATCCGAAGTTCGCTCCGGTTCGTTGTGAGGGAGCGTTCGCCAAGGATCAGCTCGACGCCGCGTATGTTGCCCTGGAGGAAGCTCGCGTGACGCGGGGCTGGCGGCGCCTGCAGGAACTACCTGCGCTCGGTTTGTCGACGATCCAGGAGTACCCGCTGCCGGAAGTGATCGCTGCCTGGCAGGCTGCGGAACCCGAAAGCCCACCGGCCTGATCAGCTCGGCCCCATGTGCTCGTAATGATTCTTGAAGTGCTGGATGACCTCGGCCGGGTTCAGATTGAATACCGCTTTGCCGACCGTCAGCCATTGGCCGCGGTGGAAGAAGAAGACGGCTGAAGCGTTTCGCAGGTTGCCGACGGCCGGCAAATCCTCCATGTCGCTCCCCTCGATCGCTTCGAATTGAATGGTAACCGGAACCAGGGCGACCAGTTGCCCGCTCTTGCGTTCACGGGCCAGCTCGATGTCGCGTTCGAACGAGCAATCCTTCCAGCGCAGGCCGCGCGGCTTGCCCGTTGCCGCGGCTGCGGTCACGAACTTGGCTTCGAGCCGTTCGCGCTGCAGCACGAATAGCTCGCGCGCCCGCTCGACTTGAACCTCTTTGCCGAATAAGTGGAGAGGCCGCCAGGCCAGGAGCAAGGCCACAGCTCCCAGAAGGACAGCGCTCGACAGAATCCAGAACCATTCCATGCGATGTCTCGTAGGGGATTGCCGTCTAGTGCCTGTTCAATTCTTGATTTTGGCGTACGTGAATGGCTTCGGAATCCCTGAAAATGTGAACAACAGTACACATGACATTTCTCGGAGGGAGCTGCCATCCGTCCAAGATCCGAGGCGCGACGTAATCCTTTATAGAGTAGTCACTTGCAGAATGTCCTCTCGTGTCAGACAAGTAGTCTGGCTACCCCCCTTTTACATGACATAACCTGACATGCTTCGTTTTCGCCATCTCCTTTGCGTTTCTCCCTGGCCTCGTGCTCGGGCCCCAAAAGCTAGTCTTGAAGGGGCACTAGTCGCTCCCCTCAGGGGAGCGCGTAGACAGAGTGAATGCTGATCATCGCTTCCCTCCAGGAAGCGGCTGAACGATCTATTGGGCGGGCAGCCTTCACATGGTAAGGTCCGCTGATTCAAGCAGCAAGCACGTTTTCATTGCAGTTTGATTTCCTCATGGCTTGCCGCTCGGGGTTTCTTTTCGATAGTGCGCGGGATCGGGAATGCTGTTCTCCAGAAAGCCTTTCAACCGTAGCAGGCACGCGTCGCATTCCCCGCACGCTTCCCCTTTGGGAGAGGGATCGTAACAACTGCAGGTCAGCCCATAATCGACGCCGAGGGCGAGCCCTTGCCTGATGATTTCCGCCTTGGTCATGCGGATCAGCGGCGTATGAATGACCAGCCGTCGTCGGCCTTCGATTCCTGCTTTGGTGGCCAGGTTCGCCATGCGCTCGTAGGCTTCGATGTACTCCGGCCGGCAATCCGGATAGCCGCTGTAATCGAGCACATTGACGCCCAGGAAAATGTCGCTGGCCCCGAGTACCTCAGCCCAGGCAAGCGCGAACGACAGGAAGATCGTGTTGCGCGCCGGCACATAAGTGACTGGAATGCCGTGGCCGATTTCCTCGAGCGAGCGGCCCTTGGGTACGGCCAGATCGCTGGTCAGCGCGGAGCCGCCGAAAAGCCGCAGATCGATTTCCACGATTGCTTGCCGTGCCACGCCAAAGTGCGCCGCGACACGGCGGGCCGCCTCGATCTCCACCGCGTGCCGCTGGCCGTAGCGAAACGTCAACGCGTAGACGTCGAATCCCTGGCTCTTCGCGATGGTGAGGACCGTGCTCGAATCGACGCCGCCGCTCAAGAGCACTACTGCTTTCTCTGCTTGCATGGAAGCCCTCGCGCGAAGTCCAACCGCCAGCGTGGAGGTCCGTTCATTGTAGCTGCATCCGCAAGCTTCGCTCGGCGGCAAGCCGGCTGAAAAAGGGGTCTGACCCAGGGCGAACGCATCAAACTCCACCTCAATTATTGAGAGGGCCTTGATTGGGACAAGTGTACAGGCCTACGATTCTTCCGGACTTTCACCTATTTCCCGGAGGAACGCATGGTTGCTACTACTCACG